>Ga0307515_10008589_pt1 | contig 19886 bp, 32 predicted proteins | sample 17_EM_MG_FD_194513 | JGI IMG/M metagenome (GOLD analysis project Ga0307515, IMG submission 194513) | Populus trichocarpa ectomycorrhiza microbial communities from riparian zone in the Pacific Northwest, United States - 17_EM | ecosystem: Host-associated > Plants > Roots > Unclassified | place... | reverse complement strand
TCTTCTATTTGTCCATCTACACCACTACGGTCCGCACGCACGGATTGTAGACTCCAACCCACCCCGGGCCGCAACATTGCTCATGCCCTCAAACGTGTCGATATCCCTGTTCTTGTTGTGATTTTGTCTGTTTTTACCACATGTTCGTTCGCTTATCCCGCTGTTCTTGTTTGTACGTTAAGGAGCTCTGTACTTTCCATTTACAATAAAGTGTACCTCTTTCTTGCTCCGATACCCCTGGTACGCTCGCGGCGCAACCGGTGCTTCAACACGGTCAAGGAAGTTGTCCAGAATTACAAGTTTATAAGGAGTAGACACAGGAGGATAATAGTAATTGTATGCAGAAATTTAGTCCCTCTTCAACGTTCCACCAGCGCCTCCCGTCAGGGTGCTTGGCAGGGAAGTCCCGCCGACCTTATACAGAAGCCCAATTGAACCAATGATGACGATGAGCAACCCAATGGTGGTCCCAGCGAGCAAAACGAACGGTCTATAAATGGTCGAATTCACCGGGATCAGCCAGGACCAGAGCTACTTCAAGCCCAAAGATATCTTACCCGCTAACGTCCTTGCGTTCACAAGCTTCTCCGGCCCAATTTTGGGTGCGGCCCTTCGCGTCTTTAGTGGTGGCGCATGCGCAAGTGAAGCACGATCTTCCCGCCTTTGAAACCTCGACGCACTGTCCGTGTCCGGAACACGAAGAAGTGGCATTCCCACAGGTCTCTTGGCTATCGTGGCAAGTAGAAATGGAAGAGATTGGTTGGTTCGGGAGCGGCGAAGGGATGGGGGACTGTTGGGGGTCCCTCTTTACATGGGAGTCCGGGGCGTGGGTGAGTACGGCGAGGTTAACCGACCCTTTCGCGATGGCGCTTTGAATAACAGCTCGCAAAGAGTCTGCAGCTACGCGGTATTGCTCGCTACCGCTACCGAAAGCCCGTTGGATCTCTCCGAGACCCTTGAGCTCGAACGCTCCGAACCGACCGGAAGTCGAATCCGATTCGACAAAATCCAACAAAGTGGAGATTTCGGACATGAACGTCCCGGTGGAGACCGAAGGGACAGAGAAAATGTCGAGTAACCGAGGGACTCCATGTGCGGGGTACGACGCCTCGGAGAAGATTTGGGAGTAGGTAAAGGGTGCGCGATGGAGGAAAGTTGAGACTAGCGAATCGAGCGAAGCCACTGAGGAGGTCGAAGGGACCTCGAAAGTGGGTTTCAACTTCTTCGGAATGACGTCTGTTCGGAACCGGACGTCCAGACATGTTAGATCGGCAAGCATTCGCATAAAGATAGTTAGGAGACGCGAAAACGTACCATAGACATAAGATTCGTCAATGCTCAACAGCAGCCCATCCTTTGGACCCTGTCCAACAAACTCCTGGTGCAACGGGCCATCCCAGATGAGGCTGTCTTCGTCGAGAACTTCGAAACTTTCCAAGTCAAGGTGACGCGAAAGCGCAAAGCTCGCTTGTTTCACAGACAGCTTGGAAGGTAAGGAAGGTAGAGGGGAGAGATACACATGGACAGCTTGGGCGAGTCCAACGGGTAAAAGGAGACAGACGAGTAGACCCTTCATCGTCGTCGCAGTCGTTGGGGAGTAGTGCTCAGTTCAGGCGGTGTCAAATATGGCAGGTGTACAAACAGTGACAAACATTGATTGAGTTTACAGATGGTCCAGTAGGGTATTGAAGATACTTATGCAGAATGAAGATGAGATGCGACACAAGACTACAAGGATAACTGCTAGAAGGGAGGTACACGGGGATAACCACTGAAAGCATCGGGGAAAATTAGCGACACGGGTATTATCCCTTTAGTGACCATATCGCCCCAGATGTTTCATGCTCTTGCCAACAGCCTTCGCCTCCTTCTGTTTCAACTTGGCGCGACGAGCGCTGAAAAAGACGAGAGTCAGTAAGAGATCCTCTAGCGGCAACTGTAATCGAAAACACACTCACTCTTCAATCGCCTCGTTCTCGACGATACGGACGTGTTCCCTCGCTTCACGGACGGCATTGCGGGCTTGCCTGAGGGCGTCACCAGCCAAGCGCTCCGCGTGCTCTGCGTCTGCGACCTTTTGCCTGACAGCGAGGATAGAAGATCCCTCCCTGCCTGACCTTCCAAGAGAGCGATCGGAGAGATCGTCGGAAGAGCGACGACGAGAGAAGAAACCTCCGGAAGAGGTATTACTGGGAGAGTAACGCGTGTTTCTGTTCGTGTAGGTGTCGTTGCGGTGAGTGAGAGAGTCATCTACAGAACGACGAGAGCCAAAGAGACCAGTCCTCCTCTTTGGAGAAGGGGAGGGTGGGAGATGTTCTGGCTCGCGGATGGGTTCATTATCCCAGGTATTGCGGAAAAGAGGCATGATCGGTCGAGGTATTGCAAGGAAAAATACGAGGTGGTTTTGAGTTACATCGTTGACCCCCATTGCGCAAGGTATTATAGCAAAACCAGCACACGGACGTCAGTGGAACCGAGCGGATCCTCGTCAGGTCGGTTTGTGGAGGACGTGGGTCTTAGCTCCTCCTTCACCGCTCCAATCGTGGCCAAGCCCAGCCGAGGAAGAGTAAGAATGAAACCGCACGAATCTGATCAAAGCAGCGCTTGAGCCACCAACGTCACTTCCTAATTCGGTTCGCGGGGATCACCGTCGGAGTCTGAAATCACGCACGTGGGCGACCGAATGGGGGGATTTATATATAAGCAACTCACCCCCCAACTCCCACCCTCCCCCTACAGGTCGACCGGTGCTGGTTTCCGTCATGTCGAATAAGATTGTGGTGAGCTACAATACATACCCATGTCAGGTAGAGGGCGGTCTGGTGACGCGAATACTTCCCTTGAGCCCACCATTTATCGCAACATTATCGACGATGTCGTCGCCGCCATGAAGCCAGAGTTCGACGAGTACGGCGTCAGTGAAGAGGTCCTCGCCGCTCTACAGCACGTGAGTACAGCTCCCAGGACCACTCAAACTCTTCTTTCAGGTGTGAACGCCCTTGATCGTTGTCTAGAAATGGGAGACCAAGGTCGTTGCGTCCCACGTCGCAGACTTTGAAGCTGCAAGCGCTGCCCAGCAACAGCACGTCCCACCGCGGAATTATACTGCCCCACAACAGATGATTGCTCATCATTACCAGCATCCGTACACTCCGCTGCCAGGACCCGGTCAGACAGCTGTGAAGACTGAACCGATGGACAGTCGCTATCTCTTGAATGCACCACAAGGAATGGCATACGCTTTACCACCACTGCCCGGCCCACAGATTCCTGGACGCTCTCCTGCCACACAGCCCCCCGTATTGACCTACCCTCCACAGCCACCACCTCAAGTGCGTTCATCGCGTTTGAAAGATAGTACATCACTGAATGAGCTTTGGTTACAGGATACAAAAATCCCTCAAGTCGATGGTCCTTCGTCTTCGGGATCAGACTCTTCTTCACCCCCCACCTTTGCCCCTCGCTCCCAACACCCTTCTCTCCCACAACCACCGCCGCCCACTTCCGCGCCTGTGGATAATGAAGCTATAAATAGTGATCTGGACGATTCAGACTCTGAAGAGGAGGAAGACGCGCAGGATGATGGCCCTGGCGATGGTGACATTGTCTTCTGCACGTATGACAAGGTATCGTGACATCTCATCACCCCCTGTTCAAACCTGAAATGTGTTTCAGGTCGCCCGTGTAAAGAACAAGTGGAAGTGCATTCTGAAAGATGGAATGATTCACGTGAACGGAAAGGACTATCTATTTGCAAAGTGCACAGGGTGCGTACTTTACCTTTTGTTCGTACTCGCGTCTGATTACCCCGTGAACAGAGAGTTTGAGTGGTGAAAGAAGTCCAGGTATGGTCTGGACAATACTGTTTTCTTTCATCCCCTATGCTACTCTCCTCGAATATCATGCCACGGGCCTGGGAAATCAGCACCGCCACAAGTTTTCACTTTCCATGTATTCTGAACTACGAGCAATCATCATAGATCTATCCCATCAACACCGTTCGTTACGTTGGTGCCAATATGTAGAATGCTATACAAGGATCAACGCCTCGCCTGATTTCAATAATGTAACCGCTCAGGGCATCTTGATTTCTCACCCTGAGCCGCGTTGGGTTGATTTTCACTTTGACCCTTGCTACGTGAACGGGGGGACCTACGATTTTGCAACGACGGCGGTATAAACCACGATCGTAACACCCGGCGTTGTTCACCTCAGGTCTGCAGTCAGTCATCTGGTGATTTACATCGGTTGGCGACCCGAGGAAGGGCCGTACGAGTGAAAAGGCTCGCACCCACACCCGGGCGAGACGGATCTGATGTCAGCTTCAATGTTCGTGGAAAGTAGATCACCCGAGCTCAAGCCCGAGGTCATTTTCATCCTCCGAAGAAAGCGGAGGTCGATTACAGGCATCTTCCCATGCATGACGTGAGGGGGTTCACGGGGACGGTGAAGATGGAGCGGTCTCTGCGGGGTCGGTGGGGAAGACGGGAGATCTGCGGAAGCAAAAAAACCATTGCTTTGATCCAAGAATGGCCGACCATCCGCTGGCAGATGAGGCCGATGGGACGTTTGACGTTCTTCAGACTTCAGAACCCCTTCCTTCACGGAGACCAGAGGACGCCCAAGAGAAATGAATGAATGGAATGAAAATCAGAAGTCTGCAGTGCTATCTTCGCATTGGAAGTGAAACTGATACCAACAACCACGAGTTCAGACGTTAACTAGAACTGGTCGCCACGATGACACTGCAAACATGCAGAAAGCTTCGTAGCTTGATTGTGGGCCCAGGGCAATAGGATACCGATTCGACCCCGTGGCAGCATCGTTCGAGCGACGAGAGCACAATAGATGACATTGCGCCATTCACTCGCAGATTCTTGCATTCCAGGAACAACATCGTGGAAACTCACGCTGGAGGAGCACGATATTTCACCGCGACCAGCGATAGGCTCCTCCAGCTCCCCGAGGACGCCGTGCAGGTTCCCAAGGCGATCTGGAAGCGGTGCAAGAAAACTTATTCAAGTAGGATCAAAGGCAAAGAGGAATCTCCACATCAAGCGAGCATCCGCGTGGTCATCTCAGCAAAAGTGATCTCCCGCTCCCAAACCAGGTGATTGTGAATGGATGAAAGTCAAAGATCTCGTCTTTGCCGCTCGAAAAACAGGTCCGAAGCCTGGGATTCCATTGAGATCACTGAAAAGAGTGGCTTTAGGGGGCCGGAAAGGGAACCTTCTGGTGTGGACGGCCTGGCTTCTTTCCGGAAAAACTGGCAAGAGTTACAGAGATGTCAGTAGCGTTTGGGTAAAAACCTTAACTCTTACTCAACTTTCACGTATCGAACTATCTGCGAAGGGGTCGTTCTCAGGTGGCCCCGGCGTCCCAGGTTGCTTACGAAGATAAATTGGGTTTGGAACGCAAACTGCCCTTGAGCAGTGCAGATCCATTAGGAAGGGCCAGCGCTGCACAGCAAGTCACTAGTCACCCCCCGGGGACCGGGGTTGTCATCAGGATCAACTCCCGGTTCCCTTCCTTTGAGCATTCGATATTGAACGCTTTTGGAGATTGTTCGTCGTGATCGCGGCCGGGGATTGTGGAAGCATGTGGAGGAAACACAGCGTGTCGTGTCTTATTTACAACTGCCGCCTGTATTTGCAATGGTATACTATATATAAAAGCGTCTCCGGATAGCTTTCTCCTCTTCCAAACCTCATATTCAGCACCCGTGCCTACGATGCGAGGACCGACATTGACCGACGTTCGCGTTAGGAACACGCGTGACAGCCACATCATCTTCGAGGCTGTCGCCCGGAGAGTCCTGCCTCTGATCACCAAGCGGCTGACGAACGACGAAAGACGGGAATTCATCCGACCGGGTTCCGTGTTCGTTTGGGAAGAACGAGGGCCGGAATCGGGATCGAGCGGAGTAAGTCGATGAGGACTACCATTGGTTCCCGACACCCCGTATATTGACGTTCGTGTGAAACATTTGCCATCCAGGCTGGGATTGAACGTTGGACAGATGGTGAATGTTTGCGCGGCGATGTTACCTTTACGCATGAAATCTCACGTACAGGAATTCCAATAGGCAAGCAATGGGGACCATCTCGAGTTCGAGACGTAAGCTGAGATGCATTCCCTTTATCTAAACTTACGCACCTGCAATGTTTTTAGGAATTCCTCATCTATAACGAACGCGCATCGGGTGACGACATGGGAAGGTGTGCTGATTTATATCAGGGTTTTTCCGCCGCAAGTTCTTACCGGAACCGCAGCACACAGGATCAGTTGATCAAACAAACGTATTCAGCGTGGACGCCAACATCACGGGAAACGAGAAAATGGCACCTGGGTGAGTTTTTTTTCGGATCATCTTCCTTGCTGTGCAACTCGAATACTTATCTTCGCTTCGAACGATTCCCAGTGGCGTACTTTACCAGCCGTTCTCTGGGATGGCTGGGGACAGTTGACCACATTCCCAACCTTGCTTGGTTAAAGGGATTACCAAGTTGGTCGTTCAGACCGGCGCGAACGACAAAGGGCAGAAACTATGGAGAAGACACGCTCCACGTGCACATCATCATGCAAACCGCCTCGCATGACAATCAGCCCCGTTATCGTCATCATGACAATGCAGACTCGTTGCCGTCACCAGCGGACTCGAGTTCGTCAGGGGACGAACGGTTGCCGAAAATCGGATACGCGGTCCCGCCAGCACCTTGGAAGAGACCGACACGGGACGAGCGTCTAGGGGTTGAGTTCACCGAGCCTCGGCAGACGACGAGGACGCTGGTCCCGTTGAGGTATCTGCAGAGAATATCAGCTCCTCCTCGGCAGCCGCTGGATGATTTCGCGATACGAGCGTTTGATTCGCATGGGATGTAGGGTGATTAACGCTGGTGGTGTATTTGTAAGTGGGTGACCGCTAGCTGTAAGAGATTGTATGGGTAAATATAAAAATGAGACGGCCGTTTCCCTCGAGTCGGGTGAGGAGGACAGGGTTTGATGGTGGATAGAGTTTTGCGTGTGGGTGATTCCCGAGACCAGTTTTAGTTTAATTTTGGCTTGCTGCCAGGGAGAATATCTCGGGAGGAGGGCCGACTTACGTTTACAATTGGCCAATGGTACTCCTGTACCTAACCAGTTGGCGGTCACACACCGCCCTTATATCGTCCGACTCCCAGTACCCAGAAGTAGGCGGAGTCTAGTGATGATTGCTTTTCTGCGATCGCAAGGTTTAAAGTGCTCGGATATTATTTATGCAGCCTTATTTTTTCTCCTTCCCCTCCTCCGTCTCCCCATCCCCCTCCCATGCCTCAGTCCCCTACCTGTTCTGGTATCAAGATCCGTTCCGTCCATGACGCCCAGGTCGTACTTTATGCCTGCCATATTGGCCGTCTCGAGATGATCAAAACGCGTCTTGATTCAGCGGACCGTCATGCGCTCACCTCCGGTAACGTCTATGGATGGGAGGAGAGGAGCCCCCGGTCAGACCCAATGGGCTCCGGTATCGAAAGGTTCACTGAAGGAAAGCGTTGGACCGCTTCCCGACTCCGAGACGTACGCCGCTACCCGCCGATCTCATATCAACCCTAATCGTCTCCGCCCCATCGTAGGACTTTCTCTTCTACTATGAAAAGTATCTCCACCTCAGCGAGCACGACCAGAAGATTGTGTATGTCGATTGATTCCCCATCAGCGTCGTAACGCACTCTCATCTCCCTCTTTTTCAGCAGCCCGCCAAGGGATTGGGATCCTTTTGTGAAGCAGACCTACTCTGCATGGGTCAACACGGAGAATGGAAACCGAAAGTGGCACCTGAGTGAGCGTCTCTCGCCTTCCCTGGATCCTGCCCACTGCTTACCGCCGCGAAGCGGCGTACTACACTCAGCGAACGGAGGATCGCCTCGAAACCATTGACGACATTCCTGCTCTCCGTGACATCGTGGTACCCCCCGGTTATTTTCTCAGCAACGCGGACATCAGATCCAACAAGCCCGTTGACACGGAGTCGTACAACACTCAGAGGGCGTACAACCCCATGTATCAGCCCCCTGGGCCCCCTCATCAGACCCCTTCCCCGGATTCACGCCACCAGGCCCATCTGTCCCCATATTCGATGACTTCCTCAATCTCGTAAGTATTTGCAAATGAATTTTTCAGGGAAGAGACTGATGGACGTGTCTTCCGGTTGTAGTCATGCTCCAACGTCCCGCTATGATCATCACGGGGACAATTTCGCGATCCCTCCCCGTTATGCAGGGGGCACAAACGACAACCCTTACCCAGCATTCCGTGAAGAAATATCTTCACGGCCCGGTTACGTCTCGAGACACACCGATGGTTTAAGTAACCTGCCACCCATCACCTATAATGTGGGCCCACCAATCATCACTAAATCACGACCAACCCGCCCTGCTTCCTACCATGATCCTTATTCCACCGGACATAGGGCGATTCCGAGGTCCAATACTGACGAACCACCTCTTTCGCTCGTCCCGATGGACAACCTCATAGCTCACCACCCGTTCCCTCGAGATGTTCAGGACGAACAAGTTCTTCGAGTTTTTGTGCCTCGGCTGGAATGAGTTGGATGACGCCGATCGAAACAAGCTAGATGCATTTTCTTCCTTTTTTTTTTCTTGCGGTGGGGGAGTCCGACGCCCGGCATCCGCTTCCAATACCTCGTCGCTCTCCATGATGTTTTGTCTTATATACGAGACGAACACATCGCTTTGTCCCACCATGTTCATTTTGCCCTTCAAACTAGAGTAAGACCATCTATTACGCGCCATCTATAATGTCTGTTTAGTTTTCGGAGTGACCCCTGCGTACCTCACCCGCCCAACTTGCTGTGTCTCGCATTGACCTTCTCGTTGGGATGAGTTCCTTTTGTGTATCTGTACAATACAAGCGTTGATTGTGCAAATCTACTGTCCGGGACACCCGATCAGGCCCCAGGGACCGTGACGGCCGTTGTCGCACACAGCCATGAGCTGTAGTAGTGCCGACCGGCAAACAGCTGCACAGACTTCAGCCCTGATCGGGAACGCGGCGTAGCTTAGCCTCCACCGACCCCCAGTACAGTTGCCCTCTAAAAGCAAGACGGGCTGAGCGGTCAATCTCCCTTTCTCCCCACTTCATGCATCCCTCCGTCCAGACACTCGTTCTGACCCTCTCCACCCTCGCCATCGGCGGCGCTGAGGGTCTCAAGTTCCAGAAGCGTGCCGATGTGGCCGATATCAGCGACACCCAGGGCGCGCAGAATCTCCTCATCACCAATGATCAACAGACCCTGTTCTATACTCCGATGCAGTTTGGAACTGGAAATGGGGCGGTGAACCTCTACGGATTGGTTAGCACAACCAGGTGAGCAGACCGCCCGTTGCGCGATCGCCTCGCGCATGATCGTGTTCGTACACTCAACCACGTTTTCAGGGGTGACATTATCCTGCCTGGTGCTTATGCAAAAGACGCAACTAAATATGGATTCGTCGACCAGGGGAAATCGGTAGCAGAGGGTGAGCAGGCATCTTGAATGATAAGTACCTCATCATGCTTATTGCGTTTAGGTCCTATCTGGGCTGGTCCCGTGTCGGCTGCTGGTTGGACGGTGCCCGACCAAGATATTAGTGAGTGATACTGCGATACACGTACGCCGGGCTAAGAGCTGAGTGCGGGTCTTTCGCAGTTTATTACGAAAACTCTGGTGCCCCTCTACCAATCAAGGCGGAAGGAGAATGTGCATATGCTGGATTCGGAATCTGGCCGAACACCTCTTCTATCGCTCAGGCATTTGGCGACTGGTCAGCTGATAGCCTCATTGCCCGAATCCTTGCTGAGCCGGAGACTGGGCTCTATTGGACCTTGCTCATCAACCCTCTTGAGGACGACCGAGGAACCGACGAGTCGTTTGGTGGTGTCCTCACTATCGGTGAGATCGTGAACGTGACTCAGATTTTCGACGTCACCCAGGAAGACATCAAGAAGTACGACTTCCCAGATCTCAAGCTCGTCGCCGAGTATCCGTGGTTAAACCACAGTGCCTCGTACAACGGGATCCCCTACTATGCTATCATTGATGCCATATCATGTGGAAATGGGACTGCTACCCTTAAGTCCACTGTCCCCGGTACTCCCGACGGCAAGATCTCCGCCTACATCGACTCTACCTATTCTTGGATCCAAGTCCCATACTCCGTCACCGAGCAGTTGTACAAGAACCTCCCGGGTGCTACTTATATGAAAGACACCCGCTTGTGGCATTTCGAGTGCACCGAGTTGAATATCAACATCACGATTGCTGGGTACGATTACCCTCTCAGCCCCTTGACCGCTGTTCAGCGCTCCGACGGACTTAAGTGTGTCGGTACCGTAAGTCACATAGCGCCCCCTCCCTCCTCGATACTTCTGCTTATGCGTTTTCTGGCAGTTCCAAGCCGGGCCAGAGAATGCTGGAGGCGATGTCGTCCTTGGTGTACCCTTCTGTAAGACTTCGTTGCGTTGGATTTTTCTTCTTTGTATGCTAACAACCGTCGCAGTGAAGAACGTTTACGCTCGCTTCTCCTACGGGTCGAGACGTGATGGTGAAGTTTACGATCCATACGTCCAGTTAATGCCTATCACCGATATCGAAGATGCTCACCATGATTGGGAAACTTGGCACAACAAGTGGGCCTCCGGTTCTCTTGGGGGCCAGCATTCCCCGTTGCCCTCTTATCTCTCTAGTCTCCCATTACCTTCCTCCTCTGGTCTTCTACGCCATTCCTCCTCTACTCTCCTACCCCCTTCCTCCACTACTCTCCACTCCCCCTCCTCCACCAATCTTCACTCCCCTTCCTCCACTAATCTCCATTCCCCCTCCTCCACTACTCTCCACTCCCCTTCCTCCACTTCCCTGTCTCATTCTCCGTCTACTCCTCCATCCCATTCCCCTTCCCATTCTACTCCCCCATCTCCTTCCTCCTCTGCTTCGGATCCCCTGGCTACCGGCGGAAGCAACAAGGTTACCGGTGCCGTTGAGGATGACGGCAATGAAGAAAAGTCCGATCCAGTGCGTTCATTTCCCTTGCCTTCTTGAATCTGCGCTCATCCAACGCATCTTTTAGGTCAAACGCAACTTGCCTGCCATTATCGCGGGGTCGGTCCTCGCTGGCCTTGCTCTCATCGGCGGTATTATCTTCGTCTTGATGAGGAGGCGAAACGGTCGTGATGGTAAGGGTGCTTATCGTGGCCTTGAAAAGCCAGATGATGGGGCCGGCCCCGTAAAGGTTCCACTGTATGACGCTGAGGGTGGCAGCGACCGTTACGGTGATGGAGGACAGGGCCGCTACACCGACCCTTACAAGGATTGATTCACTCGGATATACTTTTGTAGAACTATACACTTTTTTGTTTCCACACACATCATAATATAGTTTGTCTTCCTAGAACCCCGTGCTATATGTCGATTTGAACCCGACCGGGGAGATCGGTGCGAGCGTTTGCATGGGATGCGTGTCTTGTTTTTGGCTCGATCGTGATTCGGAGGGAACGATAAGTGTTGGTCATATGATCTCCATCCTTCCTAGACCGAATCCTACATTTCATCTGAGACGGATCGGTATCGTCCTTCGCTGGAACCCTAGCCTTGTCGCATCGAGACCCACGTTCTGGCCATCGAGGAACACATCGCACATGGCCACCTCTACTTCAGCACAGCAGCCCGCCTGGTCGCCACCGCGCGTTTTGGTCGATGAGCCCACGCTGAAGGTATACAACTCATTAACGCGAACAAAGGTGAGCCCGCATAGTGACTGAGAGGGATCCTGTCTTCGTGGCATGGGCGGATGATGACGTGTCGTCGCTTGCAGACAGAGTTCGTCCCCCGCAACGGGCGGCATGTCAAGTGGTACAACTGTGGGCCAACCGTTTACGATGCATCGCATATGGGCCATGCCAGGTGACTGACTCGACTCCACCCCCCTCCTCTCCTGAACACCCCAGAATTTTTGACCTAACCGTTACCAGGAATTATGTGACCCAGGACATCCTTCGACGTATTGTGTCCGATTACTTTGGTTATGATGTTCACTTTGTCATGAACATCACGGATATCGATGACAAGGTTCTTAGCTCCCTTCTTCACCCCTTCCGTAATGATGGTGAAGACACTGAAAACTAATCACCTCTCGTTCGTTCACTTTCACAGATCATCATACGGGCCAGGCAGGGCCATCTGGTTCAGGAGTTCCGAACCAGGAATTCGGCACTGACGCCCCGGCTAGTGGACGAAATCCACTCGGCGTGGGGGGATTACATACGATCGGAAGTGAATAAGGGACTTCTAGAGAGCGAAAAGATCGTCGCGGGCAATGAGGAAGACGCCTGGAAGACGCTATCCCAGAAGATGCAGGATGTCTCTTGGAAACAAGAGTGTCTTAAACGATACGAAAAGTTCGATATGGCGTTCTCGGCAGCGGTAGATATAAAAAAATTCGCCTCATTGATTTACGCAATAACCCTCTAACTCAAATTCTAACATTCAGCGTAAAACTATCACGGCAATCGAGGAAGCGCGTGGAGTTCTGGAGTCTGGGAACGCCACGAACCCTGACGCGGCGTATCGGCTTATCGATGAGTCGGGTGGAGTTATTGCAGGATACTTGGACCGACAGGCGAGTAGGCGGGTGTTGATCAGTCACCATTTTCTCCGAAGACTTACCATGATTAACTTTACTTTTTCTCTCTCTTTCTGCCCTCTTAGCATAAAGACACGGTGACGGATCCATCAATTTCAAGGTCACTTGCGTCATACTGGGAGAATGAATTCTTTAAAGATATGAAGAGACTCCGGGTTCGGGAACCCGATACGATTACTCGGGTTACGGAGTACGTTCCGGACATCGTGACCTTCGTCGAGAAGGTGATCCAAAATGGATACGCCTACGTCGTCGATGGAAGCGTCTACTTCGACACAAACGCTTTCGATGGCAAAGACGGCCACTTCTACGCCAAACTGGAACCGTGGAGCAAGGGAAATAAGGAAAAGATGGAGGAAGGCGAAGGTTAGTGCGCAACCCTTTTCCATTAAATTAAAATGGAAGAACTCGCCTGACAGAAGAACGCGAGTGCCGTGCTCGGCCCTGTTTCGACCTTGATCGCTGATGATTCATCGTTTTTTTATATGTTGTTACCCTCGTGTTTAGGCGCCTTATCGATCGGCTCTGGTCGTCGTCGTTCTAGTTCGGACTTTGCGATTTGGAAAGCTTCCAAATCCGGTGAACCTTCGTGGCCTTCCCCATGGGGTCCTGGACGACCAGGGTGGCATATAGAGTGCTCAGTCATGGCGACGGCGATTCTGGGCGATGGCATGGATATCCATTCAGGCGGTATCGATCTCGCCTTCCCTCACCACGACAATGAATTAGCTCAATCAGAGGTACGTTCTGAGCACCGTTTGCGCGTTCCAGCGGTTCGCGTGTGACGAACCCTCCTCCCTCGCCAGGCGTATCACGACTGTCATTCGTGGGTGAACTACTTCCTGCACACAGGTCACCTGCACATCGAAGGTTTGAAGATGAGCAAGTCGCTAAAGAACTTTATCACGATTGACGTAAGAAACATGCGTTTTTTCCGTCACTTCTGGTTACGGGGGTTGACGACACTTTCGGCAGGAAATCCTGGGAAGGTTTACAGCCAGACAAATGCGTTTAGCGTTCCTAACACAGCTGTGGAACGCTAAAATCGACTTCTCTGAATCATTGATGGCAGGGGAGGTTAAGAACATTGAAGCGACGCTGAACGTAAGTTATTTTTGTATTACTGGCAAGGAGGCGACGACTCGTAATCGATCGGATCTAATGTGAAGACAGAACTTCTTTGCTGTCGTCAGAGCCCTCGTCAGCCAGAGGGAGTCGGAAACAGTTGCCTTCACGGGAAAGCACGGCTACGATGGACCCGAACAGAAGCTTTCTGACAGGTGAGTGAACGTGAACTATCCCTTTCGGTCATCCAACCGGGGACTGGACCGCTCACGCGTGTGTACATAGCCTGGAGGAAGCGCAGGCGGACTTCCGAGCGGCGCTTTGTGACTCGTTTAACACGCCTGTCGCCCTTGACGTTCTACGGGATCTTGTCTCAAAGGCCAACGTGTACATCAGCTCTAGCGGGAAAGCGCTAAACGTTGGGGTGGTCACGCGGGTTGCCAGGTGGGTTGGCGACATGCTGCGAATGTTCGGGCTGGGCGAAGGACCTTGGCTGGAGGGGGAAATCGGTTGGGGCCAAGATCGGTCGAGCTCATTGGACAACGTTCCTGTGAGTCAAACGAGGACTCGATTTAAATTTACGTCACCCTGGACTAAAGACCCGATGAATAGGGCGAAGGTGCATTGATGCCCTACTTGCGCGCTTTGTCCTCGTTTAGGGACGGCGTGCGAAAGATCGCGATTGGGAAAGGTGAAACGGCCTTGGGGGAAATCCTTGCACTCTGTGACAAGCTGAGAGACGAGGAACTGGTACCGCTAGGCGTTGCCTTGGACGATCAGGAAGGTAAGGGGGTGTGAAGGGCTTTGTCGCCTCGTTCGATCCTCACTGACAGCATTTCTGATCAACAATTGCTGTGACAGATGGGAAGGCCCTCGTGAAGCTCGTGGACCCAGTGGAATTGATCCGAGCCCGAGAAGAAAAGCGTTCGCAAGCAGCCGCCAAGGCCGCCAAAAAGGCGGCGGCGGTCGAGGCAGAGAAACAGAAAAGGCAAGAGAAGATCCTGAAGGGCAAGCTTTCTCCCGGTGAAATGTTTAAGCCCCCGAACGTTCCAGAGGGCGCTTACGGGAGCTGGAACGAGGATGGGCTCCCACTGACGGACGGGGCAGGCAAAGAGTTGAGTAAGAATCAGGTAAAGAAGACGGTGAAGGAGTGGACCTTGCAGAAAAAGCTGCACGAGGAGTACTTGGAATGGGAACGGCGGAAAGTGGAATGACCGCGCGGGATGCTTGGCCGACGAGATGTGTTTCTCACCAGTGGTAGATGATATGAACTTCTGATTGTTCCCACCGCATATGGCGCAATTCTGATACATCCGGGTGGGTGTTTAAAACGTTCACATGGATGACGAATCGCGCGATATGAGCCGGAGTCCGCGAAACGCCTGTAATGGGGAAGGGAAACCCCGTTGTGGCCCGGGTCTTTTGTTCAACAAATGTGCGCTCTACCAATCACAGGAGTCTGTGATCAATCTCGCAATCCTCTCGAGCCCCAGCCGATCTTCTTCATGAAAACCAGAAAGGGCAAGACAGTCTAGATCCAGGACGCCGACCACAGTCGGACCGCCTGGGGTATCAGAGGCCTGAACACCGGGAACGTTAGTCTTTCCGTGCTCGCCGGACCGAAGACGCGATGGAAATAAAGATCGAGGGCCTCCTTGCAGGAACCCTGGCCGTTCCAAGAAGGATGAAAGTGTTGTTGGACTAACCTGATTAGCGGCTCGAGGGCTATTCAGGATCAGAGGGACGACCAATTCGCTTTTGGTCTCGCCGTCACATGCGATGTGACCTGGGCGTGCATCCACGTCGGGAACAAGTTTGGAGGATTGTCGGAGGAATACATCAGCGCAGACGCCGCGTGCTTTGGTGGGAGAAATGTTGATGAATTGACAGGCGGGTTTGCCGCAGAATGGGCCAAGGAGGAGGGCGTCTGGATGGAACGGGGTATGATCCGTAGGAGGGTGGTTACGATGATGTGGGAAGTATGACGAATGAATGTAGAAGCCTTTACGAACGGGTTTGGGCACCAGGTCGGGCAGATTTCGAGGGACAGCTGCTTACCACACCAATTTACGGCATTGTCGTCTGATCCGAAGAGAGGAAAAGCGAGAAGCGAGTTGTATTATCAGAGACGCGGCGTTGGCAAGGTTCGAGACCTAAATACATTGGGAATGCCCACCCCCAAACAAGCGAAGGGAATGACAGGGCAGTGGCACAGGTGAAAGAACGTCAGTGGGCTGATGCTGTAAAATTGAGGAAATCGGCGGACCCAGACACGTTGGTCAGTCAGTAGATGAATGAGCTGTTCGTGAACGTGGTCCCAGAATCGCTGTCTAGTTGTGAACACGCTCTGGGACGAGCGCAGCATCGGCGTGCGGCATGAGCTCAAAGGGGAGAAAAGTAACGATGTAGGATCTGCCTCCCAAATCGGGAAAGATCTGACGGTCCTCGTTGTTAACCTGCCATCACTTGCCTTCAAACGACAAGATATCCCCCGGTGAAAATGGCCCCTTACCTCGATACAGTCAAGGTCGGTGCGCACGTCTTCTGATAGGATCGCTGGCTGTTTCGCCCGGCGGCCCCCCGTCGTCGTGTCTGTGGAGCTGTCATATTGATTCCCAAGCAAGTCTTTTGCAGATGTCCCAATCACCGACGCCGGCGTCGACACTTTAGCATTCCTAGAAGCATCCGGAGGTCTCGTGGGGTTGTTTGGTGCGCCGATATTGCGACGTTCTTGCCGTAAACACTTCCATTGACTTTTTTTTCCAATCGTTGCCGCTGGGGGGGGGGGGGATACATCGGACACGAAGATCTTTTGGGTTCTGCCGCTTTCGCGCCCGTCCAGAACGACATCAAGGGCAATATCGTCGTGAGTTGGCAGGATCACTTCCCATGACGCCTCACGCCCGTCCACTCACCGGTAACTTTCCCATCTGACGGAACACAGAAAGTCCGCGCCAGATACGATGCCGCTCCCGCTCTCTCTGGTACCCTTGAGCAGCTGGTCGAGAACGAAAAGGGCGAGAAGAAGCGAACCGCCACTGAGGGTTTGATGTGGCTCCTTCGCGGCCTCTCGTTCACCTGCAAGGCTTTGCAGAACAGTCAGTCCAACAAGGCGCAGGAACTCTCTGTCGCGTTCACTTCATCTTACGAGGGGACGCTCAAGAAGTTCCATGGGATCCTCATTCGCCCGATTTTCACAGTAAGCTGCATCGCTCCCCCTCACTTCTTTGTTTCCTTCCAATCCATAAACGGGATATTTTCCACATCTGTGGATCTGGTGCAACCTTTTTTTTTTCTTGGCTACATTCCGGTTGTCGTGTGTTATGTTTGACGTTGCTGATGCGGTTTTGTTGAATTTGATTTAGCTCGCGATGAAGGCATGTCCATATCGAGCCGACTTCTATGCCAAACTTGTGGAGGACAAATCGGGGGGACCCCCGGCGTCAGAGGAGAAGCTGAACGAGCAGCTGGACAAGTGGTTGGCGGCGCTGGAGGCGATCGTCAAACGGATGGAAGACTTTTACGCAAAGGGGAAACACGACAAGGGCTTCTGATGATTTTTTGGCTCGAACCTGTGCGGTGAGGAGGAATTGTAACAATTTGCAATTATGACCGAGCGAATGATGAAAGTGGTTTTGATTCCGCGTCCTTCTTGCGGGGGAAATATAATATTAGAATAAGATGATAAGGTTCAAACATTCGAGTTTTCACAACCTCTCCTTCTTGGATGTGTGAGGCTAAAATCATAAATATAATCCCGAACCATCAAATCCCCCTCGCTCCTCCTGCCTCCCTAACCATTCCACCCACTGCTCTTTCCTTCCCCCTTCCCTCCCCTTCCTCTAACCCCGCCCTTCCCACCAACGATCCATGCAAATCCCAACGTGCACCGGGATTCGTATTCGCTCTGCCAGAGACGCCAACATCCTCTTCCACTCCGTGGCCCTTGATATTTTCCCCCTCATTACCCGCCGTCTAGACGAGGCCGAGAGACTACAAGTCAGATCAGGTTGCGTTTACGTCTGGGAGGAGCGCAACCCGTCTTACTTCGATTTTAACGGTCAGGAAATGAAGCGCTTCACGGAGGGTGCGTCGATCCCCGCCCTCTGCTCTGTAACGAATTCAGTCCCCCGCTCAAGTTAACTCTCCTACCACTTTCATCAGGAAGAAGTTGGGGCCCATCCAAAGCCAGAGATGTATGCCGCCCGGTTTTGGCACCCTTGGCTTGCGTGCTTATTTCCCGTCATCGCCTCAGGAGTTCCTGTTCTATTACGAGAAGGAGAACGGCATCAAGTCCCAAATGGTAGAACGCATGAAATCCGGTCCTAGAACGTATGTTGTCGCGTCCACCCCGCCTGTTCGCTTCTTGTACTGACCAAACTCGTAGTAATGCTCGGACGCAGCTGGTGAAACAGACGTATTCGGTAAACGTGCACAGTCCAAACTCGCCGAACGTTCGGAAATGGCATTTAAGTGAATACGGCTTTCCTCGGGTTCGCGGGTTGGGGTATCAAACCGTTTACTGACCCTACTATCAGATGCCTATTACTGCGCTGATGAGGTGGATGCGCTCGCCACGGTCGATGACATCCCAGCTTTGAAAAACCTACAAGTTCCTCACGACCTTTATACCTGTGCGCGAACGAGCAGGGCTCGCGAGGCTGCTATTCGTTCGCACAACAATTCCGGGATGCGAGGTGGTCACGAAACACCTAGGATGATACCACCATTCCCATACCCTCCTCGGCCCGAAGATATCGAACAGCGCTCGTCTTCGGGCTCAGACTCATCGGAAAGGTCGTCGAGTCCTGATACTTCTTCACTTGCTCCTTTGGAATGGCTCGAGAGTTTGCCACATGTGAGGCGTCATCCGATGGACGACCGGGCGTTGAGAATGTTTGATAGCGCAGCGATCCAAGATATGTAAGAATCGCTTCTCTTATCTTTTGCGTCGTGTTCGTAGAACTCACCCATGTTGTCCTTTTAATACGTAAGTGATCGCGGCCTGGTGCAGCCGGGGAATGCGATCCCACTCATGAATGCATAGGTACATCGCGATATCGGTTTCGTTTTCCCGATTGACTTATAGTTCTCGCCCACTCGTCTGTCCCACCCAACCAGACACCCTAGACTCGACCATCTGCTCACCTCACCTACTTTACACCCTGACTGCTCACTCATCTTCATTAACTTGCTTCTCTTCCTCCCTGTTTTCGTATATACTCTTCTATCGCGCGGACTTGCTGCCGGTGGCCTGTTTTCGTTAAGTTTTCCGAGACGACGTTCGCGTTTTTACGATGGTTTTAAGTCTCGGACGGTTTCGTGTCCACTAGCGGTTGTTCTCCCCTTTGCTTGTTCACAAATATATTTGCATTCGACATCTCACCCTCTTCTGGTATTTGAAGTACCTAGGCCGAGGGGTCGGTTGACGTAGGGCAGCAAGGCGTCGCCGGCGGATATCCTCTCTATTTTCCTTGGCTGTGGTTGAGCACACGTACGAGAGCTTTGCTTCCGTTGGGAAGCCGATGATGAGGCTAAGGAAAGGCACGTCACGGGATCGAGGGGCGTTTCCACCGAATGATGATCACACATTGATCAATCTCCGGGGTAACGGCTCGAGAAACGGAACGGACAGGGGCCCGATATTTAGGGATGTGACCCCAGCGCAGTGAAAGCACCCCTGATCTGGAACGCCGGAGATTCAATCTGGGCCCGTGGTAGTGTTCCCCTTATCGGCAAAGAGAACGAAAAGCGTAGTCTCATTTCTCCCCACAGAGACAGTTTGAAAGCCCTAGAACCATTTTGCTCGTTTGCCCTGTTCCCATCCTCCTCGAGGAAGTGATTTTTCATAACCATACGGGGGGTGGGGGGGGGTACCCACGCTCCCCAGCGATCGCCGAGAGGTAAGTCACGTCCAGCGCGCGGAGGTTGCTGTCTTTGTTATTTTTGGTTATTTTTGCTTGATTTTCAAGGTCCGCGTGCTTTTTGGCGATTAGAAGATAAACGTACAAAATGTGTAAATCCGATGGGGAAGCTTTCGTGTGCGATGATACTATCTGTTTCTTTTTTTTCTTTTTTTCGTTTTTTGCTTGAATGGTTGTGGCATCATCGCATGATGCGAAGCGATTGAAGCTGCGAGTCCCC
>Ga0307515_10008588_pt1 | contig 19889 bp, 17 predicted proteins | sample 17_EM_MG_FD_194513 | JGI IMG/M metagenome (GOLD analysis project Ga0307515, IMG submission 194513) | Populus trichocarpa ectomycorrhiza microbial communities from riparian zone in the Pacific Northwest, United States - 17_EM | ecosystem: Host-associated > Plants > Roots > Unclassified | place... | reverse complement strand
GTTGTTGGAGTACGACGTGTCGTTGTACGAGATCAACAGGCCCTGCTGGTACGAGAAGTGCTCGACCCAGTCCGGCTTGGTGGAGACCCAGCCGAAGTTGTACGGGCCGGTCTGCAGGTACTTGTCATACGAGACGTAGCTGCGGTTGCCGGCGATGTAGAAGTTCGGGTAGCTGGCGGTCGACGTGGCGCCGACCACGCTGAAGCCGTCGGCGAGCCAGATCGGGGTGCCCTCGGCGCCGTCCGGGGTGCCGGCCGCGCCGTTGATGACGACGGCGAGGTCGTCGCCGAAGAAGCCGCCCGACGAGGTGCCGCCGTCGGTCACATAGTGCAGCCGCACCACGGGCTTCTGGCCCGCGTACGCGTCCAGCGGCACGACGATGTCGGTCCAGGTGGCGCTCGCCCCCGAGATCGCCGGCCGGCCACTGGCGTCGCTGATGAACGGTGCACCGCCGACGGTGCCGTTCAGGGCAGTCCAGGTGCTGCCGCCGTTCGTCGAGGCTTCGACGTACAGATAGTCGTAGTCTGCCTCGATGTTGTAGCGGCCCTTGAGCGTGACCGCCGCCGAGGTGGCCCCGGTCAGGTCGACCGTCTTGCTGAGCGACGTGTCTATATTGTCCTTGTTGCCAGAGAAGTATTGCTTCGTACCCGTGAACGGCGCCCCGAGGTTGGTCGTGACCGTCTTGTCGGGCAGCACCACCACCGCGGCCTGCCAGTTGCGGGTGTTGTACTCCTGCGGGCCGAGGTCGACGATCTTCTTGTCGCCGGCCTTGACGCTGGCGTAGCTCAGCCAGCCGAGCTGCAGCTTGTTCCACGCGCCGAGGTCGCCGGGGCGGGTGCCGATCGGTTCGTCCGCGCCGTTGAGGCGGCTCTGCGCCATCAACGTCCAGTACTCGTTGTTGTTGTTCTGCGCGCCCGAGGTGTCGTAGTCGTCCGGCAGGCCGAGGTCGTGGGCGTACTCGTGGGCGAAGACGCTGACGCCGCCGTTCTCGGGCTGGATCGTGTAGTCGCCGATCCAGAAGCCGGTGTCGCCGATCTGGGCGCCGCCGTACAGGTTGCCCGCCGGGCCGGTCAGGTCGCGGTCCGACTGGTACGCATACCAGCGGTGCGCCCAGATCGCGTCCTCGCCCTGCTGCGGGTCCCCGTCGGACTCGTCGCCGCCGGCGTGGACGATCTGGAAGTGGTCGAGGTAGCCGTCCGGCTCGTTGAAGTCGCCGTCACCGTCGTAGTCGTAGCGGTCGTGCTGGTCGAAGCTCGCCAGGTCGGCCTTGATCTGGGCGTCGGTGCGCCCGGCGGCCTCCTGGTCTGCCACCCACTGGTTGGCCGCGTCCTTGACTAGCTCCCACACGTTCTGGCCGGTGCAGTCGCCGCTCGCCGAGCAGTTGCGGCCGTACCGGGCCTCGTTGTAGTTGACCTTGACCCAGTCGGTGACCTCGCCGTCCACGCTGTAGCGTCCGGACGACTGGGCCTCGTAGTAGGTCTTCAGCGACTCGACGCCGGCGCCCTCGCCGAAGTACAGCTGCTGGTAGTGGGCCTGGCTGTAGTCGGCCTGCCAGATCGTGGTGTTGTCCTTGCTGCGGTCCGGCTCGGGGATCGAGTTGTGCAGCGGACCGTCGAAGGTGGTCGGACCGGGGGTTTCGGGCTCGCTGTCGACGTCGGGGTAGTCGGGGTTCCGCTCGTTGCCGAACTCGGCCAGGATCACGAAGATCCGGTCGGTCTTCTCCCGGGCGAGTTCGACGTACTGGTCCTTGCCGCGCGAGGTGCGACCGACCTTCGCGACGATGCTGCCGTTGCGGTTCTGCGTCTTGACGGTGCCCTTCAGGACCCCGTTGACGGCCTGTTCGCGCAGCTCACGACGCTTGTCCTCGAGGGGGTTGGGCAGGTCGTCCAGCGGTGTCCGCTGGCCGGCCTGCGCCGCGGTGGGCTCTACGGGTGGGGCCGCGGATGCCACCGTCGGGAGTGTGATCCCGATGCTGGTGACCATCGCGGCGCCAAGTAGTCCAACGACCACCTTGCGCACTACGTACCTCCGTTGTCTGACCGGCGCTGGATGCAGCTCGCCGGCGATAAACGGCCCCGCGGTTTCGGGGTTCAGGTGAACGTATGCAAATCTGACGATGCGTCAAAGGGATGATCGAAATCGATGGCCGAAGGTTACCCGGTATGGTCCGGCCATACTGCAAGGACAGGCATATACGAAGAAAGGGGCCGGTCCTCATCGGACCGACCCCTACTTGGGTGCTTGGTGAACTCAGTCCTCCGACTTCGCCGACTGCAGGCCCGACGAGATCAGGTCCATCACCGTCGAGTCCTGCAACGTCGTGACGTCGCCGAGTGACCTGTTCTCGGCCACGTCCTTGAGCAGCCGCCGCATGATCTTGCCGGACCGGGTCTTCGGCAGCTCGGCCACCAGCATGATCTGCCGCGGCTTCGCGATCGGCCCGAGCACCTTCGCCACGTGGTTGCGCAGCTCCTGGATCAGCTTCTCGCCGGCCTCGCCGCCGGTGTCCACATTGCCGCGCGGAATGGTGAACGCGACGATCGCCTGGCCGGTGGTCGGGTCGGTCGCGCCGACCACGGCCGCCTCGGCGACGGACGGGTGCGAGACCAGCGCCGACTCCACCTCGGTGGTGGAGATGTTGTGTCCCGAGATCAGCATGACGTCGTCGACCCGGCCGAGCAGCCAGAGCGCGCCGTCCTCGTCCTTCTTCGCGCCGTCGCCGGCGAAGTAGACCCACTCGTCGCCGACGCCCGCACCGGCCCCGAAGCGCGACCAGTACGTGTCGATGAAGCGCTTGTCGTCACCCCAGATCGTGCGCAGCATCGACGGCCACGGCTCGCGCAGCACCAGGAAACCGCCGCCGCCGTCGGGCACCGAGCGGGCCTGGTCGTCGACCACGTCGGCCGAGATGCCGGGCAGCGGCGTCATAGCGGAGCCGGGCTTGCTGGCGGTCACGCCGGGCAGCGGCGAGATCATCATCGAACCGGTCTCGGTCTGCCACCAGGTGTCCACAATGGGGCAGTTGTCGTGGCCGACGTTCTTCCGATACCACATCCAGGCCTCGGGGTTGATCGGCTCGCCGACGCTGCCGAGGATCCGCAGCGACGACAGGTCGTACTTGGCCGGGATGTCGTCGCCCCACTTCATCATCGTGCGGATGAGGGTGGGCGCGGTGTAGAGGAGCGTGACCCGGTACTTGTCGACGATGTCCCAGAACCGTCCCTTGTGGGGGGTGTCGGGGGTGCCCTCGTACATCACCTGGGTCGCGCCGTTGGAGAGTGGGCCGTAGACGATGTACGAGTGCCCGGTGACCCAGCCGATGTCGGCGGTGCACCAGTAGACGTCGGTCTCGGGCTTGATGTCGAAGACCGCATGATGCGTGTACGACGCGCCGGTCAGATATCCACCGGTGGTGTGCAGGATGCCCTTCGGCTTACCCGTGGTGCCGGAGGTGTAGAGGATGAACAGCGGGTGCTCGGCGCCGAACGCCTGCGGCTTGTGCTCGGGGCTGGCCTGCTCGACCGTCTCGTGCCACCACAGGTCCTTGTCGCCCCAGGCCACTTCCTCGCCGGTACGCCGGACGACCAGCACGTGCTCGATGCTCGGGCAGCGCCCGACCGCCTCGTCGACGGTCGGCTTGAGCGCGGACGGCTTGCCCCGCCGGTAGCCGCCGTCGGCAGTGATCACAACCTTGGCGTCCGAGTCTTGGATCCGGGTGGCCAGCGCCTCCACCGAGAAGCCGCCGAAGACCACATTGTGAGTGGCGCCGATCCGCGCGCAGGCCAGCATCGCGACCGCGGCCTCGGGGATCATCGGCAGGTAGATCGCGACCCGGTCGCCGGCGGTCACCCCGAGCTCGGTCAGCGTGTTCGCCGCCTGGCTGACGGACTTGAGCAGGTCCGCGTACGTGATCGTGCGGGTGTCGCCGGGCTCGCCCTCCCAGTGGATCGCGACCTTGTCGCCCTTGCCGGCCTCGACGTGCCGGTCCACGCAGTTGTAGGCGATGTTCAACTCGCCACCGACGAACCACTTCGCGAACGGCGGGTTCGACCAGTCCAGCGTCTGATCCCACTCCTTCGCCCAGCTCAGCCGCCGCGCCTGCTGTTCCCAGAAGCCGAGCCGGTCGGTCGCGGCCTGCTCGTAAGCCTCCGCCGTCACGTTGGCCGCGGCGGCCAGCGCCTCGGGCGGCGGGAACTGCCGCGTCTCAGAAGATAGGTTCTCCAACGTCTCACTCATGAGGGCGGCTCCTCTGCCGTGCGGGTTTCTCTCGTGTGAACCATAGTTGCGCCGGGATTTCCCGGCGAGGTCGCGCTGGCATGACGTGTGTGCACTTCCTGCTTGCTGCTGCGCGAATCTTGCCACTTCTGAGCTACTTCGCGCATCACGTACGGTGGTGTCGTGGATCCTCTCGCCCCGCTGCTCGATCTCGCCGACGTCGCGCCCGCCTTGGCCGCCGCCCGCGACCGGGTTGACGCCGCGCTCCGGCATCGCGCGTTGCGCCGCCAAGGCGGCCAGGTCGCCGCCGAGGTCAGCTTGCGGTCCGCGGTGGCCAGCGCCGCGTTGGAGGGCCATCCGTACGAGGTGGAAGCCGTCCGCGCCGGGACGGTCACCGATCCCGTGGTGCAGGGCGCGCTGCGGGTCGCCGAGGGACTGGGCGGTCTCGTGGACCTCTGGCCGCGGGCGCCCCGGCAGGTGCTGGCCCGGCTGCACGTGTTGGCGGCCCGCGGCGCCGTCGCCGACTCCGCGTTGGGCGTGTTGGCCGACACGCCGGGGCTGGCCGCGCGGCTGGACGGCCTGGCCGGGCTGGTGGCCGGAAACGACCGGACCCCGCCGCTGCTGCTGGCCGCCGTCGTGCACGCCGAGCTGCTCACGTTGCGCCCGTTCGCGGGGCCGGCCGGTGTCGTGGCCCGGGCGGCGGCGCGGATCACGCTGATCGGTCGGGGGTTCGACGCCCGCGGCCTGGTCGCGGTCGAGGAGGGGCATCGGGAGCGCGAGCCCGAGTACGTGGGGGCCGCCGGTGCGTACGCGACCGGCACGCCCGACGGGGTGCGGTCCTGGCTGCGGCATTACGCGGCGGCGGTCGAGATCGGGGCCGACCGGATCGCCGGGATCGCGGACGAGGTCCTGGCCCCGTCGGGAAATTCGGCATAATTTCGGGTGGATGACGCCGATCGGGTCCGTTCGTACCAGCCGCTCGCGTTCGGAAAAGATTGTGGCCGGCGTCGCATCACGTGCGACGCCGGCCCCTGGCGCGTCCTACCGGGTTATCAAGCGTGCACCTGGGTCGTTGTCGACAGTCCTGCGGCCGGTGTGGTGCTTGGCCGAGGTGCCGCCGCAACGTGCCTGCCGTGGCTGATCGCGCGTGGGTTCCCGGTGGCCGTGCACGGACCCGATCTCTCGGTCCCGTGGGTTCTTTCTACCCTCGTCGGGGTCTTGATCGCTATAGGTTGGCGGGCAAAATCGTACGTACCGTAATCAGTCAGACGCTTTCCAGCGATGATCCACTAGGCCAGCGCCGCGCTCGGCTCTTGCTCGGCCAGCGCCGCGCGGGTGCGGCGGTGGCGGCCGTAGATCGCGATCCCGATCGCCACCCCGACGCCTGCGGCGAGCGCTGCGGCGGCGACCGGCACGGCCGGGCGTTCCCGCAGCCGGCGCCCCAGCGGCACGGGCCGCCGAAACTCCAGGATCGGCCAGGCTCTCTCGATCGCCACCCGGCGCAACGTCCGGTCCGGATTCACCGCGCTCGGGTGCCCGACCGTCTCCAGCAGCGGCAGGTCGCTGCTGGAATCCGAATACGCGTAGCACTCGGCGAGGTCATAGCCGCGTTCGGCGGCCAGCTCGCGGACGCCCTCCGCCTTGCTCGGGCCGGCCGCGTAGAACTCGATCTCACCGCTGTACCGACCGTCGACGATGCCCATCCGGGTGGCGATCACGTCGGTGACCCCGAGCAGCTTGCCGATCGGTCGGACCATCTCGTCGCCGGACGCGGAGACCAGCACGACGTCGCGCCCGGCCGCTTGGTGCTCGCCGATCAGCGTGGCGGCTTCCGCGTACACATACGGGTTGATCAGCTCCTCGAGCGCCTCGGCCACGATCTGGGTGACCTGCTCGACGGGCCAGCCCTTGCATAGGGCGGCCAAATAGTCGCGCGTGCGCGCCATGGTCTGCTCGTCGGTGCCGCCGAGGCGGAACATCAGCTGGGAATAGGCGGACTTCACCACGTCGCGGCGGCTGATCAGGCCGTCGCGGTAGAACGGCCGTCCGAAGGCCAGCGCGCTGGACTTGGCTATGACGGTCTTGTCGAGATCGAAGAAGGCGGCGCTCTGGCCCACGGGCCGAAAGTGTAGCCGCTGCCGGGGTTTCGGGGCTGCCGTCGACGCGCCGGGCTCCGCTCTTCCGTCAGAGTGGGGGTCAACGTGCCACGAACGTCGCACTGCGTCACAATCGATACTCGACGGTGAGCCGCGACTGAGGCATGCTTGTGTTGCGACTGGTGTTCACGTTGTGTGCGTGCTCATCTTTCGACCGTGGCTGTTGCTTTTCATTCCGACTCTCGGTGATTGCGCCCCCCGCGATCACCGAGTGGATTCGGCTCGACCCCCCCGGAGCCGAATCATTGACGACCCCCGTCGCCCCCGACGGGGGTCGTCGCCTTCTCGCCGCGGATTATGTCCATGACCTTGATCAATGCAGCCTCTGGACTCTTGATCAGGGCTCCCGGCCTCTTTTGGGGCACGGTCGTGAGTTGCCTCCTCGCCGGCGCTGATTCCTGAGCGATGCCCGATATATCGCGAATGTTGGCGCCCGGCCGTTTATGACCCGAGTTGCGGTTAGCGGAAAGACGGGCGTACCCGGTCCGGCCCGTTTTCCACAGTCGGCGGTCATCCACAGCGCTCCGAGTTCCCTCCGCACGGCAGTCCGGCTTTTCGAGATCGTGTGGGCCCGGCCGTTGCTTGTCGTTTCGCCCGCCCCTTCGGCGCCCCGTCTGCTGCGTCCCCGTCTCCCGTCCGCCCGCTGTTTGGAGGCCCGCGATGTCCGTCTGTAGCCCGATCCGATCCGGATCCCGCCGGCCTCTTCTGGTGACCGCCGACCCCAACCTGCTCGACGATCTGCTCCGGCTCGCCGCGGCCGGTGGCACCGATGTCGACGTCGCCCCCGACCCGGCCGCCGCCCGACCACGTTTCGCCGCCGCGCCGCTTGTCCTGGTTGGAGCCGACCAAGCCGACGCCTGCCTGCGTGCCCGGCTGCCGCGCCGGCCCCGGGTGGTGATCGTCGGCCGCACCCCGGCCGTCGACGCCGCCTGGGAGGTCGCCGAGTTGCTCGGCGCCGAGCACGTCGCCGTCCTGCCGACCGCCGAGCCGTGGCTGGTCGACCGCTTCGCCGAGCGCCCCGAGCAGGCCTCGCCCGGCCGGGTGATCGCCGTGATCGGCGGCCGCGGTGGCGCGGGCGCCAGCATCCTCGCCGCCGGCCTCGCGGTCACGGCCGTCGGCGCCGGCCTGAGCACGCTGCTCGTCGACGGCGACCCGCTCGGCGGCGGCCTCGACCTCATCCTCGGCTGGGAGCACGTCGACGGCCTGCGCTGGCCGGCGCTGACCGACGCCGGCGGCCGGGTGGATCCGCCCGCCCTCCTACAGGCGCTCCCGCACCGCGGCGACCTGGTGTTGCTCTCGTTCGCCCGCGATTCACCGGGCGCTGCGACGTTCTCGGTCCCCGGCGAGGCGATGGCCGCGACGCTGGACGCGGCTCGCCGGGGGCGAGACATGATCGTGGCCGACCTGCCGCGCCAGCTCGACGACGCCGCGGTGCTGGCGCTGCAGGCCGCCGACCGGACGCTCCTGGTCGTCCCGGCCGAGCTGCGGGCGACCGCCGCGGCGGCCCGGATCGCGGCCGCGGTCGCGCTGCACTGCGAAGACCTCGCGGTGGTGGTCCGAGGTCCAGCGCCGGGACGGCTCAAAGCGCGCGAGATATCCCGGGCGCTCGGCCTCCCGCTGGCCGGGTCGCTGCGTCCGGAGCCGGCGCTGTGCCAGGCGCTCGAGCGCGGCGAGGCACCGGCGGCGAACGGCCGCGGCCCGCTCGCGGAGCTGTGCCGCCGGCTGATCCACGAGCTGACCCCGGGCAACCGCGCCGGAGCGGCGGCATGAACCCGTCGCTGCCCTTCCACCTCGGCCCCGCCGACGCGTCCTCGACCCGGTTCGCGGAACGGGTGCGGCGGCAGTTCGCGACCGACGGCGTGGAGGCGACCCCGGCGGCGGTTGTCACGGCCGTGCGGCGCGAGCCAACAGCGGCCGTGCTAGGCGACACAGCGGTGCTGCGGCTGGCCGACCGGGTGCACGATCAACTCGTCGGTGCCGGGCCACTCGGTCCGCTGCTGGCGGATCCGGCCGTGACCGATGTGCTCGTCAACGGCGTGCAGGTCTGGGTGGATCGCGGCCGGGGACTGCATCGCGTGGCCGTCGAGATGGGCGACACCGATGACGTACGCCGGCTGGCCCAGCGCTTGGCCGCCAGTTGCGGGCGGCGGCTCGATGACGGCCGGCCGTATGCCGACGCCCGGCTCCCCGATGGCACCCGCCTGCACGCGGTGCTCCCGCCGGTTGCCGCGAGCGGCCCATACCTGTCGTTGCGGACCTTTCGGCAGCGGCCGTTCACGCTCAACGAGCTGATCGAGCACGGCACGGTCGCCCCGACCGTGGCGCCGGTGCTCGCCGCGATCGTGGGCGCCCGCCTGGCATATCTGGTGGTGGGCGGCACGGGCAGCGGCAAGACCACGCTGCTGGGCACGTTGCTCGGCCTGGTCCCGCCGACCGAACGGATCGTGCTGGTCGAGGACGCCGCCGAGCTGCGCCCGGTCCACCCGCATGTGGTGGCGTTGCAGGCGCGCACGTCCAACGTGGAGGGCGCCGGCGCGGTCAACCTGACGGATCTGGTCCGCCAGGCCCTGCGGATGCGGCCCGATCGGCTGGTGGTCGGCGAGTGCCGCGGCGCCGAGATCGTCGACCTGCTGGGCGCGCTCAACACCGGTCACGACGGCGGGGCCGGCACCCTGCACGCCAACAATCCGGCTGACGTGCCCGCACGGCTCGAGGCGCTCGGCATGCTCGGCGGCCTGCCCCGGGCGGCGTTGCATGCGCAGGTGCTGGCCGCGTTGCAGGTGGTCCTCCAGGTCCGCCGCATCGACGGCGGCCGGGTCCTCGAGTCGGTCAGCGTCCTGCTTCCACACGGTGCCGGACGCCTCGCGACGGTCGTTCCCGCCTGGCGCCGCGGGGCGGGCGCGGGTCCGGCCGCGGCCGCGCTGGCCCAACTCCTGACCGACCGAGGCTTCCCGGTCCCGAAGGTTCTGCTCGGCCCGGAGCCGCTACCGACGCGGGACCCGGCGGATCCCGGCCGGGTGGGCTCGCCCTGGGCCTTGGCGCCTGCAGCACCGGCCGTCGGTGCTGGTCAGCTGGGCCGTGTCTCGCCGTCCGAGGGCGGGCGGCGATGACGGCGTCCTGGTGGTTGCTCGCCGCCTGCTTGCTGGCTGGTGCGCTCGCCGTGGCCTGGCCGGCGCGGGCGACCCGGCGCCGGTTGCGACCGCCTCAGGCGCGCCCGCCGCTGAGCGTGCCTGCCCTGGACCTGGCCGCTGCCCGGGCGTGGATCGGTGAGCTGGCCGAACGTCCTCGCCGGGCCATCGCCACGACCGCGGTGCTGCTGGCCGTCGCAGGCTTGCTGCTCGCGGGCGTGGTGGCTGGTCTGCTGGCGGCCGTCTACGGGGCGCTGACCGCCCGGGCGCTCCTGCGCCGGAGTGCGCGCCGCCGGGCGAGCGCCGCCCGTGCCCGCAGCCTCGACGATCTCTGTGCGCTGGCCGCGGACCTCCGCGCCGGTCTCGCACCGGCGGCGATCGGCAACCCGGGTCGAGATGGCGCCGAGCGGCGGATCGCCGAGCTGACAACCGCGGTGTGGCGGCTCGCCGAACGCACCGGTGCGCCCGCGGCCGACCTCGTCGAACGGATCGAGGCCGACGCCCGGGCCGCCGACCGCGCGCACGCCTCGGCCGCCGCGCAGGCCGCCGGTGCACAGGCCACCGCGCTGCTCCTGGCGGCACTGCCGCTCGGCGGCATCGGGCTCGGCTACGGCATCGGCGTGGATCCGCTCCAGACGCTGCTCCACACCACGCTGGGCGGCGGCTGCGCGCTCGGCGCCGCGCTGCTGCAGTCGGTCGGTCTGCTCTGGGCCGATCGCCTAGCGACTGGCCCGGCCCGATGAAGCCCGTCGTGGCCGACGGCGTGGCGCCGGTCGCCAACCCGGGCGGCGGTACCCGAGCGCGGACGGCGGCCTGTGAGATGCCGATCCGTGGGTGCGGTGCCACGGCCTTCCTCCGGGACGCCGGGCCGGTCCGCGTGCCGTTTCGGGCGTGTTGTGCGGCGGCACTGGTGCAGGGGCTGCGTGGTTCGGGCAGCGAGGGGCACGGATGACCGTCGTCCTGCTCTGCGTCGCGGTGGTCGGGCTGGTCGGCGCACCGATGATCGGCCGTCGGTCGGTCGGGCGTCGTCTCGGCAAGCTGGCTGGTTCGCGGGTCCGGAGGCGGATCGGCAATCCACGGATCGTGCTGTCGGCCGCGGCGGGACTGGCAGTGGTCGGCGTGCTCGGCACGTGGTGGGCGATTCCGGTCGGCGTGGGCGCGGCGTTCGGCACCGAGCGGTTCCTGCGCCGACGGCAGCCGGCCGAGGTCCGGGCCGCGCGGCGCCGAGCCGTCGCGGACTTGCCGCTCTGCGCAGACTTGCTGGCCGCGGCGTTGCGGGGCGGGGCGCCTGTCGACCGGGCGGCCCAGGCCGTGGCGGATGCGTTGGACGGCCCGCTCGGCGAGCGTCTGGCCCGGACGGCCCGGTCGCTTCGGCTCGGCGCGGAGCCGGCCGAGGCATGGGCGCATCTGTCGGACGTGGCCGGCGCGGAACGGGTCGTCGCGGCGGCGATCCGGTCCAGCGCCAGCGGCGGCGCGCTCGCCGGGGCGCTCTTCCGGCTCGCTGACGACCTGCGTGCCGATCGGTCGGTGGCCGCCGAGGCCGCCGCGCGCCGGGCCGGCGTGCTCATCGTGCTTCCGCTCGGCCTCTGTTTCCTGCCCGCCTTCGTGCTCGCCGGCCTGGTGCCGGTGGTCGTCGCCGTCCTCGGCGACGTGCTCTAGAACCCCCAACAAAAGGAGAAAAACACGTGCGCAGACTCCTCGCCCGCCTCGCTGGTCTGGGCGCCGACGATGGCATGAACACCGCCGAGTACGCGGTCGGCACGCTTGCGGCGGTGGCCTTCGCCGGGATCCTGCTCAAGGTCGTGACCAGCGACAACGTTCAGGCGGCGCTGACCGCGCTGATCGACCGGGCGCTGAAGTGACCGGGCGCCGGCGGCCCGGCCGCGACCGGGGAGCGTTCACCGCCGAACTCGCGGCCGGGCTGCCGGCGCTCATGCTGCTCCTGCTCGCGGGCCTGACGGCGGTCGGCGCGGTGGCCACCAAGATCCAGTGCGTCGACGCGGCCCGCGAAGGCGCCTTGGCCGAGGCCCGGGGCGAGCGCGGCCCGGCGGCGGCCGCGCGTGTCGCCCCGCCCGGCTCGGCGATCGAGTTCGCCGAGGACGCGGACACGGTGACGGTGACGATCACTTCTCGGGTGCGCCTGCTCGGCGGCCACCTGCCGGTCATCACGATCGATGCAACGGCGGTCGCGGCCCGCGAGCCTGACGGCACGGGGCCGATCCCATGACCGGCGAGCGCGCTAGCGCTCGGGCGTCTGGCATGCGGGGTAGGCGGGCTCGTGCGGGGCTGGCCGGTGATCGTGGGGCGGCTTCACTTCTTCTGCTGGCCATCGGGCTTGTGTTCGTCGCGGGCGGGGTTGCCGGTGCCGCGGTCGGCGCCGCCCGGGTCGGCCGGCACCAGGCACGCAGTGCCGCGGATTTCGGGGCGCTCGCGGGAGCTCAACACGCGATCGAGGGCGAGGCAGCCGCTTGCGCGCAGGCAGCGCGGCTGGTCGCGGCGAACGGAGCCCGGATCACGTCCTGTGCGGTGGACGGCCTGGAGATCGTCGTCCGGGTCGACGTGACCGTCACGCCGCTGCCGGCCATGGTCCGGCACGCCACCGCCGCAGCCCGTGCCGGCCCCGCGGGCTGACGAGCGGGTGGTTACGGAGCCGGGAGAGCGGCGAGGACCGTGTCCAGGACGGTGACCGCGGCGTCCTTGGCGAGCGGGTTGTTGCCGTTTCCGCACTTCGGGGATTGGACGCAGGAGGGGCACCCGGTTTCGCAGTCGCACGAGGCGATCGCTTCCCGGGTCGCCGTCAGCCAGGCGGCCGCCGTTGCGTACGCCCGCTCGGCGAAGCCCGCCCCGCCCGGGTGTCCGTCGTAGACGAAGACCGTCGGGGCCTCGGTGTCGGGGTGGTTGGCCGTGGAGAGGCCGCCGATGTCCCAGCGGTCGCAGGTGGCCATCAGCGGAAGCAGGCCGATCGCCGCATGTTCCGCGGCGTGCAGGGCGCCGGGGAAGTCGGCCGGCTCGACGCCCGCCGCGGCCAGGGCCCGGGGGGAGACGGTGAACCAGACCGCGACCGTGCGGAGTTCGCGGACCGGCAGATCCAGCGGCCGGGTGTCGATCACCTCGCCCGATCCGATCCGGCGGCGCTGGTACGAGACCACCTGGTTGGTGACGTCCACGTCGCCCAGGAACAGCCCGACCGGGCCGGCGTCCACGTACGAGCGGACGTTGACCACGGACAGGTCCGTCACGTCGCGGGCGTGGGTCGACCAGTCGGGGTCGGCCGGGTGGATCAGGGCCACCGCGTCTTCCAGGTCGAGATTGTCGACCAGGTACGAGACTCCCTGGTGCAGATACACCGCGCCGGTGTGCAACTGGGCGTGGGCGGATGCCGGGTCGATCGTGCCCAGCAGCCGGCCCGTCGTCGACTCCACCACCGAGATCGGGGCGCCGCCCGTGCCACGCAGGTCGACTTCGGGGCGGCCGCGGTGGGTCCAGTACCAGCCGGACGGGCGGCGGCGCAGGGCACCCGACGCGGTCAGCGCTTCGACCGCCTCCTCGGCCGGGCCGCCCCCGAACAACTCCAGGTCGGCCGGGGTCAGCGCCGACTCGGAGGCCGCGCAGCACAGCTGGGGGCCCAGGACGTACGGGTTGGTGGGGTCGAGGACGGTCGCCTCCACGGGGCGGCCGAACAGGGCGTCGGGGTGGTGCACGAGGTAACGGTCCAGCGGGTCGTCCCGGGCGACCAGCACCGCCAGGGCCTCGCCGCCCGCGCGGCCGGCCCGCCCCGCCTGCTGCCACAACGACGCCCGGGTGCCGGGGTAGCCGCAGATGAGCACCGCGTCGAGGCCGACCAGGTCGACGCCGAGTTCGAGGGCGTTTGTGGAGGCCAGCGCCAGCAACTCGCCGGTGAGCAGGGCGCGTTCGATGGCTCGGCGATCCTCGCGCAGGTAGCCCGCGCGATAGGCGGCCACCCGGTCGCCGAGCCCGGGCACCGCCTCGTCCAGCGAGCGCCGGGTCATCGCCGCGACGACTTCCGCCCCGCGCCGCGAGCGTACGAACGCCAGCGTCCGGGTGCCGGCGACGACGGCGTCGGTGAGCAGGTCAGCGGTCTCCCGCAACGCCGACCGCCGAACCGGCGGCAACTCGATATCCCACTCGGCCGAGCCGTCCGAGCCAGCCGGGGTTGACTCCGAAAACTGGGAAACCGTCTCGGCCGGGACCAGTGGCGGCTCCCAGAGGGCGAAGGTCACCGCCCCGCGCGGCGAGGCGTCCTCCACCACGGCTTCCACCGGAACGCCGGTCAACCGCGTGGCCGTGTCCGCCGGGTCGCCGGACGTCGCCGAGGCCAGGATGAACGTCGGGGAGCCGCCGTACTGGGCCGCGATCCGGCGCAGTCGGCGCAGCACGTGCGCCACGTGGGAGCCGAACACCCCGCGATACGTGTGGCACTCGTCGATCACCACGTACGAAAGGCGGCGCAGGAAGGTCGCCCAGCGCGCGTGGCCCGGCAGCAGCGCGTGATGCAGCATGTCGGGGTTGGTCAGGACGAACCGGGAGTGCTGGCGGACCCACTCGCGCTCCTCGCGCGCCGTGTCACCGTCGTATGTGGCCGGCCGCACCCCGTCGATGCCCAGCCGGATCAGCGCGCGCAACTGGTCCGCCGCCAGCGCCTTGGTCGGCGACAGGTAGAGAACCGTGGCCCGGGGGTCCTTGATCAGCCCGGACAGGGCGGGCAGCTGGTACGCCAGCGACTTGCCCGAGGCCGTCCCGGTGGCGAGGACCACGTGCCGGCCCGCGTGCGCCAGCGCGGCGGCGGTCGCCTGGTGCTCCCACGGCGCGGCGATCCCGCGGGCGCCCAGCGCGGCGACCAGATCGGGCGGAACCCACCCCGGCCACGGCGCCGGCCGGCCCACCCGGGCGGCCACCCGCTGCACGTGGGTGATCGGCGAATCCTCCGGCGATCCGGACCGCGCTCGCAGTCGATGGAGCAGCTCCGCGGGCCCCAACGCGGGGACGGCGGGCACGGTGGACGTCACGCCTTGCACTCTGACATCGGCATGCCCGAACCTCAAACGGGTACCACGGTGGGGTGCCACGCGTCAGCCGGTGCCGGTCGGTGGTTAGATTCCTGGGGAGATCGGCTGCCTGAAGGCTTGCCCCGGAGGGAGGAGTACCGATGGAGCTGTCGCTGGCGACCAGGACCGTCGCCGAGCACACCGTGCTCGAGGTCGGCGGCGAGGTCGACGTCTACACCGCTCCGAGGTTGCGCGAGCGCCTCGTCGAGCTGGTCGACGCCGGCGCCCGCCACGTCGTGGTCGATCTTGGCCGGGTCGACTTCCTCGACTCCACCGGTCTCGGCGTGCTGGTCGGCGCGCTCAAGCGGTTGCGAGCGGCGAACGGCACGTTCGGCCTGGTCTGCTCGAAGGAACCGCTGCTCAAGATCTTCCGGATCACCGCACTTGACCAGGTCTTCCCCATCTATCCCTCGGTCGAGGCGGCGACCTCGGCGACCGACGAACGCGACGGCGGCGGTTCCGCGGCGTGATGGCAACGGTCCGACTGTCCTTCTCCCCGGCGCCGGTGCACGTCCGCACCGCCCGGCTGGTCGGCGTCGCAGTGGCTCGGCGGGCGGGGGTCGCCGAGGAACTGCTCGACGAGGTTCGGCTGGCGATCGGCGAGGCCTGCACCCGCGCGGTCGCGCTGCACCGCCAGTACGGGCTGCCCGACCTGGTCATGGTGCAGATGTCCGATTCGGACTCGTACACGGTCAGCGTGATCGACCGCGCCCCGATCGAGGCGAGCGTGGGCCTGGCCAAGCTGCCGCCGGACGAGTTGGCCGACGAGGACCTCACCGACGAGGCGCTCACCACCGGCGTCGGGTTCGCGCTGCTCGCCGGATTTGTCGACGACCTCCAGGTGCGCCCCGTCGAGGACGGAGCGGGCACCGAGGTACGCATGGTGTGGCCCGTCAGCCGCCCGCCGAAACAACGCTGAAGGTCTATACCCCAAGCGTGGCCCGCTCACACAGCGGGATACATCACCACGACACGGCCGGATCCGGGTGTGACCATCACCACCAGCGGCCTATACAGTACGCGAGTTATCAGCTACAGCTCCTGGTCTCGCGTCCGTGGGACCCAGTTGTCGTCTCCCCCAACCGGGGGTGCGCCCGGTGGTTTCGTCCGCCTTCCGGGCGCGGTCGGTGTACAGGAGGACATTGATGTCCGGGACCTCCATAACCTTCGCCGCGGAAAGCGGCGGGGCGTCCCTCAGCAGTTCGAACGTCACATTCGTCATCGTCGCAGTGGTCTTCGCGCTGGTGGCGCTCGGCTTCGCTGCCGCGTTCGTCAAGTCGGTGCTGTCCGCTGGTCGGGGCACCACCAACATGCAGGAGATTGCCGGCGCGGTGCAGGAAGGCGCCACGGCATACCTGTTCCGCCAGTTCAAGACCTTGGCGATCTTCGTCGTCGTCGCGGTCGTGCTGCTGTTCCTGCTGCCGGTGCACAACACCGACAGTGAGATCGCGGTCAAGATCGGCCGGTCGCTGTTCTTCATCGTCGGCGCGGTCTTCAGTTCCTTTATCGGCGGCGCGGGCATGGCGCTCGCGACCCGCGCGAACCTGCGCGTGGCCGCGGCGGCGGGCGAGCCCGGCGGCCGCGAAAAAGCGATGGGCATCGCGTTCCGCACCGGCGGTGTGGTCGGCTTCCTCACCGTCGGCCTGGGCCTGTTCGGCGCGTCGCTGGTCGTGCTGCTCTACCGCAGCGACGCACCGACCGTGCTCGAGGGCTTCGGCTTCGGTGCCGCTCTGCTCGCCATGTTCATGCGGGTCGGTGGCGGCATCTTCACCAAGGCCGCCGATGTCGGCGCCGACCTGGTCGGCAAGGTCGAGCAGGGCATCCCCGAGGATGACGCGCGTAACCCCGCCACGATCGCCGACAACGTGGGCGACAACGTCGGTGACTGTGCCGGCATGGCCGCCGACCTCTTCGAGTCGTACGCGGTGACGCTGGTAGCGGCCCTGATCCTGGGCCAGGCGACGTTCGGGCAGGACGGCCTGATCTTCCCGCTCATCGTCTCCACGGTCGGCGTCGTGATCGCGATCGTCGGCGTCTTCATCACCCGGCTGCGCGCCTCGGACCGCAATGGCCTGACCGCGATCAACCGGGCGTTCTACATCTCCGCGGTGCTCTCCGCGATCATCGTGGCGGTCGTCAGCTTCATCTACCTGCCGTCGACCTTCGCGGGCTTCGGTGCCGACGCCGGCATCGACCAAGCGGTGATCGACAGTGGCCGCAACCCGCAGTTGGTCGCGATCGGCGCGGTCGTCATCGGCATCGTGCTGGCCGCCGCCATCCAGGCGCTGACCGGCTACTTCACCGAGACCGAGAAGCGTCCGGTGCAGGACATCGGCAAGTCGTCGCAGACCGGCGCGGCCACCGTCGTGCTCGCCGGCATCAGCGTCGGCCTCGAGTCGGCCGTCTACTCGGCGCTGCTGATCGGCGCGGGCGTCTTCGGCGCATACCTGCTCGGCGGCACGTCGATCACGCTGTCGCTCTTCGCGGTGGCGCTCGCCGGCACCGGCCTGCTCACCACGGTCGGCGTCATCGTCGCGATGGACACGTTCGGCCCGATCTCCGACAACGCGCAGGGCATCGCCGAGATGTCCGGCGACGTCGACGAGCAGGGTGCGAAGATCCTGACCGAGCTGGACGCGGTCGGCAACACCACGAAGGCGATCACCAAGGGCATCGCGATCGCGACGGCCGTGCTGGCCGCCACGGCGCTGTTCGGCTCGTACACGAACACCCTGGCCAGCTCGCTGGCGGACGCCGGCATCGCGGCGGGCGACGTGCAGAACCAGATCCTCAACCTGCTGAACATCTCGAACCCGCGCAACCTGGTCGGCCTGCTGGTCGGCGCCGCGGTGGTGTTCCTCTTCTCCGGCCTGGCCATCAACGCCGTCTCGCGTTCCGCGGGCGCGGTCGTGATGGAGGTCCGCCGCCAGTTCCGCGAGTTCCCGGGCATCATGGACCGCACCCAGCGGCCCGAGTACGGCCGGGTGGTCGACATCTGCACCCGGGACGCGCAGCGCGAGCTGCTCACCCCGGGCCTGCTCGCCATCCTGGCGCCGATCGCGGTGGGCTTCGGCCTGGGCTCGGGCGCGCTGGCCGCGTATCTGGCCGGCGCGATCGGCACGGGCACCCTGATGGCCGTCTTCCTGGCCAACTCGGGCGGCGCCTGGGACAACGCCAAGAAGCTGGTCGAGGACGGCGCCTACGGGGGCAAGGGTTCCGAGGCGCACGCCGCCACGGTGATCGGCGACACCGTCGGCGACCCGTTCAAGGACACTGCCGGCCCGGCCATCAACCCGCTGCTCAAGGTGATGAACCTGGTGTCCCTGCTGATCGCCCCGGCCGTGGTGTCGGTCAGCATCGGCACCGGCGCGAACACCGCCCTTCGGGTGACCTTCGCCGTCGTGGCGGCGCTGATCATCGCCGGCGCGGTGGTGTGGAGCAAGCGCAAGCCGATCTCCATGGGTGACACCCCCGTCGAAAACTCCACTTCGGAGCGGGTAAGCGCCTGATCCACAGGGCTTGATTCGATGGGGCATCCGGTCTATGGCCGGGTGCCCCATCGGCGCAATCGCAACCTGTCACCCCTTGGCCGTACGCTGCTTTCCATGCGTTCGGCCCGTACCATGCCCCTCTTCGTTCTGCTTGCTCTTGTCGTCACGCTCGGTGGTTGCTCGGGCGCCCCGGATTCGCGCGCCTGGGCCGCGAGCGTCTGCACCGCCCTCGGCCCGTGGCGCACCGAGATCGGCACCCTGACCACCCGCACCCAGCAGCAGATGACCGCCGAGACCACTCCGGCGCAGGCCAAGGAGAATCTGATGCGGCTGTTCGGCGGCGCGCAGGACGCGAGCGAGAAGGCGCGGGCGGGCGTCGAGGAGGCCGGCGTGCCCGACGTCAAGGGCGGCAAGCAGATCGCCGAAAGCTTCGAGTCGTCACTCAGCGCAATGCGCGATGCCTACGGCCGGGCCAAGAGCGGCATCGAGGCCCTCGCCACCAGTCCGGCCAAGTCCTTCTATACCCAGGTCGCCGCGGTGGTCGACACGCTGAGCACCGAATACGCCAAGAGCGAGCTAGACACCAGCAAGCTGGACTCCAAGGAGCTGAGCCAGGCCTTCGACGAAGTTCCCGAGTGCCGGTGACCGGGTGTCGATGACCACGGGGCGCCGCTGACCATGGCCGAGACCGGCTGGCCGCTGATACCGCGCGAGGTGCTGCCCGCGCCGGTCGCGGCCGTCCGCCGGGCGAAGCGGATGCCGGTGCACGTCGACGGCGGCCGCCAGCTGTCGATCTTCGGCGCCGAGACCACCGAGCCGTCGCCGGCCGACCTGGCGGGCTTGCTGGCCGGGCCGGGCCGACTGGGCCGGATGGGCGGCACGGCCCGCGTCTCGGTCGACGTCGACGCCGCCTGGCGGGTGCACGTGCTGGTCAGCGAGCTGGTCGCGCGCGGCCTGGTGGTCAGCTGGCTCCCGATCCACCAGGAAGAGCAAGATCCAGAAGAGCATGACTCAGAAGAGCACGACCCGGATTTACGCGAGACCGAGGTCCCCGAAAGCGACGACGAGCCCGGGGGCCACACGGAGGCCGACAGCCCCGACGGTCCCGAGGCTGCCGGCAGCCCAGGGAGTCGCGACTCAGCCGACGGGCCCGACGAGGGCTCCGAAACACCGCTTGGCAGCCCGGGGCCCGTCGTCACGGGGTTTGAGGTGCGCACGGCGTACTCCAGCAGGTTGAATGGTCTTGCCCGGGGCTGGCCGCCGCCCTCCGGAAAGCTGTTCCTGAGCGGACCGAGGCTGCGGTTGTGGGTCGCGGCGGCGGGCGAACCGCGACCGGGCGGGTACGCGCTCGGCCTGGACCCTGTGGATGACCCGGAAATCGCCGACGCCGCGCTGGTCCGGGCGGGTCTTGCGGGGACCGTGTCGGATCAAGGACTGTGCTACCTGATCTCCGGCAAAAAACGCCTCCGTCGGCTGGCTGAGCTGGTCGGAGAGCGACCCGTGGCGGCACCCGAACAGCTCTGGCCGGGCGGCGCCGCTGCGTGATCTTCTCGGATTGTGTGCGACACGACGCCGCGTTCCCGGTGTACGGTGTCGCCGTCGGACGCGTGCGGTGGCCGGACCGTTACCATCCGGCTCGGGGCTGCCCGGGGAATGTCAGCTCGTCCGGCGCGTTACGTTGAACGTCGTGCCGCGACCCATTCCGGCCGTCGAGCGAGTGAAGTGTGGGAGTGCCCGTGCCGAGTAACGCCAGGACGACCCGTTTGGTCATCGTCGAGTCCCCGTCGAAGGCCAAGACGATCGCCGGTTACCTGGGGCCCGACTATTTCGTCG
>Ga0307515_10008587_pt1 | contig 19890 bp, 2 predicted proteins | sample 17_EM_MG_FD_194513 | JGI IMG/M metagenome (GOLD analysis project Ga0307515, IMG submission 194513) | Populus trichocarpa ectomycorrhiza microbial communities from riparian zone in the Pacific Northwest, United States - 17_EM | ecosystem: Host-associated > Plants > Roots > Unclassified | place... | reverse complement strand
CCTATAGAGGAGGTATTATTAATCTTAAAATAGGACCTATTTAGTTAACTATTAAAGGGAGATAAATTAAGATATCTTTTAATATATTACTATTAGGGAATAATAAGGTAGTACTAAGAATGCCTTAGTTATAGGAATATAATCTAAAAATTAATTAGATTATAGGTTAGGTTAATATTAGGAATACTTAATACCGTAAGATATAATAATAAGCTAAGTTAGTATAGTACTAAGTAGGAGCAACCTATAAAGAAATAGAAAAGGAACTAAGCTATATACTAAAGAGATACCACAAGTATAGTAAGAAACTATAGTTACTAAAAAGTAAAAAACTGTTAGAATATATAGTATAGGACTATAAGATAGAATTAAAACTAGAAATAAATCTAAGGTTCTTTCCAATCTATAAGCTTACTAAAGAAGAAGGCAGAGCGTTAAAAGAGTTTATTTAAGAAAACCTACAAAAAGGATATATTAGACTATTGCAGTTATTAGTAGGTTATCCAGTACTATTTATACTAAAGAAGAATGGTAAACTAAGACTGTATATTAACTATAGATAGCTAAACAGCATTACTAGAAAGGATAGGTATCCTTTACCCTTAATTAGCAAAATCTAAGACAGGATAGGTAATATATAAATCTTTATAAAGATAGATCTAAGATAGGCGTACTATTAAATTAGAATTAAGGAAGGCGATAAATAAAAAACAGCCTTTAGGTTAAAGGAAGGACTATATAAGCCATTGGTTATATAATTTAGGCTTATAAATATACTAGCAATATTCTAAAAGCGTATTAATAATATATTAAGAGAATACTTAGATGAATTTATTATAGTATATTTTAACGATATTATTATCTATTTAATAATTAAGAAAGAATACGGAGAATACGTTAAATAGGTTTTAAAAAGACTATAAGAAAAACAGATGCTAGTAGCAATTAAAAAATGCTAGTTCTTCACTAGGAAGACCAATTTTATTAGATTTATTATTAAACTAAGCCAACTTAATATAGATCTAAAGAAGATTAAGGCTATAGTAAATTAGTAAGAACTAGAGAATATTACGTAGTTAAAATTATTCTTAAGATTTTGCAATTACTATAGAAGGTTTATAGCGCAGTAGTTAAAGGATATTAAGCTATTTATATAATTAATAAAGAAAGAAGAACTATAGGTATAAGGAGAGGAATAATAAGAACTATTTAAAAAAGTTAAAGAATTATTTACCTAGGAGCTAGTTTTTAAGATTTATTAACTAAGACTAAAGACGGTTGTGGAGATAGGTGTGTTAGGCTATATATTAGGGGTATACTTTATATAGAAATATTAAAATAGATAGCACCTAGTGGCGTATTATAGTTAGAAAATAATACTACTAGAGTTAAACTATAACATCTATAATAAAGAGTTATTAGGTATAGTTATAGTATTAAAGAAATAAAAAGTATTCTTATAAGGTATAGAGAAACTATTTATAGTTAAAACAGATTATAGAAACTTAATAGGATTTCTAATAATAAAGGAACTTAACTAAAGATAGGTTAGATAGGTAGAGATGCTTATAGAATACTATTTTAAGATTTAATATACTAAGGGTATAGACAATATATAAGCAGATGCTCTAAGTTAAAAGACTAAACTATAGAATAATAAAAAGCTATTAGGGGCTTTATTATAAAAAGATATAGATAGACTAATTAGATATAATTATCTAAAAATTATAATAACTTAAGAAGAACTAAAGAAAGTTTATAAGTTACTAGAGAGCTTTTAGGTATAAAGAATTCTAAAGGCATAGCTAAAAGATCTATAAATAGATATATATAAAAATTAAAAGGTAAAGTATATCCTAAAAAGTATAGTAAAATAATTTATAGAAGATTTTAATAAAGGATTAACTTAAGGATATAATAGAGCTATAGGCTTAGTATTAAAACTCTAAGAGGAGTATATTATTAATAGAATCTAGGGCTTAGCGCGGAAAATTACTAAAAAATGTTTAGATTACTAGAAAAATAAATTAATAAGGTATAAGCTATATAGAGGGCTATAACCTATTAAAATATTAAAAAGACTATAGAAGGTTATATTATAGGACTTTATTATTAAGTTACTAAAGTTAAAAGACCCTATTACTAGACAAAATTATAATATAATCTTAGTAATAGTAGATAAGCTTATAAAGTGGGGATACTTTATAGCATGCATAGAAGAAATATTAGTAGAAGATATCGCTAAAATCTATATTAAAGAAGTATTTATAAAATATAGAGCACTAAGTAAGATTATATTAGATAGGAATTTAAGATTTATAGTAGCCTTTTAGGAAGTATTCTTAGTAAAATAGGGAGTTAGAGTAGTAACTTCTACCGTATATTATCCGCAGATAGACGGTTAAATAGAAAGGTTAAATTAGACACTAGAATAGTATCTAAAACATTATATTAATCACACATAAAATAATTAGGTATTATTATTACTAGTTATATAGTTTATATATAATATAATACTATAAAAAGGAATAGGTATATTACTATTTAAGGCAAATTACGGATATAAGCTAAGAATATTATTATTACTATAATAAGTAAAGAAAATAAGTAGTATAGCTAAAGAAAGAATAAAGATGTTAATAAATCTTTATATAGACTTTATAGAATTAGTAAAGAAAGTATAAGAAAGAATAAAAAAGTATTATAATATTAAGAGATCTAAGGGACTAGATCTTAAGGAGGGAGATAAAGTATAGCTACTATATAAAAATTTTAAGAGTTAACAACTAAGTAAGAAGTTAAACTATATTAGACTAGGACCTTTTAAAATTAAGTAAAGGATTTTACTAGTTATATTTAAGTTAAATCTACTAACTAAAATAAAGATCTACCCTATATAGTATATTATAATGCTAGAGCTAGTATATAGAAATATTAAGCCACTGGTTTATAAAGTAGATATATATAAAGGATAGGAAGAAGATAAATAGTAAGTTTTAAAGATTGTTAGTTATAAAAACGTTAATAATAAAATATAGTATAAAGTAAAGTGGATAGGCTATAATAAGACTACCTAGAAGCTATTAAAGAACCTAAAGAACGCTATAAGAAAGGTATAAAAGTATTAGAAGAAATTAAGTTAGGCAGTATTAATAAAAAAGGATTATTAAAAAATAAGTCACCTAAGGGGGACCTAAGAAGAGCAGTTGCTAAACTATTTAAATCTATTTCCTTCTCAGCCAAAAGAGAATCTATTCTTTTATTACTAAGTTCCTATAAACCCTATTTTATAAGTTTCTATTTCTTAAAACGGACCTTTTTATAAACCTTCTTAAGATAAATTAACTAAGTGGACGCTATAAGATAAGACTTAAGGGCCCATTACTAAGCATTAGTAGCCTCCTATTCTGCGTTATAGGAACGGCGTAACTCCGCTAAAGTAATAGATAGTTTATTATCTAGCTATATAGCAGTAGATTAAATATAAAACCCTAAAACAAATTAATTAGGGAACTAGATAACTATTAAGAGTAATAAGTTGCGTATATTTAGTATTAAAAATAAAGCAAATATTACAAAATAAACAAATATTTACTTTAGTGCACTCTAAGTAAGAGGATAGTTATTATAAAGATAGGTTTACTAACGTAATATAAATTAACCCCTCTTTTAAATAATAAGAATACGGAGATAGTATAATCTTACTAAGAGATAATATTATAGCAATAGTGCAAACACGATAAGTAGTTAAGGAAGAAGAAATTACTTTAGGTATAATAAGTAATAATATTAACCAAATTAATTAGACGGATATTATACCTCTAGTAAATAACTTAAAGATATTAGAAATCTTTAAAAATAAAGATAAAAAGGAGGGGGATAGTATTACGGACGCTTTAAGTATAATATTATAACTACTTAGGGAAGAGTTAGAAGAAGCTAGTTAGTTAATTTAAATATAGTCTAGGATAGAGCCGATAGAGCTATATAATAAGGAATAGTAACTAAGGTTATATAACGTAATTTATATAATCTATAAGATCTATATAATCTATAACAAAGTAAATAGAGCATACGTATATTATATATAAGAAGGATTTTATAGGAGTATAGTCGTGTATTTAAGGACCCTTAGTCCCTACCTAGGTAGCTCCTTCCTTATAGTAATTTTTAAAATATAATTAGAGTTAATTTATTAGGCAACCACTCCACTAGTTATTATTACGTTATTGACTTTAATTTGTATTACCTATATACTTAGCCTAATAATAAGCCTACCGTAGTACTTACTATAAGGTTCCGTTATATTAACTATATTTTATCTAAAGATAAATAGTTAAACTAAAATTGCGAATACAATTATAGAATAATACCTATAAATATACTGCTCCTACCTATAAGATAACTAGGAAAAGTAGCTACCTTTAGCTAAGTTTACTGCGAATAATATAAAAAACAAATTAATAGGCGTAATACTATTTTACGCAACCTATAAATAAGACCCTTAACTTAGATTTAAACTATAACCTAAAATTAATATAATAGGACCTATAATTAAGAGGATTTAACTAATTAATGTATATAACTTCGCTAATTAAATAAAGTAGTTAATAGAACTATTATAAAGTAAATTAGTATACGCTTAAATAGTATAGAAATAGTATATAAATAAAGGACGAGCTCCCGTATAGGACTTTAAGGAAGGTAATATAGTTTACCTAAATATATAAAACCTAAAGACTTAATAACCCTTAAAGAAACTAAACTAGAAGTTTACAGGCCTATACTAAATTAAGAAGAAACTAAGCCCGTACGCTTATAAGCTTAAACTACTAACTAAAATAAAAATATATCTAACGTTTTATATAAACTTGCTATAACCCTTAAAGGGTAAACCTATAACTTATAAAGTGCCACCGCTATTTTTTATAATTATTAATAACGGTAATAGTTCTTACTTTATTAACTTAATTAACGATATATAATAGAAGACGCAGTTTAAATAATTTAAACTTCTTATTAAGTAGAAAGGATATAAAACATAAACCTAGGAAACCTATAACTAGATTAAGGCCAACACGCCTTCTTTAGTAAAAAAATTCTATAAGGACTATTCTTTATAGCCTACTCTAGCTAAATAGACACAATATAAAGGTAAATAACTGCTACCTAATATAAATATATAAAACACGATAGCAAGAAGCTTAAAATTAGAAAAAACTTAAAATATATTATAATGTTTATAATACGATCATATAATATATAAGATATTAAGAAACTTTAACCGCTAGTTAAAGTTATCTAATTAGTTAGATCTGCCTTACTAAGACCTATTATAAAGATATTAGTTCCGCTTACCGCCTTAACTAAGCTAATAGTAATTTTCTATTTTAGGGATAGAAAATCCTAATTAGCCTATTTAACGATTAGAACCAGTAAAACTGTAAGCTTTGCAGAGTGTGGAAATGCATAAACGACTTAATTGTAAGTGTAGCTCTAGAGGCTCTATATATATACACGAAGAGGGTAGAAATGATGGGGTAATAGATAGCTGAAACGGGAACGGTGATCTGCAAGCAATATTGATCTGCAAGTCAATATATAGGGTGGCTGTCTTGGAGCCCTCCAGGTGACGATCTCGACATAGTGTCGGTAGTCGGTTATAAAAACCCTATACCGCTACCTAACGCAAAAATATAACACGCGATAAGTTATAAGTCTTAACTAAAATTAAATTATTTAGACCTTTAGCTAAAAGGGGGGGTACTATAACGGGACTAGCCCAGTTATAGCAGGAATATCTTAGTAAAACACTTAACAGATAAATTCTAACGCTTTAACCAAATTCTGCTAAATTCTGCTAGATTAATTAAATTCTACTAAAGTCCGTTAAAGACCGCATGTATATATACGCACGCATTAACTACCAAGCCCCTAACTATTTAATTATATAATTCTCTTGTTATTCCTTTCTCTTCCTTACGCAATGTCTTGTTCTTAGCGAGAGCTATATACCCTTAGATTTAGATAGAATTTATATCATTCCTTTAAATCTTCCCCAAAGTCTCTTCGCGCCCTTATATACTAAAAGGTTTTATAAAACTATACTAAGAATACCAAATTGCCTATAATACTTATAATTAATTATAGATTGGTGTAAAGGCTTAAATATAAAGTTATATAAAAACTCTTAGGTTAACTTAGGTAGTTACTAGTATACTTTTAGTAAGCTTTTAATAGGTCTTCTAGTAATCCTTACGTCTTTTCTCTAATTATATTTTTTCCTTATTAAGGTTTTTAGGAGTTTAAAGTAGGGGTTAAATAATATAATAAGACTAGCCTAGTTATAGTAAAAATGTCTTAGTAAAACACTCGACAAATAAATTCCAACGCTTTGACTAAATTCTACTAAATTCTGTTAGCTTAATCGACTTCTGCCAAGTTCTGTCAAGATCAATCAAATTCTACTAAAGTCCGTCGAAGACTGTCGAAGACCGCGTGCGTATATACGCACGTATTGACCACCAAGACCCCTAACTATTTAATTATAAGATTCTCTTATTATTCCTTTCTCTTCTTTACGCAACGTCTTGTTCTTTACAAGAGCTATATTTTTAGATTTAAGCAGAATATATTTTATTCCTTTAAATCTGCTCTAAAGCCTCTTTGTACCCTTATAAATAAATAGATAATATATAACGGCATACTAATATCTTTCCGAACCTCTCTTAGGACAAGCCCTTATAATCTCCCTCTACTATAAGGTAATAGCAATTAGGGACTAACTATAAGAAGGGGGGGCAATATAAGGGATATTATTGCAGTTACCTTAGGTCGCCCTTAGGATAACCCTTAGACGTCCTTTAGATAGTTACTGGTTATATACTAAAGGTATATACCTATAGTATATAGTCTTTATAATCTTAGAGGCCTTACCTCCTTAAGAATTTATCTCCTCTACAATATATCCATTCCTATAATCGTGCCTTATAGCCCCCTATTTATAAAGTCCCCTTATAATAGAGTTTTAGAAAAATAAATAAGAGTAAAAATAATATATAAGGAAAACGCGCCTTTAATTAATATAGCTAATATAGCTTTAAAGGTTTCTTTAATAGGCCGTTTTTAATAAAGTTAATATAGAGCTTGTAGATATAGCGCTTAATACACTTAATTATAGAGGCTTTGCTATGTTTATAATGTATATAGTAATATTAATTTAGGTATTAATAAAAAGGAATAAGATATTTTAATGTTCGTTACGTGGATTCTGCCACAACTTACTATATGTTCTTTTTTCCTAACTAACTAGAAGCTAGCTTAGCAAGATTTTCTAACTAATTAAAAGCTAGCTTAGTTAAGTTTAAAATCCAAAACCTAAAAGTAATAGACCACTTATACCTTAGGTTAATAAAATAAGTCGCGTCGCTTAATAAAGTCTGGAAAAGTCCCTCAGGCCATAAAATCAACTTTTTGACAAAAAGGTTAGTGTTGGAATATAGGAATAGACAAAGGAGACAGCACGGCTAGTAGTTATTTGTTTTACGTGTTACGTATATAGAGTACGTAAACTACGCAAGACGCGTGCATATTGTTAAACACTATACTATAGAATAGAACCTTAAGAATCTAACTATACACTGCACTACACGTATATTAAAGTATCCTAATACTAATTAGTAAGCGCGTATAGATTAGGAAACACGCAGATAGCTTAGAAAACAGTTATACTATCTACCTTGCAGTAGATTAGAAGATAGTTATGCTCATCCACCTTTCCTATCAGCCTATTTTAGTTAAAAAGAAGAAGAGAAACTGCCTAGAAGTACTTATTTGGTATCCACAATAACTTCTAGATATCTCGTTCTATTTATTCCAGAAGATTACTGTATAGAATACCTTACTCCTTACCCAACTCAAATAACTTAACTACCTCCTTAACCGCCTCCTTAATCACTCCCCTACCTCTACCCTATAAATACCCTTATTTACCTAAATAATATATAAAATATAAGATATTAGGAACAGAGAAAGACTAGGAGGAAGAAGTAGCTAAATAGGAAGATAGAATTAACCTAATAGAAGCCTCTAAAGACGAATTAATTGACTACTTATAATATAAGATGTACATATACACAGAGATATATAACTAGCTAGACTTAATACTCTAGGAATTATTCTAGGGAGATTTTAAGGACTTTACGGTTAATATCTTTATATAAATCCCTTTATACTGGCTTTAGCAACTATATAACTGCCTAAATATTAGAGGAGTATGGGTTAATATTAACTATAAACGAGGTAAAACGCTCCCTTAGTCTTTATACAATATAGTATAAGAAGAAAACTAAACTAAATAGAGCAGAGAGATAATTAAATTAGCTAATAATAAGTACGGACTAACGCTATTTAGATTAATTAAGGTATATATAATAAGGGGTACCTTAGAGGAGTAATAATAAGCTAAAGCTACCGTAACCTAACTAACCAGTACACTAACTACCTCTACTTTTATATTAACTGCTATACCTTAACCTACAAATACCTCTACTTTTACACCATCTGTTACACCTTAACCTATAATAATATAATAACTCTATATATAACCCACGAACGAGGAGAACCGCCTTATTACTGCGACCGGTTATAATAAGGAAATTATAAATGTAGCTAAGATATACATAGAGGAGTAGAAATATAGTAGTATAAACAAAAGCCTTAACTATAAATTAATAATATTCTAAATTATATCTGTAATTAAATAGATGTACCATAAGAAGCTTACCTTAAGGCATTCCCTACTATGTTAAAAGGACTAGCTTTAGACTACTTTTATATAAACTAACTATCCCGCCTATTATTTGCCAAAGCCTATAAGCATCTTTAGAATTTCTTTAAAGGACTAGGATTTTAACGCAAGAACCTAAATAAGTAGAATACTATTATACTTATAATAGTAATAGCAGGAAATATAGACAAGTCTATAAGCGAATGCCTCTAATTACTAATTTATAGACTTTATTAACTATAGCATGGCCTTAGACCTACCTTATAAACTATAAACTTCCTTTATAACAAAATTATTACTTCTTACTAAGGAATACCAGTATATAGATATATAGTCTCTAACCCACCGGATAACTTTAAAGCCCTTATTAATAAACTTTAATTGTCTATTATAGTATACAAGAAAGAGCATACGGAGAAGATATAAGCTTTCTTTACGGACTGACAATTTTATAAAAGAGATAATAACTATAACCGTAATAACCGTAGCAACCGCAGTAACCCCCTATATAGCCGCAACTAACAGAAACTATGTTGCTTCGTATATAATAGGGAAGGATATTGCTTATAGAAACACACTAAGGAGGAGTAAAAAGAGTTTAAGACTAAGTTTAAAAATAAGTTTAAGGACCGCTTTTAGGAATAAATAAAGCAATATATTATAGACTATAAAGGCAACGACAACGAGGATAACGACTTAGATAATGAGATTACTGACGTATTTAATGCCCTAGTAGTTAATATAGACCCTAGCACCCCACCGGACGAAAACAACTAAGCTATAGCATACTATATTTTATACGGCGAGATCGAACTAGATAATGTAACCGCTATAGCTTTAGAACTAGCTAATAGAGTATATAGCCACGCAGTTATAACCATTAATACTATAATAGATGCATTCCTTACTAATATAGACCCGTTTATGTATAATATAACCTTATACTACACCTCTATAAAGTTTATAGGTATAATAATTAACACTAGAGCCTCTAAACGTTCTATAGTAGGATATAGTTAGTTCCTTATACTTTAGAAGATCTATAAAATATAGTTAAACAAGTCTATAAGAGGTATAATTAGCGTACAGTTCGGAATAGGTTCTACATCTTCTATTAGTTTTATTAAAGTGGTTACACTAATAGGCACAGTAGAGTTCCACGTTATTAAAGTTAATACCCCTTTTCTGCTTTACCTAGTAGATATAGATAACTTACGAGCGTACTTTAATAACCTAAAGAATGTCCTAATAACCCTCTTAAAGACCATACCGGTTATACGCTGATTTGGACACCCGTTTCTACTATAGAATACTTTATTATATATATTTATTATAGAGTCTTTTAACTAAAACCCATACTACTTAACTAATGTAGAATTGCGACGCCTATACCGACGCTTTAAATATCTATTAGTATAGCGACTTAAAAGAATATTAGACCGCGCTAGCTATAAAAACGATACTAATTATAAGACCCTCGAGCATATTACCTACTACTGCTTATACTATTAAAAGCACGGAAAGTTACTAGGTAGATTTAGATTTACCTTAAAGAACAACGTTAATTTTAACTACTATATTATCGTTAATAAAGGCACCCGATTTTAAATAGGTAGATAGCTATAGAATATTAGTGCTAAGCATATATGGGACACATTATAAATATACTAGATCGATATATACCTAGGCCCCCTAGATATAATTACACACGATACAGGAAAGAACTTCATTAGTAGAGAGTTTAAGCAATACGCGGTTAATATGGGCACTACTATAAAGAGCGTACCAGTCGAAGCTTACAACTTAATTAGTATAGTAGAGCGTTACTACGGCCCCTTACAACGCATATACCATATTATTACCTCTAAAATATTAGGAATTAATAAGGATATAGCACTATAAATGGCCTTTAAAGTAATTAATAACTCTATAGGACCAGATGGCCTAATACCTACACTATTAGTATTTAGAGCGTACCCCCGAATAATAGAGTTTAATATACCTTTACCTATAATAATATAGCGTGTAATTATACTTAAAAAAGCTATAGAGGAAGTAAAGAAAATATAAGCGGAACGCCAGGTCGCAAATGCACTTAATATATATAATAGCCCTAACACTACCGCAATTTATAATCTACCCCTTAACTCTTTAATACTGGTTTAGAGAGAAGGTAATATAGGATAACCTAGATACTAGGCAGGACTATATAACCTACTAAATGTTAAAAGAGAAATATATATTATTAACCTACTTAGCGGCCCTATAAAGTTCCATAGCACTATTATTAAACTATACTTAATAGACCCCGAATATATTTAGGCTAAAGATATTTAAGCTAATAGTACCTAAGTCGATAATATTTAAATTAATAGCATTTAACCCACTATAGAAACCGTCTTTATATAGAAATTATCCCTTACTAAAACTAAAGAAGCACAACTACCCCGCTAAGGAAGAGGAAGACCCCATAAGCATCCCCCTTATATTAATACTGCTAATATTACTGTATTCTTATAAGAGGATAGTAATAATAAGCAGTTTAAAACGTCTTATTAAAAGGAAATTATAAAACTAATTAAAAAGGGCGTATTTAAGATAATTAACCCTTAGGACGTACCCGTAGGAACCAGAATCTTTAACTTACGATTTATAGATAAGATTAAGAACCCTAGTACTAATAAAGCCTTTAAGAAATTAAGACTCGTCGTCTAAGCGTATAACAATTTTAAAAAAGGTATTATACTAACCTAGTTACCTACTATTTAACAAGTTAGCTAACGCCTTATTCTATATATCGCAGCAATACTATAAGGCAACGGTATATAGTTATACCTATGAGATATCTCCTAGGCGTATATCTAGTCTCTTATAAAGCTAAATTAAGACTTTTATATCCGACTACCTTATAAACTAGGAAGCTAACTAGGTATTAGGAAGAACTTAATCCTAAAGGTAATTAAACCTTTATATAGTGTCCCAGAAGTAGGTAATTACTAGTTTATAACCTACTACAATTATTATATTAAGGAATTAAATATAAACTTATTAATATACGACCCTTGCCTCTTATAGAGTAACACTCCCAATTACTTTAGCATTGTTAGCCTTTAAACTAATAACACTCTTTTCCTAGCTAATACCACCTTTGCGGACGCGGAGTAACAGTAGCTAAAAAAGGCTTACTTTCTTATAAAAGAGCGCGAGCAACTTACGATTAAATAGCCACTTAAGTTTAATGGATGTGTTATTTAACTCTTTTAGGAAGGCAATATTATAATAATCTAGGAACGCTAGTGTAAGAACCTAAATACGGTCCACCCTAGCAAAGTAACCACAACTATAAGCTTAAGAGGTATAGTCCGTAATACACTAACTATAAAGGAATAATACATTGCGCAACGTGTAAGAGGTGTATATATTGCTTCTATATATTAACTAGAAGCTTCTTTTAATCTCTCTTTTACTACCTAGGTAATTAACCCTAAGAAGGAAGATATTATAGCACTTAATAAACGACTATAATTGTAAATTAATAACCTAGTAAGAGGCCTTATATTTGTTAAACTAGATATTAATATATTACGCCTACTTACTTTTACTAACGCCTTATTCGCTAATAATAAGGACCTCTTGTTATAAATAGGATATATACTAGTATTAGAGGACGCATTATATAAGGCTAATATTATCTACTAGTTATTAATTAAGTATAAAAGAGTTACTAGAAGCGTACTAGCCTTAGAACTCTACGTAATGGCCTATAGATTTAATATCGGCGCCGCAATTAAGTTAACCGTTAAACAACTCCTATAGATCGAACTCCCACTTATACTATTACGGACGCTTTAAGTATAATGCTACTACTACTAGGAGAGGAGTTGGAAGAAGCTAGTTGGTTAATATAGGCACGGTCTAGAATGGATTTGGTAGAACTATGTGATGAGGAATAGTAACCGAGTTATATAATGTGATTTATACGATCTATGTGATCTATATAATCCGCGATAGAGTAGATAGAGTATATATACCTTATATATAAGGAGGGTTTCTTAGGAGTACGGTTGTGTATTTAAAGGACTATAGTCCCTACTTTAGATAGTTCTTTCCTTGTAGTAATTCTTAGAATATAATTGGAGTTAATCTGTTAGGCAACCACTCCACCAGTTGTTATTACGTTGTTGACTTTAGTTTATATTACCTATATACCTAGCCTATTAACAAGCCTATTGTAGTTCTTGCTATAAGGTTCTGTTACACGTACTTTACACTAATTTAAAATTACTCTATAAATATCTTATTAAGCTAGGCACTATATAAGAGAAACGTCTTATAATAGACGTTATATGTCTTTATTAGTTATATAAGCGTAAAAAGATTACGGAAGTTAAGTAGATTAATAGTAATAGCAATTTTACTAACTTGATGACTAAGAGCAAGGCATCTATAGCTCTTAAGAAGTTAATTAATACCTATTACTTAGAACTGTAGACTATAGAGTAGGTTAAATAAACGAACTTAGATTTAGCTTAGCGTTATAACGATACTAAGGCACGCTACCTACTATATTCTATGGACCCTAAGTCCAACTAGCTAATTAGGATTTTCCATCCCCGGGATAGAAAATCGCTATTGGCTCGCTTAACACTAGCGCCTTAGCGGCCCTTGTAATATGTCCGCCTACTACCTAATGATTCTTCTTATTCCCCTCCTCAGCTTAATATCTTTACTATTACGAAAGAGGTTTTATTAGTTTTCTGGCATTTAAAGAGTTGCTAGTATTGGAATACAGGAATAGACAAAGGAGACAGCACGGCTGGTAGTCATTTGTTTCACGTGTCACGTACATAGAGCACGTAAACTACGCGAAACGCGTTATCTCAGTTGACTCAGACCCTCGGAGAGAAATCTACCTTACCTCCTGCAAACTCCTAAGCCAATAAGCGGCTGGCACCGCCACACCTAAGCCAATTAGCGACTGGCGCCGCAGCTAACATACGCCGCAGGCGTTAGTGCTTGCGCTAGCTTTAGCAGCCAATTACAGAGCGCCGAGGTGGATTCCTCTCCGAGGGTCTAAGAGATTATGGGCGCGTTTTGTAAGGGCTGTACAGCCTCACTGGTGGACAACAGTTGTATCGCCTTTAATGTCGTACTTCGACCCCTAATACAGCGCTTCTCAACTCGCCAATACCTCCATTTGAAAGCTTATCTCCTACTCTATATATTGCATTCGCAATGGAGCCCGACCATGCCCCTAATACCCCTACAAACGTCCCTACAAACCTGCACGAACGCATGCACGAACGCCTGCACGAACGCCTGCACGAACGCCTATATAAAGCTCTGCTTAAAGCTCTGTATAGAGCTGTTTACAAGGCCTTTAAAAACAAGCCTAAATATAAGGTCTATATAGGGAAGCTTTCTACTTAAAGCTCTGCTCCGCTCGAAGCTCTGCACGAGGCTCTACTTAAAGCTCTATTAAAGCTCTACTCAAAGCTCTGCACGACGCTCTGCTCAAAGCTCTACTTAAGGCTCTGCACGGAGCTCTGCTTAAAAGCTCTGCTTAAAAGCTCTACGCGAGGCTCTGCTTAAAGCTCTACTCGAAGCTTAATACGGAGCTCCAAAACTCTCCTAATACGTAGCACTGATATACTAGGAAGTCTCTACAATCGTCTACACAAACGGCTCTATAAACGTCTATACAATTAATTAACCAAACGCCCGTACGAACGGCTTTATAAACATCCATACAATTAATCAATTAATTAGTCACCCACACGAACGCCCGTACGAATGTCTGCACGTCTGCACGTCTGCAATCTACACGTCTGCACGCCTGCACATGGCTCTGCACAAGACTCTGCACGAAGCTCTGCACGAAGCTCTGCCTAAAGCTTACCCCCTGCTGCGAAGCAGCCCCTGCAGCGCAGCACGACGGAGGGATAGGCATAGTTTAACCGGGTGAGCTAGTTATTATAGGATAGAAGAGGCGCCTCTGTAAATTTGGAAGGAAACGGAGTGGTAGTGGTAGAGTATGGCCGTTATTTTAATGCGGCTGGCGGAGAGGGACCGGTTTCAAAAACGTGCCTTTAAACTTTAAGGCTGTATCTCGCCCCCTAATACAGTAGTTAGCTAGTTATAATTATTATAATTAAATAAAAGAAGATATTATAATTCGAATGCATCGCGCACTAAGACCGTAGCTAGTATATTAACCCCATTATAGTTATTTAAAGTTAGCATACGTTAAGAATCGGGCCCGGTTTACAGCAAACGCGCGCCCATAATCTCTCAGACGCTTCGCAGAGGAATTTGGGGGTTGCAGGGGGCTAGGGGGTAGCGCGACGTTCCATTGGCTCAGGAGCTAGTGCGCGCCGCAGAGTGGGGCTGTGGCAAGAGAGTGGGCCCATGCAACGCCATAAATTCCTTAGAGAAGCGGCTGAGGCACCTGAGATAAGAGACGCGTGCATATTGTCAAACACTACACTGTAGAATAGAACCTCAAGAATCCAACTACACACTGCACTGCACGTATATTACGTCTATTGCACCGTGTTAAAGTATCCCGACAGTTAGCGATATCCGCTTGTGGATATACGTACAAGGGGGTAACATAAACGGGTCAGATGGCCCACCCTGCTAGTGCAGTAACAAAATAACCCAGTCCCGCTATGTCACTTTGGACTCGCTTATTTCATTATTGTACTAGCAGGGTGGGCCATCTAACCCGTTCATGTTACCCCCTTGTACGTCCGCTAATTGATTCTACGGTCTGAGCTTGCTGAGGTAACGTTTTCCTAGCGTTGGAAAATTCCGTGTCTCGGCAGCAGCTTGGCGTTCGACTTGGCACGGAAGCCATACATTACCTCACGAGATGATTTGTCAGAGCTGAGCGACGTGTAGCCTCTGGGGAGAACTCTGTTCTGTTAGGTCAAAGAGGACTTGGCTGCTTGCTTGATATCGGAATCTCACTGCTCAGCTCCTACGAGCCACGCCCTCATACGGTAGGTTGAGGTTGCCTTTCTTTCTTGACATTGTCCGACTATGTTCATCAGAAACATGAAAAGCAAAGGCCTAGTCTAATCCAGTAGGAGTGTGGCATACCTATCGTACAGTTATTGCGGGTTGTCTGTAGATGTTGAGGCTAATAAGGCAGCCGATTTCGATGGTTGAGTGAAAGGAGACGACGAAGCCCGCTTCGGCTGGCTTGGATGCACTAGGCTGAAGACAGCCTGTGTTATATAGAGACAATGCCCGCCCCGCCTTCTCCATTGAAGGTCGGCTGGTCGCTGCAATATTTTACCTCTGCCACTTGCTGTATCTGCTCTCTTGTAGTTTCCTTGAACGTCTGCCACGTTTCTCATTAAGTCTCTATGTCCTATAGAAATCAGTATTATGCACCGATTCCAGGCGGATATGCCGCGCAAGAGCTAGGATGGAGCCAACAGCCTCACGGTATGAACTTCAACGGTGTTCCTATATTTCCAACATCATATCAGCCCCATCAAAGCTCCACACACCCGGGGCACCACAGACCCCCCCTTCCATCGCACATCGCTCTTCCTAGCCAACCGCCCTCAGCAAACGCGGTCCTGCCGGCCTCGCCGCGTCATCCGTCAAGGAGGAGGTGCATTGACATTGCGTCTTTTGCGCTTCTTCCGACTGTGTGGGTCTTCCTAGCCGCAACCGCTCTAATCTTACTCTACTACTCTCGTTGGGACTTCGTCTCCGTCGTTGCTGTACAAACGGGTATGGTGCGCTCTTGTCTACCGCTACTGGTAGCCACGATCCTGAACGAGGTCCTGATCGATAGATGCTGGAGGCGGATAACCTGCGCTGCGTTGGGCAGGCACGGGGCGCATTCGACGGTGCAACAACTCGCAAGGGCTATTCGAGCCGCAAACTTCGAGTGGATTAGCATTCTCAAAAGGCGGCCATCTTTTAGAGACTTAAGAGCTGCCACAAGCTATGTCCTACTGCGGTGGGGTACTGCAATGGCAATAGCAAGTGTGCAGCTTACCGTCAGCTTCGACCCAGTCGATCCGAATAGTCCGACTTATGTTCCTGAATATCCATATGCCGTAGATCGGAGACTTCTCTGGTTGCCGGGACCAATCCTCATCCACGGCCTCTCGATACTACTTGCGCTTGCTGTCTGGCTCTTGCCACCATGGAGTGTTTTCAGCGGGAGATACGACGAGGTTGGCATGCTGCACAAATACCAGCCCTTTTTGAGCAGAGTTCAAGGAGGCTCTTTAGCGAGCTACGAAGACGTGGCGCGGCACCTGGATCCAGGTCATCGTCCCCGCAAGAGCCTAGCTAAGAAGCATAAGCCAGGCCTCCAGATCAAAGCCAAGCTTATAGGGGTTTGGCTGGGCCTATTATGCGTCTGTCTACCTCCCATTATCCTCTTCTTATTGACGCGCTCGTCACTCGCAATGGAATTTCGCTATTTCCGCTTCCTTATTCACTTTGCCTTCCTAGCCCAGAACATATTCTATCTCCTCGCCTTAGATTTCGTCGTCTGGAATCTCTCGCTCGAAGGACTCTCTAAGGGCAACCGGACGAAGCCCGTGAGCGGAATGAGGCATCTCAACACCTCGTCGGGCGTCATGCTTCTCATCAAAGCATGCAAGCAGCGCCTGCCAATCCGCGCCTTCATCTTCTTCTGGCTCTTCTGGCTCCAAGCTTGCGCTATGCGCTTCTTCACGACATTTTGGACTTTGGCGATTCACTTCTACGCCTACGGCGACGACGGTAATTACCGCGATCAGTTCTACGAACCGGATTTTTGGCTTGGATGGGTGATTTTGACGGGATTGATTGTTTTCCCTTTGTTTCTACTTTGGCTTTTTATGCCCTTCCATGCACCTATTTGTGGACAGGGTGGTTGGAGGTGGGCGAAAATTGCTGAATCAGCCCTCTATGAGGACGGGAATTATGGAGTATTAGGTTACTACGAGGAAGGAAATCATGGCGTTATGCGTTACAAGGCTTGTTGGGGTGCACACGTTGAGACATTTGAAGATGCCAAAGGTCGTTTGTTGGATTGAAGAGAGGCTCTCGATTTGGTGCGCCTGTATAATACGCGCCCTCACTCTTGCTCGCTTTACAGACCGCTCAATCTTAAGACTTAGCCTGATTTGGGCCCTGACACTTTTGCGCTTTGGTGGTAGTTGCCATGTCGTGGCACCCACGGTCGCAAAGTTTACACACAATTAGTTTAGATCCAGAATATTGAATGCGTGACGTCGCTGAAACTCCGTTCAGTCAATACACTCAGAACAGTTCGTCTAAAAGGCATATGTGCATTCAGCCCGCTGCTTCGCATAATACTATCCCTTATCGTCGTGCAGCAAATCTGCGCGTACCATGTGACTATTAAGGTTTAATCGCATAAGCTAGAGGAAAGTGCTGCACATAGGAAGCCATATTTGGCCTGGGCCGCTTCGTAGCTTCCGTCAATCGAACTTATGTGTAGATTGAAATCTATGAAAGAAAAGAGACTATATATAATGAGGTAGTGCCCCCTACAAGAGTCTCTAGAGAGTAGTGAAACTCAGTAAGGCTTTCAATATCAATACTGCCAATCAGATTGATCAATATTGTTACTAATCAATATTGGCGAGTATTGGCGAGTATTGGCCATATTTGCAATATTTGCAGATCTTCTTGGCACCCCTTAAAAACATTTTAACCTTAATATCGTATAAATAGATTATTAAATATCATGGCTTCTAAAGCAGACTTATTACTTTTTATACCTATATTAGACTCCTTTAATATAAAGGAGTTATTAAACCGCTAGTAAAAGAAGACTCCAACCTATAGATATATACTTAGGCTCCGGATAAAGATAAGGATATACACTATAAGAGAATAAGGCTTATATACTATAAATATTATATAACAATAGTATATTGCTTAAAATCTACTATAAACTTTTAAAATTACCTAAGAACTAAGTATAATATCCACTTAAAGAAGTAAGAGGGCCCTATTTATACGAAAACCCGTAATTAACTTTAATATCTCTATATATAGCTCCGCGATATAAAGTAGTTAAATAATATTAATACGCCTGCCCTTTAAAACACCCTAAATTAGGAAGCTATTACTGTAACGGCGCTATCGCACGTTACCTGCCAAATTCTGCCATATTCTGCCAACCTGCGATTGGCCCGCCTAAAGCTAGCGCCTTGGCGGCTCCCCTATATATTTGTTTACATCGGTTCTAGCAACCCCTTTTCCTTCTCTTTAGCTTAGTATCTTCGTAATATAGCATTCTACAAGCTTCAGTTTAGAGGCATTTGTATAAGCCGTAATATTATACTAAGCTCTCCCTACCTTGCCTGGGAAGGCCTTAATAATATCCTACCCCAAAGTAACTTCGTCTGCAACGATGTATTAACGCGCTATACTTAGATACTAAATAACTCTATATTGCCTGGGAAGGCCTAGATAATATCCCACCTTATAAGCCAGACAGGACTAGACCTATACCCCCAGAATCGAAACCAAAGTATATAATACTAACGAACTTTAGGAAGCTAACAATGGCACCTAAAGCTAGCTTATTTAAGAGAGCTGCCTCTACCCAAGAGGAACCTAAGATTTAATTGGGATCAGAAATCGAAGATAATAATAACGTCGTAAACGTACGTAAGTAGATTCGCGCCCTCGCAGCTAGCCAGGAAGCCGATTATCTTAAAGCGAGAAATATATAAGAGACTCTATAAGAGATCCTAGAAAGCCTTATAGCCCTATAAAATAGCCTAGCTTCCCCTTCTTAAAGCCCTAGCTAACCTATTTACTCCACTAAATATAATACCCTAGGGAGTACGGATATAATAATGAAGTAATTAAAGTCTGTTAAGCTCCTTAACCCCCTACTACTATCTAATAGGATAAACCCTACCTTTAAGAATTAGAGGATTTAAGTATGAGGAAAGCTCCGCGTTAACTATAACTATTTCCTTTCTAAAGAAGCTAAAATACTCTACCTTTTTAATTAAACTACTAGGGACGCCTAACGGCACCTTTAAGCCAAGTTTAAGGACGACTCCCCTATTTAATTTATATCTGTTAATAAGATAATACAG
>Ga0307515_10008586_pt1 | contig 19890 bp, 22 predicted proteins | sample 17_EM_MG_FD_194513 | JGI IMG/M metagenome (GOLD analysis project Ga0307515, IMG submission 194513) | Populus trichocarpa ectomycorrhiza microbial communities from riparian zone in the Pacific Northwest, United States - 17_EM | ecosystem: Host-associated > Plants > Roots > Unclassified | place... | reverse complement strand
TGTTAGGTTAGGGTTGAGCGGCGGAGCCGCATTCACTTTACTTCTTGTGTACGTGTCAAATAGATGAATAGACAAGTCAATATACGCATCACCAATTTGGCAGCTGCACCATAAGTCAACGTACGCTTCCCTCTGCGCCAGGATTGGTCCAACATTCCACACCGTTAAGCCAGTGACTTGGGTATATTGCTTTCAGTCGATCACATTCGGTGACCGAGTCCTGTCAGTTGTATAATCTGAATTCAAGCCTCCACCACCGTGGAAAACACAATATTAATAACTTTCCTAGCAGATCATTATCGGGCGTATTGCGGGCTATCCCCGGCACCAGACTATGCACAATTAGTATCCTGAAGCGTCCACATGGTGAACTATGGTTTGTAGCAAGATGTCATACTACCGGATCAGGACGAGAACTATCTTAACCTGCCATGTAGAATACATTGTATTGGATCTCTCCTTCACCACAGCATTTACTCTGGTAATCACCAGCCTCCAATCCCATGTCGAATCATTCATGACGCTTCATTTTAACCGCGTTGGGGAGGAACGGGTACAGAATTGGGCAATTCGTGCACCAATGCTGCCGGCAACTCCGCCTTATCTAGAAATAACCCACCGAAAGCCGGCAATTCTCCGTATGGCGTTACGGGTGGTATCTCCATCGCTCGGCGAGATCTATTTTTGCGGTGACGTAGGACAAAAAAGAGCCCCACAGCCATTGCCAGAAACAGAACCCCACCCACTGATACCCCGGCGATTTTTGAGGGCGTTAAAGTAATTGCCTTGTCGGAATTGACATTGCTACTACCATCTTTGTTGGGATCGAACTTTGAGGAAGGAGAGAATACAGCCTCGACTTCTTTGGAGCTCCATCCGTTGACCGGCACTTTTTTTGTTGCACCACCTGTCGCACTATGAGGTATTCTGTTTAGCACTGATAAGTTGGGAAGAAAGCCTGGAATAGGTAGAACATACTCGCCACCAATAATGTCGCTAATCAATAGCGGAACCTCGTACTGTGCATTTGGGTCAAAGTATGGTACCCATTCCAATGTTACCATGTCAAATATGCTCCATAAGGCATTGCACGCGTTATAGCCCGTAACACTGCCGACAACGAACATGAAACGGCCTGAACGAGTGCATGAGCTGCATGAGACAAAAGAACCTGCCAGATGTGTTAATTCGAAGGTTCCAATAGAAAGAATCACAATTCAAACCTGTACTGCTTAATTTTACCCACGTAAAGGTTGGGATTAATAGTGCCCAGACGTCGTTGAATTTACTCCCAGGTAAACCTGGCTTCGATTCTCCACCATAGATATAAATATTATAACTGGAATTATCGGGAGACGAAACCATCACTGAGCATCCATAATACCTAGGTGCGGGAATTCCATCCGGGGAGCCCGGCACACCAGAAGCTAGTTGGGTATTCCAAGTGGCTGATCCAATATCATAGATATCAATCGTAGTCATATTGCTCTGGAAATTGGTAAATATCAGCATTCATTATTATCCGCAATTTACTTCTTCACTTACCAAAACTCCTCCGGGATTCAAGCTTCCTTTAGGGAATCTCCAACCTCCAAATCTAACTAGTATCCCTTCTTTTCCGAGGGGAACATACTGTAGAAACCCTTCGTAAATCGATGCGCTATCTATGGGAATTGTTTTATTCGTCCATGTTGGTGTCGGTTGCGAGGTATCCACGGTTAATAAACCGTCAACATATACTGTCGCCGCGAAGTCCCGAACAACCCAATTATCATAACGTCCACCCACATAATAAATGATTCCTGTATTATAGTCGACAGTCGCGGCTCCCATAGTAATACGCTGAATCTTTGAGCCAGTCGTCTCCTGCATTGTCCACTGTCGTTTGGATCCATCATATAACCAAAGATCACCGGTATTTCTTACAGGTGGTTTCTGAAAGTAATTGGAACTCGTGTTCCAAGTTGCGTACCTGCCACCAAACACATAGAACTTGTCTTCAGCGGGATCGGGAACTAAGGCGTCTCCATCCTGGTTTACTAATTCCAGCGGCTTGGTCGCGGAACCAAATTTGAATTTCGTCTGGTTGAATGGCTCGCTCAAGTCGATCCAAAGCAGGCGGTTATCTATATGTAAGTGAGAAATCTTCGGGCGGGCCGATACTTAAACTGCCATCCGCGGCATGGCGACAATTCAAAAACCAGGGCGAGCTTACTGATTTCCGTGAAAATATAAGTCGTATTATTTTCAGAATACAACTTCAGACTTCCGCCGTCGATGTAGAGAGTTTTCCCAGCAATCGCCGCTTGAATTGATAATGGGTCAGTCATTTCGCCTATGATACTCAAGAACAAGAACCTACATCTGCTAAATTCCAGAGCGCAAAATTTGAATGTGGTTTCCGGGAAAAGAGCGAGGCTTGCCTCTGTTCCATTGAAGGCGCCTTTGAATGGGTCAAAAGTACGCGGATTGTTCGTTACCATGTTGAATTGCGTGTCGCGCTGCGTCCTGATCAGCAATCGCGAATGGCTTAAATGAAATCCATGAAGCAGGGGTCAATAAAAAGTAAGTTTAATTTTGACCTACTTCTTGGTACAACCGTCAAGCGGAGAAGCAAATACGAATCATTGCGTGCGTGCGCACGTGCGGCTGAACGCTAACGAGTACAACATGTTGCAGTGAGGCGTCATAGGTATCCAATGAGCGCTGTTTGAAGATAGGGTGGTGCAGAAAAATAAATATCTTTGGCTCTTCCTGAAGCCAAACGGTAATAATTGCCGAAATTCCCAATGTTTAGGTAGTTGGTCTGTGGCAAGTTCGACTCTAGCTTATCTACTCACAGAATACTACATCTGTGTAGCTTGCTGTTGAGCAGCTGAAGTTATCATCAGAGAACGAGGTGTGGCGGGTTATGTGCTATTATCATGCACATATAGGTTCCCAAGTCTGAGGGGGGTCTCTATTGGCTATATTTTAGCCGGGAAGCAAGAAATCCTTCCTGTTTCAGTTTGTTCAGCAGTTATCAACAAAGGGCAAGGCTGAGCTGTATCTTCTCAGAGAATGAAGGTCAAGCCTCAGATTGCCAGGTATGAAAATCCACTGTTTGTGCATGTGGTCTTTACACAGGCTTAACTTCTAAACTAAAGTGTGCTACTACTCTCAAACCGGAGCGAGGGCGGTGAACTGATAGGTCCAAAGGCGAACCCCCCAATCCTATACAACAGAGCTAAGGCAGATCGGTTGTTATTATAGGTAAAGATAGTTATGTTGGATAGTGGCGGTTGTGTACTGCTGTGGGGCAGTATGTTGCTGGTGGAGAGGCTTCCACTAAGTGAAGACACTAGAGGTTAGGTTTAAAATTTGACAAACATTGACTTTCGGGGTCCGCAGGTAGTGCTTCCCCCATCTCCCACGCACTCCTTCCAACTACTGAGGGACCTCTCTGATAAGCTTGATTGCTCCTCGCCAAGTAATTGTCGAATGCCATCGTAGAAGGGCAGTGCAAGCCGTCAACGAACTGCCTTAGGCCCAGGTATGTTATGGGCAAGGCCGAGCCTTGCGGGCCTAAATCCCATCCTTCTTTCATTTGCAGAGTGTGAAACCGCTTGGCTACCGGTTTGAAGTAAGGCGGTTGTCGATCTCTAGCTAAATCCATGGCGGGTATGACGCTAACACGGCCACGTGCGACTGGGAAGCTGTCAAAAAGCGGGACCGAACGGCAGCATAGGGCGTCTAACACTGATTCGCGGCGGAAGGATTCGACTGTGTTGATGACGTGGCAGAAGTTCCTGCGCATAAATGATGGCCTTCGGGGTCTCTAGCACTGGCTGGATGAGCACCATGGACTCAAATAAGGAGCGCATATGCTGGCCCTCCCAATTCGCCTCAACATAGACGATCATGTGACCAGCATTATACACAGGCTTTGCATATCCGGAGTAACGTTGCATGAACCCAAAAGGTGTCTCCCTTGGTTTAATTGTTAATTGCTTAAGTGCATGTCACTAGGAAGCTTTCTAGGTGCATTAAAGCGATACATAGGTAAAGAGTATATGGTCTGGCGACAAAAACCCCAATAGAAGGGCAGGAGTGTTCCTCACCAGTCAGTCCGGTCAGGTATGACAACAGCCGGGTGGATCTATGCCAAGGGCGGGTCTGTGCCAAGTGCGGCTTTTATAAATCACATCTGACCGGTCTACGGATCAGCCGCCAGTGATCTGACTAGGACGTAGGAATAAGTTACAGCCTAGTATCTTGTATTTCAGACCTACCGTAATTGACTCTGACAGTGTGGGCGTGCTATAGCGAGCGCGGTATTTCGGGCGTTCCCCAATGTGATGATTTTTAACTACGGTTCTATGATATCTTCTATTCCAAATTTTGAAGGTCGTCGACACTGAACTTGACTCTCTATTACCACCTTGTCGATACCATTATACCAACAGCATCCAATTTTGGCTACAGAGACTGTCAATCAACACTTATGAAATGACAAATGAATTCGGACCTTGGCTACTCGACCAGCACTGAATCTGCGGTATTCGAATTCAAACATAACTTCAGAAATCCAGTGCCTTTAAAACTACTAAACTAGCAGATCGATGCAACAGTATTCTCTCCCAACTCTCAAGATTTAACGAAGTAATCTGCATAGCTGTTGTCGGATATAATTATCTCAACCAATGCCACGAAAACCCAGCTTCAGCTCCAGCCGGCAGTTCCACCTCATGATCCTCTCCCTGCTTCCACAATTCCTTGCAGCGGAGCCACCTTAACACGGCCCAGAACAACATTACCAAACTCGACAACAATCCCACAGCGGTAGCTAAACCCCAATACACCTGCACATCAAAGTTCTCTTTATAGTACTGCGCGTTTTCAAACATGACATAGCTTCCGTACGGCTTGGATCCAAATGTGGCATTGCAAAAGCAACTGTTGAGCACACCGAAAACTTGAAAGATCATGATGAGGAACAGTAGAAGAACTGCTAAAACATTCAAGGTGCGAGTGAATTGCAACAGGTATCTGGAGAGCGACCGGAGAGTGTCTTGAGGAATACCGGCCAATAACCAGGGAATGAACGACAGACAGAAGTATATCAGATACATTGATGAACGACATCCAAGACCGACTGTTGGTGTATTGAATGCCACCATGAAAGCCATCCAAACTGCGATGGATTGGACAACCAATCCACATATCCACCGCCTCACCCAAGCCCCAGGTTTGGTGACACATTTAGTACTGAATATTTTGTGCCTGTTATTATCGAGTGTGTCCATGGGGCCATTTTCGCGATTGCCGCTGTGAATTCGTTCGTTTTTCATCATGTCTGTAATAGCTGCAACAACGCCTCGGTATCCCGGATATCTCCCTTGACCAACAAACTCGCCAATTGTGAAATCGGTCCCTCCCGAAGTCCAGCGTTCAGGCTGTTCAGTTACAGGCTGGGTTCTGAGGCGATGACAATTGTGAAGCCACCTCTCGATAAGAATCTTACAGCGAGTGCCAACAACCGGGTTTCTATCGACGATAGTCACAATTAAAACTGATGGCAACCATGATAGAAACAACCCAAGTGCAAGACTATGAGCTGTTGTATTGTCCCCGAGGTCCTTAAAAGCCACCACAACCGAGATAACAAATGCAACATAAAACCAAATAATTGAAAGTAACAATGGCCATACTGCTCTGCGTCTGCTCATTCTTAGCTGAAATGCAAGTTCGTGAATCATCCATAGTGATTCTGCTCGAGTCCGATCGTCCATCGGTAGGTCGGCCCGCAGCGGTCTGCAGAGACCGTAGAATAGCGCCTGATCACGATCTCGCATCCTCTCTACCGTATATTTCATATTTTCCGGAGGGGTTTCGACGTTCGGATCTGGTGCTTCTTCGGCATTCGGATCCTGGTGGCTATTAAACGGATATTCGTACTGGTTAAGACAACTTAAAACATAATAGACGTCCTTATAGTCGGGTCCATCTCGCGGGGCTCTCGAAGATGCCTTTGCACAGCACTTGATGATATGAATGTTCCACAGAGTAGCTGTAAGAGTAGCTGCGGGAGAACCAAGCCATGCTGCAAGGGCCCACATGTTCTTTCGCTTGCGCTCGCTTAACGACTCATAAGGGAGTTGCGCAATTAGTGCAATAACTGGCAGTACCCAAGTAGCAAAGATTTGAAATGCTTGATTGACGTCGTTGAGGTCCGGGCCGTTGCCGCATTTGGCCTTGCAGCCGGATACTGTAACCGCAATGAGGCGTTTGGTGTGATTTCCGTCTGTGTCATTCCCGTCGCAAAAGTTGGTGGCATAATTGCCGCGGAAGTGAGTGAGAGTTCGGTTCTCGGGCCACAGGAGATCTTTGGCGTCAAGACACATGGTACCATTACCTGTAAGATTGCGCTCGAAGTCCGCTTTACAACTGGTGAAATCCGCTTGCCATGGTGAAGCAGAAGCAGATACGAAAGTTGCAAGTAGGATAGCGTCGAACAACGGTATCTGAAGAGTAGAAATAATCATTAGGCACGTTGCTCAAGGTAGGGAATAGCTGCAAACTCACAATACTGCTGTATTTCATCGATAATGGATATTTCTAAGGCTTGTCTGTTGATGTAGTGACGATGGTAGCCTCGAAGTGTAGTGAACTGGTGATGAAGAAGGATGATCGACCACCTACTTAAGTACCTACTTAAGTACACCGACACCTCGACACACCAGCTCACCGCTAGCCAACCACAAGCCGCCCCGTAAATCCTCTAAGGCCTCACGATGCCTAGAGTGGGACGCAATTCGACGACCCCGACGCCTCGCGCGGGTCCCTCTACCTCTCAAACCATTTCCTCTCGCTTTAGTTTATTGTAAGAGATGCGCAACGAAGAAAATATGTGGGAATCGGGCACAGACTCGTCCACTTATTCCGACTACGATTACAACGCGCGCGACAGTGGTGACGATACTGTTGCGTCCTCGATGCTTCCTATTTTCGCCACCAGTGGTGGGAAGCAGAAGCCCAAAAAGAAAAAGGGGAAAGGCAAGAAGAAGACGCCTGCACCCGAGACGATTACGAGTTCGGGAGTCTCTCAAACTCCCATACGACAACAACAAAGAATAGAGTCTGAAAAGGTTTTGGCCGATGAGGACCACTACGGAGAGACGCCTATTGAAATAGTGGAAGAATTGGTCGGCAAGGCCTTTATTTCTGTTATGGACGGGCATTTCGCAAAGCTCTACACGAAAATCGACAACCTGAGGGCGGAAGTGTCGACTGTTACGCCTTTGGTGTTACACGTATATTTCTGGGGATCATACTGGATCACTCGATAATCCTAGTGTGGATATTCGATCCGGAATCACGAATTATCACTCGGATTTCCGTATTGGATCTACCTTCCAGATTAGTACACCGATTAGTCACATCTCCATTACCCTACCTTCGTATCAATAGATCAACGACAGCGATCGGGCCAAGCGCGAGTAAGATGTGTATCATCTTTAGATCGGTATTACATCGGCAAAAGTGCAAATCGACTATAGACTGCGCAGCTCATAGCAAGCTTCCCGTGGACCCCTGCGCGACGCGCAGCCTATAGTCATCTATAGTCGATTCATAGAGATGTGCGCGTGGGCCTATGGAACTATATATGGCTGACGGCCGGAGATGGACCCATACCAGTCTTTACTGCCTGCACTCTTCGCTGCTATACCGGTACTATACGCTATCGCTGAGAGTCCGCTTGAGAGCCTGCTTGAGGGCCTGCTTGAGGGCCTACTTGAGAGCCTGCTTGAAAGCCTCTTTGAAAGCCTGCTTGAGAGCCTTCTTGAGAGAGCCTCGCATCGAGAGGAGTAGAGTTTTCCACGGGAAGCTTTTGGCCGATGGAAAACTCTGAGTTTCTGGAAGCTTTGGCCAATAGAATGCTTTAAGTCTGTTAAAGTTTTGACATTGACGTTGACATAGCCAACCAACCTACTTGACTAAGTGCTTTCGGTACCATCACCGTCACCATCACCATCACCATCACCGTCACCATCACCGTCACCATCACCGTCACCATCACCATCACCATCACCATCACCATCACCATCACCATCACCATCACCATCACCATCACCATCACCATCACCATCACCATCACCATCACCATCACCATCATGACCATCAGCCCCGGACCGAATGTGCACACATACGCCCAAAATCGACGGAAAACTGGCTGCAGACTCCGCTGAGAAAACTGAGTCGGAGATCTGCTCTCCCCGAGATCCAATTGTCTACCTTTCCTGCAGAATCTAAGGCTGCAATTGTCAATACCATGACCTTGAGGCATCGTGAGATCTTGTCATGGTGGCCATGCTAAAGATAAGGTTCAGACTACCATATCGACCGACGTTATGATTTCAGCCAACATACGCTGCCTGCCACACGCCACACGCCACATGCCACACGCCACACGCCACATGCCGCATGCTGCCCGCTGCCCGCCAAACACTGCCCGCCATACACCACCAGCCTCACGCCTCCCAGTGCCTGCAACTCAGCAAGTCTCTGGATCGAGCATGCAGGAGCATCCATGGAAGCAATAGTCAAGTGAGATTGGAAGTGTTTTCCCTCTTGAGAGTGTACTTGAGAGCGTAGAGCCAAGTAGGCTGGGAGTGTACCATCGACTGCAATTGGGAGTGTACTTGAGAGCGACTTGGAGGTGTACATGGGAGCGTACTCGGAGTGTACTTGGGAACGTCTTGAGAGCGTACTTGGGAGCATATAGTCAAGCAGGCTGGGAGTGTGTCATCGAGTGCAATTGGGAGTGTACTTGGGAGCGTGCTCGGGAGTGTGCTTGAGAGCGTCTTGAGAGCTTACTTGGGAGCGTACAGTCAAGCAGGCTGGGAGTGTGTCATCGAGTGCAATAGGGAGCGTCCTTGAGAGCATGCCCGGGAGTGTCGTTGAGAACGTACTCGGAGGTGTACATGGGAGCGTACTCGGAGCGTACTTGGGAGCGTAGAGTCAAGCAGGCTGGGAGTGTACAATCGAGTGCAATCAGGAGTGTACTTCAGAGCGTACTTGGGAGCGTGCAATGAAGTGCATTTGGCAGTTTTATTGAATGCAGCATGATGTATAGTATCAAGCGCCCATAATCGCATGCGTATCATAGTAATCTAGTCAAATTGCAGGTCCATAGGACCTCATAGTGCCACGCGTCAAATATGCTATGAATTACCGGCCCAAAAACAGCTTCTCTATGAGTTACGCGTCGCGTAAGGTCATTTTTCCAGGTGGAGTGAAAAGATTCCCAAAGCCCAGGCCTAAATACACAGGAAAATAAATTTATTGTAGTTGATGTTGTAGCACTATGGAACTAACCCAGGCAAGTTGAATAAGATAACAGCATCTCCAAAACCTGTTCCTTCTACATACTACCAAATCCCACCCTACCAGGGATATTTTACAACCACATTAACAAGTCCTGCATAACTGAGGCCATTCCCACCTAGATCCTATACAAAAGTAGTATTTCACCAAAGAATTCAATTTGATTATCAGATTTGTAGTCTGTAGGTACTTTGGAACACTGGCTTTTCGGTTTTTTTAGAAATACAGGCAAACCCAAAAACTCCGGCAGTTATTTCTCAACAACCATCTTAAGCCCCGCTCATTCACATCCGTTCCTACCTGTAGGGCACATTGTCATAAGGGGCTCTTGGTGGACTAAGCCAGATAGCACTCCTTCATACAAAATCAGCTCTGAAAGCTCAATTTCGCACTTTTTTGTGCCATTTTCCGAAAGCTGTACGGACTTTAATATTCAAGATATTACAAAATGGAAAGCATGTAGATTAGTGCTGCTGAGATTATCTGACCCTCCAAGCTCAATTGATTAAGTTATGGTTGATAATTTTGTGGCTATCTTACTACGTATGCGGCATGCATTGTTCCAGACTGACGAAGCTCGCCATACCACAAAAAAGTAAGTATCGAGATCATATGACACCACCACCATCACTCGTTCGTCAGCCTGGAGCGAGACAAGTAAGAGAAAAGATAAGCTAAACGTGTACCAATCGCACTCACTCCAGGCGTCGGTAGCCCAAATTTTTACGCATCGGACCCATTCTAGGCTTCAAAACTCCCGCGCATGACTGCTTAGATATTTTAGAAATAGAGATACAATAAATTATATTTGTCGTGTCGTGCAGCAACCGGGAGGGTACGGATTGAACCCGGGATTCTGACATTGTGCCCCGCAATTCGCTCTTCAAGGGATCCCCGCAATCGACCGCTCTCGGGATTAGGAGCTTTGGAATGAGAAAGGCTACTCTTATAAGGCATTCTGTTTCATCTCATTACTCGAGAGAGAGGCCCACACTGACATTTGCAAAGTCGAGCGCACACCTCAGAATGTCAAAGATAGAAACCGAGTCCCCCACCGAGGCTGCCACTGCATGTCGCGCCTACCACACACTTCTTACCCCCAACAGCAGCGAAGATGGGTGCATTTGCCAATGCGGTAAAGACACCCCCAAAACTGACCATGTACTCGGAACCATCGATGCTCTTCGAAAGGAAGTCCAGCAGCTAGGTACCTCTAAGAGTGAGTAGCATTTAAAGACGCCGTTTCCCGACAGTTCGTTGCTGATTACTCTCGTTCCCATTAGAAAAGTCCTCCCAACCACCGTTGAAAATCGAAGTCTTCTTCGGAGACGAGGATCAGAAATTGTGGTCAATCAAATCCACCGATTCAGCACAAACCTGGAGCGCGCCAGAAGACCAAGGATGCTCACTAGTCGGGCACGAAGCTCTAAGTCCCAGCCGAAATGTTCTGCACCTGTTCGTGGTCGGACGTAAAAACTAGATCTGGTTCAGGACCTGGGATCATTCTAAGTTCCACAACTAGAAGAAAATTATCAGCGAGCCCAAAACTCTAAAACAGCCAGCTTTAGTAAAGTCGGGATGCGGCGCCATCGATATATTTTACCTCGACTATAAGGGCAACGTCCGGCACCGGCTTTGGAACGGCCGTGGCTGCCAAAAACGTGACTGGTCACCAACGTGGAAGGTCGTCAACGAGGACCAGGGTTGCGAGTCAACACCAGCCGCTGTCGCTCGTGGCTACAACCTCCTCGACCTTTTCGTCGTTTACAAGAATGTTCTGTATTGGAAGCCACAGGTCGACTGTCTGTGGAAGGAGACGTTCAACATGCTGAGCGAGGGTTGCAAGGGTAACCCAGTAGCTGTCACTCAGAATTGCTCAAGTATGGATGTCTTTATCCATAATACGGAAGGGGAGCTACTTTACAAAACGTGGAACGGCAAAGAATGGATGCCTTTGCGTCAGATATTCCAGAGATTAGGGATGCCCTTGAATGACTCCTTCGAATCCGAGCCCGCTGTTATTACGCGGGACGAAAATCGCCTCGATATATTCATCATCGGAAAAACAGGCAAGCTGTATCATAAGAGCTTAGATCAACAGACCTGGCAACCGGAGGTTGGATCCAATTGCTGGGATGGGAATTTCGACAAAATCACGCCGACAGTCACAAACAGGGATGGACTAGATATTTTCCTGGTTGGTGGCGATACCACGGACAATTGTCTTTATCACATAAGGTGGGATGGTAAAAGAGTGTTATCGAGCAAGGATATCCGGCCGCTGCATAGGTGGCACTGTAAGCTTCGTGTGGCTGCACTTGTGAGAGAGCAGGACTCATTCCCTGAGGAACGTGGCAAGTGGTTTTTCTGAGATTAACGTGTTAATAAAAAATGATAAGATGCGTATTGTGTTTGGGTTAGATATCTTCTGGTTAGGATTTACTAATGTTATGGGTTCAATTTGAGCTCTTCAGACAAGAGTATATATGTATTTGCATATGTAAGCGTGTTAACATATGTGCCGTATTTCCGCCAAAATACTCCGTGTTACAACCTGGTGTCCGTTTTTCCGTCAAAATACCCTGTGTCACAACCTCGTACCCCGTGTCCGTGGACAAAGTCTAACCCTAAAATTTGTCTGTTTAGAGTCGCGACCGAAATCTCTAGTTTTATAGTTGCAACGGAGTTCTTCTGTGGATGTTGGTTACCAATTCCCATACTCAATATTGATTTTCGTCATACCCCTAATCTGTCATACCTACGGTTTCATTGCACACCAAATTACCTTAAAAGATATAGGCTAGAAAATTTTGATTGAAACTGCTATACACATCAGTAAAAATGACCTTACGCGATGCGCAGCGGTTTTTCAGATGGTATTCCGTTGGATATTTTGCGTGTGGGCTCTATGAAGTCCTATCGCCTACTCGTGGACTAGATAACTATAGTATACTAGCAAAAACCTTCGCTGAATACCATGTACGGCGCTGGATACTATGCTCCATTCTCCCGAGTGCGCTCTGCTCCATGCACCCAGGTACACTTAATTGCAAGCTCCCAAGTGAACTTGATTGCATGCCTTCTAATCGCATTCGACTCCATTCTGCATGTACACTTAACTCCATGGTTACAGCTGCGGTCGATGCCAGCTACACTTGACTGCACCCTTCCGGACCCAGACCGCTCAAAAAACAAGCAAATAGCCGCCACTCGAGAACTGCTCAACGGATTCACAATCTGAGAGTGCGACCATTTAGAGCACAACAAGTAGATTATCTAACATCTAATAAGTGTCTTAATCAGACCACAATTAATGGTATTGATATGGTATGATGGATAGTTATACCAGGGAAGGATTCCATCAACTACACTATCCACCCATGCCAACTGCATCAATTGCGGTCCGATTAAGATACTTATTATACTTTAAATACTCTACTCGATGCACTCTAAGTGGTCTGGTTATGCTCTTAGATCATAAATCTGCCGTGCCGTTCTCAAGCGGCAGTCAATTTTGTTTTTGGAGCAGGGACACTGCTGAGGGCGCGAAAACGAGTGCTCATCGAGTGATTGTTTGTGCGTAGGTTGGATGAGTGATGTAGTTACTGTCATCGTCTGCTATAGAAGAAATATTGCTCTCCACATCATTCGTTTGGAAATGATGAAGAGACAGGGATCTTAAGAGGCGGTAACTAGGATGGGTGACTTCTGGAGTCGAGTGATTCAGGAGCACTGTGAATCATACGCTGTCACTCTAGGATGACTCTTGGATAACTGTTGCGATATGGGGAGAATCGTGTGAATAGACTTAAGATACAGTGAAGAGAGAAGGAGAAAGACTTGAAACATATGAGAAGTATGCCTCTTGCTATCCGCCCCACTAGCGGTCAGCTCTATATATGTATGCAACAATAAGGTTGGAACCAACTGATCATTGACAGATCTCAAATATTCAATTGTATGCAGCATCTTCGAGACATTCTAGGGCTACCAGTATGTGCTGAAACAAAATATAGCACCTTTCGAGCAATAGTTGTTGCAATCATGATACACTTCGGGATTCAAACTATTGTGGTGATATGGGCTTATTACTTTAAAGATGTTTGAGGAGGATACATGGTCGCTATGGACTTCTATTCCGGCGAGGAAAAGCACAAGCTTCTCCAGAGTCATCAGTGATGTTCCCATTGCACTCCAAGTCTTGTTGTTTACTTCCACAACCTACAGCTCATACCCAGCTCTTTAACCGGAAACAATGTGTGCGGCTTCTTCTTCCTATCGATGATCGTTTCCAGAAATTTCTTCATCTGTAATACTAGCATCGGAAGGTAGCTTGTCTGTTGAGGGTACAAAAAAATGAATTCGATCAAGGCCATTATTTTCGATTTCTGGCTCGATCCCTAATATTGTGGATTCCAGGATAATGAATATGGGTCCTTTCGATCTTGTGGTGGTTGAGCTCTGTTTAAGTTATTTTGTTTTGTATTAATCGTACTGTATTCACTCTATCTAGAGTATGACAGCGCCTGCTTCCCCTCCTTCTCCGGATGGCCGCAAAGGCAGGGGAGATCCCTTTTATCTATCCTTCGTCCCCATTGTACTTCAATCCGCGCAAAAACGAAATGATATGCAGAATGAGCGACCCAAGAAAAAGAAAAGAAACCGAGCGACGAACTCCGACTCAGCTAGCTCCAATGGGTGATGGGGGAAATTTCCCCGCCTCTGTGGCCACGAGGAAGTCCATCACTGCCCGGTCGCACTTCTCCAGGGAGAACAGCTATAATATCTTGTTTGCTTGAATTCCTCGATCGGTATATCCATATCTAGAACAAAATCCTTGACTAATATTATTAGTTTTGGTAACGTTCGATCTAATCTAGTCTGCATTAGCTGTTCAAATATATTGCCTTACAGTTCAATATTCTCAATCATGCATTCTCTAGTCGCTGCGACTCCCAGATTCCCGCTTAAGATCATCCATAACGCAATGGGTTCTTGGAATGCTGCACCAGATTGTGTGTCATCCTCAACGATGCTTGTAGCCATTTGATGTACAACAATGCATCCCTTTGCCGCCCACGAGTTCCTGGAGCTGTGTCCTTTTCTGGCTCCCAAAGAAGCCATATCTTCTTTACCCCGGCCTGAATCATACGGTGTCGAGTCCTCGATCAGTGTGAATATCAGTGAACGTTCTTCTCGCCCGCCATTCAGTTACCCGCCTGGCTTCTGTTTAAGTCATTCAACTGTCTAGATACCCGTCAGATCCCGAGTCAATACCGAAACATAGAACACATACTTCTAAGATCTGATGGATGGTATTGCGTTCGTCGGCAGAGTCGTCTTTTCAACAACTAGATGTTGTGGGATGTGGATCAATACATGGGCTTTGTCGGGATTGTTCAAACGATGCTCCTCACATATACCGAATATGATTCGCCGCCCAAGAGGCTTCCTTTCCGTTGATTCATCGGGTAAGTACTTCTGCAGTCGAAACTGACACTGCTCTGAGCAGTGGAAACCTCTTGTTTGTTGTAGCTGAGCAGCATTGTACTTCAATGTAAGTTAGCAAGTCAGAGACACACGCTGAGGTTAGAGGTATCGGGACTAACAGTAGTACAGTTCGATCTGTGGAAGCTTGCTTGCAGAGGGGTTCGTGAATGGTTCCAAACTACAAGAAACGAATGATCTGTTAAAATTATACTCTACATCTGAGATTTGATGCCCGTCCCTGCCCTTCCTGTTGGGCGACGGGGTAAGTCGTTTGAGTACTAGAAATTGCCACCGATCCAAGATATAGGTTCCTAAGTGGCCAGGCCGGCTTGCACTGTTGATGGCTGCGGCGGTCAGTCCAGCCGACCGGAGGTTTGGCTTCCTAGAGCGCAAGCTTTCAAATAACGCCTGGTCGTGCCATGCCAGGACGGCCAGTAAAGTTGCTGCTGGGCCGCGAATGTAGATATAGTCTGTAGGGGAGCGTGTGTTGGAAGATAGTATCGGAGGATTGCGTTGAAGCGAATTTGTTTGAGATGTTCAAAAGTGGAGAGAAATCTGTAAATGGAAAGCTGCGTGCAATGTAAAATTATTGTCAGCATCAAAATGTAGGACTAACAAGTGGAGGATATATGGCGTATTGTCTAGAGGAGAAGAGGGAGCGAGAGCGCGAGAGCTATGTATCTAAAGTTTACCGGTACGTGCCTTACCCATCACATCATATCACTCATCCCTACAACAGCCCCGAGCAGTTTTCGTCCCACGCTCGAGAAATTTGAGTACTGGGAGATCCACAGTACCGACTGAGACTAACTGGGAGATAAGACAGGTCCAACTACTGCATACACTCGAAGCTCCGGTTCCGACCCTGTTTGTAGGTCAGTAGCCTCACTGTCCTCGCACCTAAGCATCACCAACACTAGAACCCGCCACGAGCGCATTCGAAAGCCTGGTATACGGTACTACTTTCCGAAGTAATACCAACGATTTTCTGAGGGATTCACCTACCAGAGCCGGTTTTTTCGTTGGACAAACAATAGAGAATGCCACATCATACCTGCTGACGACAACCCACCTCAGTATATTCAATGTAGTACGATGAAATGGCAACCGCCTACTTCAACATGAATGTGTCAAAATATGCGGAGGGCACTCCAACCTGCTCCTGCTACGTCTGACTTTCTTTTAAGAATCGGTGAAGGGGAACATACTATAGGGGGGTTGGTCGCAATATTATTCCTCACCGAATCTTACAAACTATTCTAACGTCTTCTATAGCAAAAAAAAACACTAAAGGGACGTTCTCACTAGCCGGCTGAACCGTCAAAAATCTCAGATCAGGGTTTTCAGCCACCCCAAACCTTCCGACCACACCCGTTTCACTAAACGCCGATACTCACTTTACAAAGAAGCAACTCTAAACACTGTCTTCACGGCGGGGAGGCTGTATTCCTAGGAACACTGAACGCAGTTGAACTCAGCACAGCTTCCGTCGTCTGTCTTTGGTGCTATGGTCAGCAGGAGCAACAGGCGAAATCGGCGATGCAGTCGCGCCGAAAGGAACAGGTGATGCAACATGAGGCTCTAGGGATTGTAGAAGTAGGAGTTTCGATAGCTGAACTAATGGAGGTAGCTTCTCAAAGTGCGCAGAAGATGCCACAAGTGATGTCTCGTGTGGCACATCGACTTCACACCGAGAAGGTGTGTGCCTTTGAAAGGACTAGGCAGACGTTTGAGTTACTAATACAGCACACGAAGAGTAGCGCTTTACTTCTTGCTTTTCTGGGTGATGAAATCCTTGCGTTTGTGCACCTTTGTCTTGGTGATTTTTTGATGGTGGTGGTGGTGGTGTGGTGGTGGTGTGGTGGTGGTGGTGGTGGTGGTGGTGGTGGTGGTGGCTAGACTTCACTAAAATTAGATGGTGGTACAGAAATCCATTCTGGGTGGGCTGAACTTAGCTCTGTTATAGGAAGAAGTTAAATAACAGGATCAAAACTCAGCCTCGTTTCTGCATAACTCCCCTCCATCAGAATATCTCTAGGTAATAATCTTAGCTGTCTCTAGAAAATTACTACTACCCTGCTGTATCTCGGGCTGCCCGATCCTAATTCCGTCTACGGCCGAATGGTATGCTCAATTCTACTATCTAATAGTTCATACGACGTGTGGCTGCCAGATGTGTGCTTGTTATGGTATGTGCTTGTTATTTATGACTGATATGTAAGAGCACCCAGACGAGTTCAGGCCTCGCCGCTAGAGGTTCCAGTCGGGTGTCTATTACATCCACCCACTACCCAACACAGTTCAGCCTCACCTTTCCCAGCCCTTGTCAGCAAGCGTTGTTGTGGCGATATCTTGGCTGCCGCAGTTAATGTACTCCAATAAATGCCCATCTGTACCTGCGCGACGATTATCAACCAGTCGTTGCGCAATTGGCCGCATGACAGGAGTGGAATGTCGATTCCTGGTCACTCGCTAGTGCAAGGTACATGCGCGATCAAGCTATCTTGACATCTTCGTGCATGCAGATTATAACCACGTGCGGTATGTGACCGCAGCTGGACTCACTCATTAGTTCCACAGGACGTAGAACTTGCCGAACAAATACAAAAGATCTTGAAAGCAGATGGAACCAAAAACATTCGATTTGTCTTGGCAGTGTCACTTGCCACCCCAAAGGTACCTTTGATCATATTTCTTTTGCGTGTAGAACCTCCCCCACCTCCCCCACTCATTACGTAGAATAGATGCTATCGTGGGACTGAAATCATTGGTGCGTAACTCCTTATAGCAGCAAGCTGTATCGCCACTCCTGCACGATTAGTGGCTCTGGTTCGCGCCCAAATTGTGCACCTTTAATTTTTGATTTTCCCGTGTTGTACATATATATGAAGAAGAAAAATAATCCAGGAAGGTGTGGACAACAGTCAATTTCTGGTTCAGGTCATACCACTACCGGCAAAGCCCCCCACCAATGTGGCATATCTTACTACATCCATAACCCCTCTTGGCCACAAGGACACTAACTCCAAGCACCTCACAAGACTCCGTTCAACACAGCCTACTCTGTTTTGAAGAGCCACGTCACCCCGGGTTCCGGCGCATAGTTCCTTGTTCCTCGTTCCTCTCCTTCGCCGTATTTGTTGTCCACTTTCTACTTGTACCACAAAGAACAAGGCTTTTCCCACGGCTTCGCGAGATCGTCCGCGGCAGCGTTGGTTCTGCACAGCCAAAACATCATGTTTCGACTCATCTAGGCAGTCACGTCCTGTGTACGCGGCTCCCGTACAGTTACGATGGAGCTGGCACGCTGTATTGCACAGCCTTGACATCAAGTATATAAACCTACCGCTCTTCAAGTCTGAGGGTCAAACAACAACTCCCACAAACCTACCATCAGAAACAAAAACAACAGATTACCACATCGCTGAGATTCTCGCCCCCATCAACATCCAAAACTACGAACCCATGGGTCACTATCATTACACTCAGCGGGAGCTCGACTCCCAGATACGAAGGGTTGATTTAACAGCTCTTACGCCACAAGAGATTGAAGCGGAAGCACGCCGGCGAGTTCGGGAAAGAAATCGAAGGGAGGAACTGAGATTTTTGGAGGAAGATGCACGACGAAGGATCGAGAATGATATGGGGTCGGGGTCTACGACTTCGGGTGGGTGGAGTGGTAGCTCGGGGAATCGCCGGCCGAGGCTGGTAGTTAGGGACGACGGCGTGGTGATGAGAGATCATCGGTGTGCGAATTGCCATGGCTCTGGGCATCGGTATCGGGATTGCAATATGGTGATTACGGTGCATCCGGGTTTACCCCGCAGGAGGCATAGTGTTGTTGAGTATGTGAATGTGGATCGGCCGCGGGGATATGTTAGGTATGTGAACGGAGCTAGGTTTGGTTGATATGGAACTTTCTGGAGGCTTTTTGTTTTGTATTCTTTTGGCTGTATTCTGTCTAATCAGCAGTTTTGCGCCTGTATTTTCTTTACTGGTTTAGTCTTCTGTGATATCTTGTGGGCGTTCTGGAGGGGGTAGCTCTGTAAAAGTTCTTGTTTTTGTTGACTTCTGGCTTGTGTCTTGGGAAGGTTAAGGATCCTTGCAGCGAAATAATTGAAATTTCTCGCCCGTCTGACAGATGTGCATTATTTACCGTGAAGTTTAAGTTGGTTGCAAAACGGATGGACTGAAAGACTTTCGACCGGCTATCGTAGAACTTCCCAGCATCTGGCGGCAGGAGCTGAAGCGGCTTTTGAGCTGTATCTAATGCGCAAGAAATAGCAGGTCCACTATTCCGACAGTCGTATAATTCCTGCCGTTTTATGGAAGTCACTAATTAGTACTTACATGGTACAGTGACTGACAGTAGTCACTCAGCTGCGGCATTTCACTTCATCCTCCTACCCCCACATCTTTCTCTCGTCCTACCAGAAATACTTCCCACCAGTAACACTGTTGCTATAGTACTTAGGGGAGAACCGTGTGTTGATTCTATGATATAGTGAAGAGAAGGAGAGGAGAAAGACTCGATTTATATACAGAGAATTATGAGAGAAAACTTTGATGCTACGCCACTCGCCACTCTGAGTCACTCGCCACAGGATATGTAACAAACACTGTTGAAATACTGATTGCTAGAAGCTTAATTCTACTATCTAAGAAGGCCACAAGGCCATATATATACGGTACGAGCACGTACGTACTCATCTAAATGCAGAGACGGCTGAGCTCTGTCAGCCCGTCTCAGAACATCTCCATCAGCCCGTATCAGAGCCAGCCCCGTCAGCCCGTATGAGAGCCAGCCCCGTCAGCCCGTATGAGAGCCAGCCCCGTCAGCCCGTATGAGAGCCAGCCCCGTCAGCCCGTATAAGATCTATTTATGCAACACTCCCCCCTCTTGCTATGCTCTGTGGAGCAAGAAACAAACAAACAAACAAAGATGATGCGCAACTTGTGATTCCCATAGTAGCCTCCTTAAAACCCTGCTTGAGAAGTGAGCAGGGAAAGAGTACTACCGTAGCCTGAGGATGG
>Ga0307515_10008585_pt1 | contig 19892 bp, 29 predicted proteins | sample 17_EM_MG_FD_194513 | JGI IMG/M metagenome (GOLD analysis project Ga0307515, IMG submission 194513) | Populus trichocarpa ectomycorrhiza microbial communities from riparian zone in the Pacific Northwest, United States - 17_EM | ecosystem: Host-associated > Plants > Roots > Unclassified | place... | reverse complement strand
CCCCGTGTGCGCGTATAACCACCTTCCTTACCCCTCTCGTTGACCATTCCTAACCTAAAGACGACTAGCCCCGTACCATCCTGAAGGTATGGCAAAAGAATATGCGGTGCGAGCACTCACAACGTAAAGACACTACCGCCGATGAAGCCCAATGGAGTATGGCGGGCGGCTGATAGTGCGAGATACAACTTCGGGGTCAATGGACTGATGTATAGACACCAGATGCCTTGGCATTATTAATGAAGTGATACTCAGCATTGACCATATAGTAGATACACACAGATTAGCACCGACGGATGTTCACTATCTTACGATTCTTACAGAGCAATTAGATTACATGCGATAATAAGGATATCCGAGTTATCAAGGGCACGATTATGGTGCGCTGAAGTAGGTGGTAGGCGCTGCCTGACCAAAACGATGGCGGGGGCATAGTAGGCATAATGGTCATAAGGATTAGGACCAGACAAGGGGGAACCTAGCGCGCCTTGAGTTGCCTCAACTGTGCTTGGACTTCCCGGATATTTCCTCTGTTCCATTCTCCGACCCAGGCCTGGGTGCCGGTGCACCACACTTGTGCGCTACTGACGGTCATGCTGCGGCGGTTCCTGTTGGCAGCGGCTGGTCGAGAAGTGAACGAAGGGGAAGGGTTTGTCAGGGTGGGGAATATGAGTTCGGTTGGGACGTTTTCGCCGAAGGTACGGTTGACCTTGCTCATCTTCTTGCGTTTTGCGTCCGCTTCCTTCTTCTGGTGGTAGGAGGCGTTGGAGGTGGGGGTCATTGGACTCATGGGAAAATCATCAACAACGGGAGCCAGAGGAGTGGGACCTCCGCTGAGTTGAGGCTTCCTGATACGATGGTCGTCCGGAGAGACTACGACAGGATTGAGGTGAAGGACGAGGGGAGGGGGACGGTTGATATCCTTAGAGCGGCGAGACACCGGCGCGGAGTGGGCGGAGGACAGATCCACAGAAGATGAAAACGTGTCTCCTGAGAGCGAGAGAGACGAGGCAGAGGATGAGGCGGAGCGGACGATCGGAGAGTGTTCGAAGATCGAGCCTTGGTGGCGGGATCTCTTGATTGACCTGGTCGATTCAATGGAGGAATTGGAGGAGGTGGAAGGAGTCGGAGAACTGGTACGCGGTCCAATAGGGAGGAGGGTTATTGGAAGCTCGGAGGAAGTTTCGACCAGATAGGGAGTGGTACCAAGGACCTGCCCCAGTTTTCTAGTGGATTTCATCAACCTAGACTTTTGGTCAAAGTCGAGGTGGTTTGATGTTGGCGGCGGGGGGAGGTAACCCAAGGTCATAGCAGCGGCCATTGTCTAGGGCTGAAGGCGGAGAGCGGATGTGAGGGACCGAGGATGAGCCAGAAAGAAGGTTGCAACTTACTGCGAGAGAGTAAAGGGGAGGAAGCAAAGCTTACACGGAAAGAGGGTCGGTGGATGGGTGGGGGTTATTATAAGCAGTGGGGAGAACGTAATAAACAATTAAGTGTGGGCGGGGCAAGAAAACAAAAGAAGAGCGATGACAATATGATAAGAGCCAGAAAAAACAATAATAAACAATGGGGACACATAGGGTCCGAGAAATGTCCCCGTCGTCATGTCGCAGGCCATTGTTAGTCAAAGATGGTCCTCGAGAAGAAATGCTGATCCACGTGGCTCCGATCACCTTCCCCTTTCACAATCCTCTTCGGGATCTTCAATGGCACGGTTTTTTGCACTCTCATCTTGACTGTGGCACTCTCAACTACAGGAGAAAGGCGTCGATCCCCCTCTCACCATCCACAAGTTATCGATGCGGCCTCCGAACTGCACGATGCACCCCCGATCGAACCCGGCTGTCAAAGGCGCATCATGTCTTCGAGGGTCACTTCTCATCTTCCATCATTACCTCTCGCTTCGCCCTCCATGGTTACAAGTTTCATCTCTGCCTTCGGGTACGCGAACCTGGCCCCTATGTAGGGTGGATTCTGGGCGGGAATTATTCCCTCTGAAAAGCTACAGCCAAATTGAAACATTATACGAGACCCCACGTAATCACCTTACGCTTCCTAAGGATGTATTTCCGACGCCCCACGGGAGCCTTATGTCCGATCGAGGCCAGACGGAGAAGGAGCTTAGCAGGTTAACTCCGCGACTAGTGAATCTCCAAGGCGAGAGGAGCCTGGGGAGGGACTGGAGGTTGGGATGACCCATTCGAGCTCGGCGGTTCAACTCTCCACAGTCTGTTTCCGCTGTTCCCCGGCGCTTACTACGGTTAGGGCTGAGCAGATTATCCGGAGATAAATCCAAGGAATCTCATATGGTTCTCGTGGAAATGCAGCAAGCGCCAGGGCAAGCAGGGCGCAAATAATCTGAAAGAATGTGGCGGTGTTGCAGCACGCCACCAGCGGGGCATCCGCCTCCGTCACTTGGGTTAAACTTTCTAGCGCATCATCGTCTCAACCACCCATCAATCATCTTATCCTCGGGAAGCTTATGGTGTACCCCCGGATTCACGCCCTTTCTAGCCTACCTGGGTGGTGCCGGTGAAGGGTGAAGTATTTCTCCGGCCCGTTACAGCGAGCACATTGATAGCAACAAGCGCCATAGCTGTCCTTCTCTATACATGTCACCCAGAAACACTTTTGAAACAAGAGACACCCGCATCAAACGGATTTTGCTCATCCATGAACCGTTCGTCATTGTGTTTGGCGGTTGGGTAGTGCTCTATAAACGCAATGAATATGCCGGTGAATTACCGCGGGCAAGCTCAACGAGTGAGACCTTCAGACCTCTCGGCCTTACGGACCGCAATATTGACGCCATCAACATCGTTGGTGGATCGTCAAGGTCGCACGACAGCGCCGGAACAGGGCGAAACGGGTCGAAACGGAGAACTTCCTAGCGGGTGCTGCGCCCATCCAGCGAGGTTATCTGGATTCCAAGGAGTCATACATTGACTCGCCATTGCAGCGTCACCCTACCCACCAGTCACTGGGGCGATAGGGGGTGGATCAGGAAAAGTGGCAGCCCAGAGGCTTGATATGGGGCAGGGTCCCGGGGTGTGAAATAACGTCACGTCGTGCAGCGGAAGCAGAAGGTGGTAGAAGATTGGTGGCAACAGTCACGGCCGGAACCACGGCGACCGCTACTGTTACGGTGACCGCAGCTGCAGCTGCAGCAACGGTTGCGGTTACATACATGACTTCATGACCATCGCGGAGGCTGACAGCAGGTGACAGCTGTTCCCGCTAGCGCGTCGACCGTCGGATTTCATCAGACGGAACAATCATCGGTTTGACTCTTTTACCCGTACGTGGCGCGCGCCTTCGAGTCAAGTCAAACTAATCACGAGCACCCAGACAACCTGTAACGCTCTCCCAGAGGCGAAACAAGTGCTTAGGGTCCTCGTTTATTAGATTGCATTAAGTAGAACTTGGTCTAGGTAAAACGTGATCGCAAGTACAGGAAACATTAAGGATATTGCAATGTACACGAGTTGTTGTTGAAGATCGTAGAATTACTCGTGAGGGTCCAGGGTTCATAGAAAGGTTCGTGAGAAATCATAAAGAAAAGTGTCCAAAGCGTCAAGCTTCACGGGCGCAGGGAGAGAGGTAGGGGGTGTCGCGAGCATCTAGCCCAATGCCAACGGCAAGAATGGCACCGGGTACAACTTTTGGGTTGTTTCGGTGATGTACTGATGAAAGATATCAGTGTGATAGATGGCTGCGAGGGAGAAGGAATACATACATCGCGCTTGACGCACATTCCGCCTCCTGAGGGGCTATTATCGATATTAGTATAGGGATTGAGCGTATTGGGAATAGCATACCCAATGTGCGGACAGTGGACTGTGGGACGGTATTTGATCATTCCTGAGGGAGGATGAGCGCTGGACACGAAACGCCGACGACCGGTGCTAGACATCACCTTTGTGAATGTATCTGCACATGGCTGTGTATTTGTAGTAGTTTCGTGAGCACCAAAAGTGGCCAGGATGAGGAAAGATGACTTACCACTGTCACCGCCCCACTCATAGATCTTCCCCATTGGCGTTTTGCGGTAGATATAATCGATACACGCCTGAGTAGTTTCGTACTGCTGGTCAGAACCGAGGCAGTGAAGCTCGTGCTCTCGGCAAACGTCTATGGCTGCCCTAAGGTGCATGAGCTCGTCGACGTCCTCGCAGTCGTCAGCCAACGACCCAAGTTCTTCAACTAGTTGTGATTTGAGGAATGGTTTGGTGTAGTCGATCGCCCACGCGAGGCGCCTGAACGTGATGTCATACTGCGAGATCAATCCAGACTCATCAAACAAAAACCACACTGTAGGCTCGAGGTAAGAAAAACCCGAATTTGCTCTCTGAAATCGCACCGCACCGTCGATTTGAATAGGGACTGTGACAGGACCCCAGTCAAAGTTGCGAAGGCTGCTGAACGAGATGACGGGAGGGTTGATCGCTAATTCCCTGCATTGCGTACAAATCAGTCACTACCGAGGGACGTGAGATGTGAATGACGAACGTGATTGTTGTGTTCCCTGGAACCCCAAGGAGTCTCGTAGTGTTGCCGCTCCCCACGGAGGAAAACAACCCAAAGATGTACTGTGCGACTGCGTGAGAACGCGCAACGTAAACGATGGCTGATCAGTGTGAACCTCAGTATTCAACTCGTTGCCTTCATATGCATTCGTGACTGATTTTCGGAGTCAATACTACGACCACGTATCAAGTCAGACGTCAACGCACCGTCGACCCTCCCTACGACTGTGGACGTTGGTGTTGAGGGAATCGTTGAGCTTCAGGTAGACAATTGGGCAGACATACCATCAGGCGTAAATCCAGTGTAGTTGACCTGGGCACTGTTTCTCGGTCAAACACGAGGCCGCTGAAAGGTAACGACCGAGCACGTACGCAACCTCGTTTATGCGGGGCCAGCTGAAGTCCTTGGAGAACTGGGCGACAGCTACCAGCATCTTCTGCACTGGTATGGAGTAGGCGGCATGGAAATATACAACAAGGGAGAGAACAGTGAGCAGGAGATGGCCAGTCATAATTAGGGAGGTGACGGACGGCGCAGGTGGAAAACTATCTCGTGGGTTTAAATATTTGGGGGCGCGGACGTGCCGATCAGGCCGATCGGGACGGAAACCATTGGCGTGTCCGCACACGGTGCGCGCCCTGTGCCTGGACGTCAAAACGCAGGACCAGGCGTTTCAGGGACGTGGCTCCGACGGGTCGTAGAAGCGTCGGATGCGCGAGATAGCAACGCGTTCGCCCGCCTGGCGTCTCTTTGGTGCCTTTGAGCTCTCTGCAACACAACGTAACTCTCGAGTGAGGGAAGGTGACCTTGTTCTTGCCCTGTGGCCGCACAAAGTCAGAATAATCACGTTAGGTAGTGTGGGTAAACGCATCGTGATTCACGCCTCGTTCCCGAGTGGAATCAGCATCGTTGCGACCGCGAGGCAGCCAGAAATAGTTACCGCCTTCGTTTCCCCAGCAGTATACTCTTATCACTTGTCAGTGGCCGCAGCTAAACAAGGGAACGCTCCCGGACACGCCGGCGTTTTGGATGTGGTGGGTGGGGTGGAAAAGATGGGTTCCGGCAGATGCAGGTTTTCGCATGCCAGTTCACGGCGGTCGACTGCCGTCACTAGTGGGAGACAGCCGTGATGTCGGAGGGACACCCGGGCCATTTGAATAGTCCACACTGCACCGAGTGGCAAATAGCGTGTTTGTCATTGAAAATCATCCTTGGCTGAGGCACAAGAAAGGCTGAGTCAAAGTGTTGCGTGAGCCAGTCCAAGTCTGACCGGGATTGCCGTCAACGTCAACTTTTGAAGATTGAAATTGCTGCCGGCACGGCACGAAGGTTGAAGGTTTTGTCACGTGATGGATCCGACTGTCTCCTCCCACCCTTCTGTGTTTTCGAATCGAAAACCACGTTAGATCGAACCGAGTCTCTGCGACAACCTTAGAGAGAGCCAGGGCCGACTCGAGTTCCATGACATACTGAGGCATATCTCAGCTTAATTTTCCATACGAAGTGCGTCGCTTCCCCCTGCTTTCGTTATGACGAATCGCTGACGTGGGCTGTAATATCAGTCTCATAATGTCAGCCTCAGCTTCTTCCCCCACTGAACACTACTCACCGTCGCTTTCTAGGGTTCACGTCGACATCCGGTCGCCAGAAATATCATGGGCAACTCTCCAAACCGCAATCCCATGGTACCTGCATCTATATACCTTCCCCTTCCTCTCCTTGTATCCCCTACTTGCGTACGCCTACTACGTCAAGTACGATGATTGGCTCCGAAGCGAAGAATGGACTTTTCTTGCCTGTGTTTCTCTCGGAGCCGGGCATGCTCTCAGTTTTCTTGTAACGAGATGGAGTGCTGCTGTTCGGGCTCGGATCACCACCTCCAATGTATGCGCACGAACCCACACATCGCTGGCGTTTACTGATTTTTTTTAGGCGAGCACACCACAAGCTGCAGATTGCATTCGAATTGTACCTGCACCACACCGGGGAAAGGGTGAAATTGTTCCCCTGATCAAGAAGGATCCATCCGACGTTTCCACCTGGACATTCCAGTACCAAAAGGATACTTACATCGTTGTAAACTCGAACCCGATTGCGTTCAGTCCTCTGGCTTATTCGTGCACCGACAAACCCCCCATCTCCACCTTCAGGAAGTGCAAGGGACTCACGCAGAAAGCAGCCGAAGAGCTCATAATGCAGTATGGAAAGAATGAGTTTGATATCCCCATCCCCACATTCACGGAGCTGTTTTCGGAACATGCCACAGCACCTTTCTTTGTCTTCCAGATATTCTGCGTCGCCCTTTGGTGCCTGGACGAGTATTGGTACTACAGTCTCTTTACACTCTTCATGCTTGTCGTGTTTGAGTGCACCGTTGTGTGGCAGGTATGGTTGTTGTTTGGTGATGTTGCAAGGGGTTTATCTTAATTTTCTTTTTCTTCAGCGAGTGAAAACCCTGACGGAGTTCCGTACCATGGCCGTCGCCCCGTTCCCCATCCAATGTATGCGTGGTGGCGAATGGGTCACCATCCAAACCGATGAACTTCTACCGGGGGATGTAGTTTCCGTCGGTGAGACGGTTTTCCCTTGCCGCTGCCACCGGATTTTCTAATCCTACCTTAGCTCGACACCAGACGGAAACGACTGTTCCAGCCGATATCTTGCTCATCAAGGGAACTTGCATCGTCAATGAAGCCATGTTATCCGGAGAGTCCACACCACTTTTGAAGGAATGCATAGAATTCCTCGAGGGCACCGAGGAACTCGACGTCGATTCTTCTCACAAAAACGCCATGCTTTTCAGTGGGACTAAGGTTCTACAGGCCAGAAGCAATGAATCAACTCCTGATGGTGGATGCCTTGGAGTTGTACAACGCACCGGATTCGGAACCTCCCAGGGTCAACTCGTCCGCACTATGATCTTCTCGACTGAGCGGGTGTCAGCCAACAATTTGGAGTCCTTCCTTTTCATCGGCTTCCTACTTATTTTTGCCGTTGCTGCTAGTTGGTATGTATGGACGAAAGGTGCGTGTTCGGTTTGTTTGAGCTTGAGACGTGCTTATGTCTTCACGCAGGCCTTGAAAGGGACCTGAAGAAGTCTAAGCTCCTTCTTGATTGTATCTTGATTGTCACGAGCGTCGTTCCTCCTGAGCTTCCCATGGAGCTTTCCTTGGCAGTGAATGCGTCTCTTGTTGCTCTATCGAAGTTTGGTGGGTTTCCGCCGTCACATCAACTGATCCCACCACTTATCTGGCCGATTCAGCGATTTTCTGCACGGAACCTTTCCGTATTCCGTTTGCAGGAAGGGTCGACGTTTGCTGTTTCGATAAGACAGGCACGATCACGGCCACAGACCTTGTTTTGGAGGGGGTGGCTGGCGTTGGGTACGCTCGCGTTATGAGCGTGCCGCATCCTCGTAGCTAACTGCGTAATAGATCCGATGGCAAAGCCCTGGTTAACGTGAAGGAGGTGGGGAAGGAGACCATCCTGACATTGGCCACCGCCCATGCACTCGTTAAGCTCGATGACGGTACCATTGTTGGTGATCCCATGGAGAAGACTACCTTGGATGCTATGGAGTGGACCATTGGCAATGGTGAATAAGAAAGCGCCCCTTTTTCTCCAGGCACTTACCCAAGTTTTAGGCGACTCAGTCACCCCTCCGAAGAATGATGCTCTTCATGGAACCAAGCTGACCATCCGACGTCGATTCCATTTCTCGTCTGCTCTCAAGCGGATGTCTACGGTCTCCGCCCTGCCCTCAGGAGAACTAATTGGTGCCGTGAAAGGAGCCCCGGAGACTATCAAGACCATGTTGACCGTTGTTCCCGAGCATTACGACGAGACCTACAAGTGGTTCACCAGACGCGGAAGCAGGGTCCTCGCTCTTGGGTTCAAACGGATGCCTGCCTTACCCATTCCCGCGGTACATAAAATTTACTCTACACCGTATTCCCCGGCACCTGACCTATATACAGATTAATAAACTGGCCCGAGGTGAGGTCGAGAGTGGCCTCACTTTCGCAGGTTTCCTCGTCTTCCATTGTCCCCTGAAAGCGGATGCCATCGAATCGCTGAAGATGCTTATTGACTCCTCGCATAGGGTAGGTCTTAGGTGACTCTCCTGGTGTCTCCACCACTCACGTTCAATAGTGCATCATGATTACTGGTGACAATCCTCTCACGGCTGTTCACGTTGCCGCGGACGTAGAGATCGTGGATCGAGATGCATTGATCCTGGACTTGAAGGAGAACCCAGCACATCCAGGCGACCTTGAGTGGAGGACAGTGGATGAAACAAAGACCATTCCCGTAAACCCTAACGAACCCCTCGACCTAACCCTTTTCGACCAGTACGATATCTGTGTCACCGGCGCCGCCCTCAAGCAATACGAAACCAGACCAGAGGCTTGGAACCACCTCGTTCAGAACACCTGGGTCTACGCTCGTGTTTCACCTTCGCAAAAGGAATTTATCTTGACAAGCTTGAAGTCTCTCGGATACACCACATTGATGGCCGGGGACGGCACTAACGACGTCGGAGCGCTTAAGCAAGCCCACATCGGTGTTGCCCTTCTCGACGGTACCCCAGAGGACCTTCAAAAGATCGCAGAGCACCACCGGTTGGAGAGGGTCAAGAAGATTTACGAGACTCAGCTCAACGTTTCTGCTCGGTTCAATCAACCACCCCCTCCCGTTCCTGTTGCCATCGCTCACTTTTACCCCGACGTCGTGGCTGCTCAACAGAAAGCTGCTTCCGACCACCAAACTGCTAGGAAGAAGAATCCGCTCGAGAAGTTCGACATGGCCGCCATTACGGATAAGCTCTCCGAGATGGAGGGTGACGAGGAAGTCCCGAAAATTAAGCTCGGAGATGCTTCATGTGCCGCTCCTTTCACCAGCAAACTTTCCAATGTGTCTGCCAGTAAGTTCCATCGTTTGAGGGACCCGGGGTTGGAACTAAACTGTTATTTCTACAGTTACCTCGATTATCAGGCAGGGCCGATGCACCCTCGTCGCTACTATCCAGATGTACAAGATCCTCGCTTTGAACTGCTTGATTACAGCGTACAGTCTTAGTGTGCAGTACCTCGACGGAATCAAGTTTGGTGACTACCAGGTCACGATCACTGGAATGCTTATGTCAGTCTGCTTCCTGTGTATCTCTCGGGCCAAGGTAGAGACATCACCCTGCATTCGTAGAGACGTCGTTACTGAATCCTCGTTAGCCCGTAGAGAAGTTATCGCGAGAAAGGCCACTGGGGAACATCTTCAACTTCTACGTCCTGCTGTCCGTCTTGCTTCAGTTCGCGCTCCACATTGCCACCATGGTGTACATCACCAACTTGTCCCACCTTCTGGAACCGTGTGTCTTTTCTCCCACCCTTTCCTTCGCAAAGCTGAGTTTTACAATAGGCGAGAGGTGATCGATTTGGAGGCCAAGTTTGAGCCTTCCCTGCTCAATACCGCCATCTACCTTCTCGGCCTGTCGCAACAAGTTTCTACATTTGCGATTAACTACCAGGGTCGGCCTTTCCGTGAGGGGATCCGGGAGAACCCTGCTCTCTACTGGGGATTGGTCGGAGCTGCCACCGTGGCCTTCTCCGGCTCAACCGACTTCATTCCAGAACTCAACCGTTGGTTACAGATCGTAGAGATGGAGGGTCACGTAAGTTCGACTAGTATCAGGAGGTGTGGCGGTGTTCTCATCCACATTTTTACAGTTCAAGGCCAAGTTGACTGCGATGATGGTCCTTGACTACGTCGGTTGCTGGTTCATCGAAAACGGATGCAAATACTTGTTCGCCAACTTAGAACCAAGAGTTCTGGTCACCAAAGGCCGAGAACGTAGAGATCAAAGACGTCTGGAGGAGGCCAAAAAGGTGTCATAATAGTCTTACGATACGAGTTTCGACACACGCGTGTAATAACCCATCATCATTCACCCACGTGCATAGAGAGAGGCGAGATTAGGTATAATTGGAGTTCACTGCATTCCAGATACATGGTATGATGGGGTCTACAGTGCGATGAGGAAGGTAAGAACTGGTCGTGTCGTAATACTATTAGCCAAGTGCGTTAGTAACACTCGCGAAGAGCACATTAATCGTAAAAGTCCGGCCGCGTTCATAGGGGCCTAGTTCCAGCCGTGAGATCCGGGATTCATGCAGAGGAATGATGACCATCAAAATGGATGATTAGAGTTGTGGGCCAGGGTGTCACCAAACCCTGATCGTCAAGGTACGATTGAACGATGCGGTTCTTCGCAATCTGATTGCTGAAGCTATGATGTTCGTGCATGGGAGGTTCAGAAGCCAATAAATCAGGCTGATAGGGCCGTGCTTTAATCACCTTCCCATGTTGACCGGCTGGTTGGAACGTTTCACAATGTCGTCGCGGGTAAATACAGCCCGGAGAATTTCAACCGTCGCCTGAAACGGGGGATTTAGAAACACGCGCTCTCTCCACTTCGAAACGCTCGGGTGCGGACCTTTTCGAAGAAAGAGGGGTCCAATAGCCTACGAAGAGTCAGAATCATCATTCGTTCCACAAGAACAACAAAATCTTACCCATAATTCTCCAATGGAGACCCGGTCGATCTTACACCAAGGACCTGCTCGTCCCAATAGTGTCCAAGCTCCTGGAGGTCTGCAGACTCAAGCATCAGATACGAGTTCCAGTTAGTGAGGTTTCGGCTTCTCACGAAGTGCTTCTCTGATCAGAGAGATCACCTCTCCGTCACCCTTTGCGTCCTCCGGACAGAGGTAGTTATGCACGTCCCCCGCCTTCGAGTTATTAAAGATATAGTCGATGACGAGAGCAACCGCCTTTGAGAACAGTGCAGCAGTAGCCGCTGTCTCCATGAACACGCTGACAGCCACGCTCTGTGGCTGTCCAAACACCTTACCGAGACGCTTCATCAGGGAATCACGGACTGAAGACGAGGGCTTCGATTTCAGGAAGCGCTTTAACGCATTGAGCTGGCCGAGATGAAGGCTGAGCACCGTGGCGATGTCGGGGTGAAGTGTCACATACCAATCCGCCCGTTGAGTTTCGAAGCAGCATTTCAATCAATAAGCTGAACTTGCAGACGGTCTCAGCTGACGCCTTGTGCAACGCCCAGTCTCGCGAGTGTTCAATGTTCACGAAAATGTAGCTAGAATGTGGCGCGGTCAGCTCCTGGTATGATCTTCCTGAGCCAAACGCACTCAGCCACTTCCGAAAAAGCACTATACACATCCCTTGCATTGACATTCCCAGCCGGATTGACCGTGGATTTTATAGATAGATCCACCTTCGTATATGTCGTCAACGACCTGGAGGTTATGCAGAGGTGACGAACTCACAATTTCCTCGGTAATCCAATAAATTGGGACAAGGTTCACAACATCTCCAATGATGTTCAAATGCCGCGTCGTTGAATCGATATCCAACGTAAACCTTTCCTCGATCAACCTCTTTGTGATCTGGAGGAACGAAGATGCTGTACGATCCACTGCCCTGCTCGAGAAGAAAGGCTTCTTGACCTACACCACAATCAGAGGGACATCAAGGAGCACAGTTCTCGCAAACGTACGTTGACAATCGGGTAACGGACGAGATTCTGCACGCGGTTTTCAATGGTTCCCAATCCAAGGGGTGTTTTTGTCGGCCTCGTCCAATTGTAGTCATCTTCCGAGCATCCTCGACCACTGATGTATCCACGCATGGTTTCCGGTACGATGAACGAGAAATGGGCATATGCAGAGCCTGGAGGGTAATACTCTGGCAAATGGCGGAAGAGAAGCTTAGATAGCATCCCTCCGAATGAGCCGTCATTCTCGTCAAATTGGCAATCATTATATCCCCAGGTGGTCAGGTTGAATGCTGTGCGGTGTTTCCGTCAAAGGTAAGACCTTACACGTAAACGGATCCACGCACGGGTAAACTCAGTCGTCATGAAACGATCCCCCCTCGTGAGGCAGACCGCGTCGGAAAGAATTGCCCTCGAAATCGTGTATCCGGGACATAGTCCAGCCCCAGGCATAGGAGGTTTTGGTTCTTCAGCTTGTAGGCCGACCTATAAGCGCTTGAGCAGCCTGGAGGAGGATCGAAAGAGTTGAGCCATACATGTAATTCCAGGCGGTCGATATTTTGATACAAGTTAGCAGCGGCCTGGTGGATCTTAGGGTCCGGGTTCCATTCCTCAAAATTTTCGTAGGCTATGCACATATGTCAGCTAGTGGGTCAGGACTCATCAGAAAGAAGCCTCACGTTTGAGACCAACAAACTTCCTGAATTCGTTTAGCGAACATGCACCCCATGCTCTGCCTTGCTCGATTCCCATGATTTCAATCACACGAAGAACGCTGGGGATCCCCCGAGCCTTGAATCCGCACGCCGCTGATTCCGTTGCGCTATGAAGAAAGTTGGCGATGTCCGCATCTCCAAACGAACCATCCGGTCCACGTTCAAGACTGGGGAGCGCATGAGTGCTCAAGCTTTCCATGGTCTCTGGGAAGACTTACCCGCCAAAGGTCCACGCTTTGACATCAGGGCCAGGCCGCATTGTTTTGCCAGCGGCTGCTGCTTGAAAATCCGCGATGGTAATCTACGACGGGGTCAGGAAATGACTTGAAAGCTGAGCCCTTCGTACCTGGTCCCAATCTTTCCCCGGGAATAGCTTCTTGAAAACCTGTTCAGTCCAGGCCGTGTCTTGTTCAGAGATACACGCGTGCCACCGGTACAACAGGTTGAACTCGATGGAAACGGCGTTCCCTTCGCCTCGGGGTGTGAGGGAATGATCAAAATCCCTGGCTGCCTGGTAGGGTGGAAGTTAACGACCGATCAAACCTCGTGGAATCGACGATAATCACCTCCAATGGGTTTAACCTCCAGGTTGAGCCGTCCCGAACCATTCCCAGGATCACGCCGACGTAGTCACGCAAAATCACTTGCATAAAGAAGCCAGTGTTTACCAGCCTCGCCCGGTGAAAAATCTCGTCATCTTGGGCGATTCGTGCCGCGGGATCGGCGAGAGGCAGAGGTGAGAAGGTGGATTTCTCGTTGATGCTCAATATCTTGTCCGCAACATACTACCCAGGGTTGTGAGGGGCGGCCGTCGGGTATGGGTGGGAAACTCACGTTATGATTCCGCGAGAACACGATGAGGAGCGCACAGACAGATGGTGGCATCAATAGAAACCTCGGGTCGGCAAAAACGTCGTTCCAAATCTTTCCTGATCCGTCCAGCTGTCGCACGGAGCTGACCTGCTCCTCGGAACTCCCGTAGAGGATGCCAAGGTCAAGGTAGCTGCTCGCGTTGTTGATAGACCAATTGGCATGACTGGTTTCAAATATGGAGTGAATGACCAGATCGGCGAACGCAAAGAAGAGGCTTGACAGTCCTCCGGGGTGGGGAACGAACTGGTCCCGACGTAAGAGGGTGTCGAATACAGTAGCCGCGTCGGGAAGGTGTGAAACTAGGGTCGTGGCCTTGGTTGGGACAGAACGAGCGTAAGGCATGCCGACCTTTCCCAAAGAAGGGGTAAGTGGGTTATAGTATGATCCATCTGCCGGTCGATAGGCATAGTGCACTCCTGCTGGTTGGGGATATGGAAGTGTGCCCGCCGGTGGTAATGCGAGATACGGGCCTGGAGGGTGCGGAAGGTCCTTGTACAATAGTCCAATAACGTACTGCTCGATCGTCTTCCCAAGCTTTGAGCCTTTAGGAAGACGCGACATGAGGATCAACAACTTCTCGAGCTGCATTTCGTGCATTTGTGAGAATATGCCGGCCATTTGGATGGACGGAAAGTTCACCCACAAAGAACTTCCTATCGTCAAGACCCACTCCATTCATATTCTTCACTGCATCGACATATACGGGCTGATAATGGACTCTGGATCAAGTGGTCACGCATCCCATGTTAGAATGGAATCACCCACCAAATCACTCAGGCTAAGAGGTAGTCCCGCCCGAGATACCTTGTCCACCTCGTGGACACTCCTGGTGAGGAGTTTGGGAACAGGTCTCCAAGCTGTTTCGTTGAGCTCGACTCGACCTCTTGAGAAGCCGGCGGCGGCTCCAGCGAGTTTCAACAACGGAGAGAGCATCGCAATGGGGAGAAGGGAGAGGAAGTTAGGCCAGGCGATAACGGGTATTATCTGAGGTTGGCCAGCTGAAATACCCAAGCGTCTACAGGGAAGTTGTAATGTGAACCCAACATTGTGTGTTTTTGAGGGAGATGTTCGAAATCGAACGCTTTCAAGGAAGTGCGGTGTTCATTTTTGACTGGGGATGGAGCAGCAGAGTCAACAACAGCATGACATCTGAGGGTGGCCAAATCAGACTAGAGATATTCGTTGCCCGTATTTTCAAGATCCACCAAAGTTCATCGCTTCGCAATATGAGAAGAGGCGACCTGCACTAGCGGGAAAACAACTCCAAGTGTCGTTTGGATGGTGCCAGTCACGTATCATCGCCATTGGTCAATACACAAGAGGCTGTGTCTCAACGGGGGGCAGTTTGTCCGAGACACTCCGTGTATAGATGGAATACATGCTCTGCTGCTGCGGCATTTAGGAAAAAACTGAAAGGGAACATCTATCACATGATCAAGCAACACGAGTTTTGCTATCCACAGAACGAGGAAGGTAAGCGCACGCCCTCTGCGGAATACAACGATGCACATACCTTCTTGGCCGTCTTGTAGAACATCTTGCTCTGAGCCGAAAGTGCTCCGGACCTATCCACCAAATCGTTAATCTTCTCTCCACGTTGCAGCACCGACTCGATCGTTTTATGCTGTGGCGGTCAGGTTAACAACTACGACGGGTGACGACGTGAAGGCGAGAACGTACCAAAACGATCTTAGTTTCGTCAAGCTCCTGCTGCACCTTCATGATCGCATCCGCCTGTCTCGGATCCTGATACTTCTGCAAATACATCGCCGCTTCCGGGAAGTCAATCGCGGATGGGCTTCCGAATGAAGATTGAGGAACTTTCGACGTGAAATCATCGAGTAGTTTGGTCAGGAGTGAAAAGGCTGGTCGGACGGGGTATTCGTGGTCGCAGATGAGCACCGCTGTGTTGGGAGGGCTGTGTTAGCACTCCGAACAGACGTAGTACTACACCCTAAGCAACACAGACTGACCAGCCAGTTGTTCAGCACCTCCCCTGTTGTACACATGCGCAGTATAGGCATTCTCTTGCACGCTCTGGCGCTGTCCTTGAGGGGTCCGCTCGGTTATGGTCTTGGAGAAGAAGGCTACGAATTCTGCCACCGATCCTCTCTGATAAAAAGGAAACGAGGACAAATCTGAAGCAGTGGAAAGTGTTGTGCAGGCCTTGGCAGGGGGCGCGAGGATTATAGAGAGAGAGTAAATCTTCATGAAGGGCAGAGAAGAAGAATATGTGTGGCGGTAGACAGTCAGTGAGTGTGTTGGTCTAAGCTGCGCGGTGTTTGCTGTGAACGGCCACTACGGCCGATGTTTGGGCTACTCTATTCACTCGCTCTGCTCTGGGCCATCATCTATGCTGTGAACAAACGTCGACAAGAGAAACCCAGTCGTCTCCCCTTGCCAGTATATGGCACCCCACGGACACAGACGGCAAAATATCAGGTCAAACTCAGACCGTTCCATCTGATCGTCGAGACGACCGCGTTCAATCAAGCCCACGATAAGTTCGCGTGGACTCTGCTCCGAAACCCAGTGTTAAAGGATGTCTTGAAATCTTTCTATGGCTTCGGCGCGGCCTTGGGCGTCATCGGCATGTTGGGTGGTGTCGGAATGCTCGCTTGGACAACCTGGAAGCTCTCGTATCTACTTTTAGCTGCCCCACCTACCGGAGAGGGGCTGGTGAGGCGTGATGCTACACCACCTCCACGAGGCAGTGGACTTCCGTTCTATCTTATCGTAAGTTGGCTCATGCTATTTATGACCCTTCGGCTGCAATCAGACAGATACCTGGTATCACCACCCCTCTCGGTGACCTCCCAGTCCTTTTATTCTCGCTTTTCATCAGTTTATGTTTTCACGAGTTCGGGCATGCCGTAGCCGCAGCAGTGTGAGTCGTTCCACCGACTCACATCTCACCGGAGACTGAATTCCGTTCACAGGGATAACGTCCCCTTGACTTCCGCGGGAGCATCATTACTTGTATTGATACCGTCCGCATTTGTCTCCATCTCCTCCGGATCCACGTCACGACTACCCGCCAATGGAAGGTTACGCATAGCGTCGGCCGGAGCCTATCATAACATCCTAATCTTCACCATTGTCTTGCTCCTCGGGCGGACCAAGTTTGGTGATCGGATGCTAGCCATCGGTTATGAAGATGTATCCCGGTCGGGAAAGGTTGTCATTAGTATTGACGGTGTACGTCGAGTAAGATCCACCTTGGAGCAGTCTGATTGATCAGTTATTTACAGGACTCTCCTCTGAACGGACATATCCTACCAGGAGATACGATCACGAGGCTCAATGACTTCACTTTGGGATCAGACCTTTACCAAGACCTGTGGTCCCGATATTTTCTAGAACCAGATGCTATACCAACCTCTCCCTCGACAGGATGGTGCGTTGAAACGGAATGGTTCCGGGGTAACTATATCACCCCCACAAGTGATCGATACCTACTTACCACCCCCAAGGCCAACCAAGCGACTGCTGTTCCAGTGATGTACCACACGCGGATGGCGTTGCTTGTTTTTCACCGTTTCCCCGTTCTACCACAAAGGTCGACCGTTGCCTCGACCCTATACCCGTAATGACCAGGAACTGCAGAAAACGGTGTTCACCCAGCAGCGCCTGTGGAGGAAACTCTACATGTGTCATATATACCTCACCGAATCCACTACTTAGGGTCGAAGTACGCAAGGACGAGGAACTGAGAACTGTTCTTTGGAGTGGTCCTCCGTTGGAGGTCTGGGAACAGGGTGGGTTACATTCCCTTTGTGGTTTGTTGCATATCCGCTCATGGTTGCTACAGTCGAGGTGGGCGAGCTTCGACCTCGAGCTTTCATATATCCGCTGTGGCTGCCCAAGTCGCTCGCAATTTGCATGTCGTGCGTGCCTTAAGCAATATTTTCCGCATATTATCGTTAATAGTGGCACAGATACATGCAGACGATAATGCTCTCTCTGTTCATCGTGAATCTCTTCCCGCTTCCATTCCTCGATGGCGGCCAGGTGTTGCATGCCGCGACGGACCTCTTAGTCAAAGATTCCGAAGTCACCAAAGATCTCGAAGCCGGAGGCAGGGGTTTCAGGAGTCTGGATGGGGGTGGGAGAACGGAAAGGCGTAAAACTTTCATCAAGACCTCAGCAGAAGTTGGAACTTGGGTGCTGGTAGCATCATCATCAACATTTGGTTTGGTCTACCGGTATCTTTCATGACAGCTCGGAGACGGCTTGATGTATTGTCGAATGAACATAATGGATGTAACATTAGGGAATGCCATGGTTGTGCTGCGTCATACTGCAGAAACGCTCTCAAAGAGCAGCCTAGTCGATACACTTGTGCAGAGACGGTCGAAATTTACTTCTTGGAAGCTTTCTTGACCTCCACAACGTCCAGGCCTACAAACGGGTGAGTTCAGCATTTGGACCAGCTTGCGGTACGCGGGTAGACGCACCGGGTGGCAGGCTCAGCTTCAGCCTCTCCGCCTTTTCGGCATCATCGAGTGACAATGTGTAGAGATAGCGCTTGCACCTGATCTTGAATTTTGTTTTCGTCTTGCCGCCAGCCGCTCGGGGGGTGACCTTTATCCGGGCAGCTGTGTACAGATGCAGGAATCAGCCCTGTCGCCCTTGTGGACGAAGTCACTGGAACAAATCCACGTACCGGAGGCACCCTTCCGCCTGGCGATTTCGATGAACTGCTTGATGTCGCGGATCTCCTTTGGCTGAGATTCACCTCGTCAGCTACGGCCCTCGTCGCGGTGTTAAAGATAGGCATACCATGGCGGAGGACTTTCCTGGTGCTTGCTGTCCCTTTGGGGCGGATAAAGTCGCGTTGACCGAGTGATTTGGTGTTGTACAGTCGTTCGGCAAATCGCGAAAACTATATTCTCACGCTTGCTACGCTTCCCAGAACCCGACCACAACCACTTTGGACGTCACAGTCGCCTCTCCCGTATTGCCAACGTTGGAGCAGGAGGTGGCTCACAGAGTAAAATAAATCACACCGTCAATGTACTCAGATCTGTTGTATAATAACATGACGACGGTACCTTACTCAACCGCCGCTCACTGTGGGTGCCGTCGAGTCGCTTCCAATTCCCGGCGAATCTGTTCATTGGGGCATATTACCATTCCACAGTTGAGGACTAACGTAGGGACCGCATTTGGTGTATACCGGGTACTCCAAGTGGTTGCAAACCATCAACGAACGAAACAGCTTAGTATGCGGGCACTTATGCGGCGGGCCAGGCGTGGGCATTGACAATAATTACACTTCAAGGTCAACCGGCGTCTGGGAGCGCACACAGGTACAGGTTAGGGCAAACACGCTGTTAAGTAGAAAAGCTCCCGTTGATATCGATCAGGAGGCCCGAAGCACACGCTGGGGATATTGACGGTATCGGGGACAGGGGCGTTGGACCCACCCACATCCACCCGGAAACAAGTCCCAAAGAACCTAAAGGCACACGGTGGTAGACACACAAACTTCAGCGTGGGACCTATTGGGTACTGGAGCCCAATGGCAGCCGGAACCTACAACTGTCATTGAGGACAGGTACCCTGACAACCTCGTGTCCTTCGTCACCTCAACAGCGTTCGCGACCCAGAATTTCGAATTATTCGGGACAAATCTTGAGTTGTATTTAGTTCGACGTGGTTGAGAGCACACTATGTACGGCGCGCCAATGAACTACTGGATAAATACGTTGAGTACACGCCCTCTGAGCCGAAAGACCTCTCAGCATCGAGGTAGGTACCCACCCCGACGACGTTGGGTGACCTGGGCCGATGCTTGTGTTGTAGCCGTTGGCTGACGACGAACTGAAGTTAAAGCCCGCCACATGACTCTGAGTAGAAAATACGGGGTTCATGTGTGACCCTTGATATCTGGCGGCCATGCCACCTGTTGGATGCGGCACGGCTGGAGGATTTCCCGGTATAGCACGAGAGTCGCCAGGCGACTTGACTTGAAGTGGGTGATGAGCGGTACCAGCACCGATCTTCGTTGAGAGGGTGGCTATAGCCTGAGTTTTGACCGGTTTTGACAAAGGCAGCTACTCCTTCGAATTTACATTGTTCGCGGCGTTCTCGCGTGTGTTGGAAAATTCAGGAATCCATCTCTCACTCAAAAACGATGAATCAGGGTAGTCAGCACTCTTATCATGCACGGTGTGTCCGCGGCGGGAGCCCTCCGAGAA
>Ga0307515_10008584_pt1 | contig 19892 bp, 22 predicted proteins | sample 17_EM_MG_FD_194513 | JGI IMG/M metagenome (GOLD analysis project Ga0307515, IMG submission 194513) | Populus trichocarpa ectomycorrhiza microbial communities from riparian zone in the Pacific Northwest, United States - 17_EM | ecosystem: Host-associated > Plants > Roots > Unclassified | place... | reverse complement strand
TGAACTTCGGGCTGTGGACGGAGAGGACGGACATGGACAGACGGACGGTCGGTGGCCTTTCATCGCCTCCGCTTGTTGAAGGTCGACATTTAGCCACGGTTCAAGTACGAGGCTCATCGTTAGTAAACGAGTCCAAGTCTGGCCATTCCTCCCCCTTCGCCCCTCCGCTTGTTGCCTTTATAATTCCATGTCTGAAGTATGTACCTCCTCGTCGTTATAACGTGTACGTGGTATATTCTCTAATGGCCAGTTCAAGTCGAAGCCGAAGATGTACTCGGTTCTCTCCGTTGCGCGGGCAGACACAGCCACAGCCACTCCTGAAACTGCACCGATACATCAAAACGTTCACCATAATCCAGCACTGAGACCTAGTAGTAGCGAGCAAACACTGGTTAACGAACCTAACCCCGCGCGAAACGTTCCGTGGATGGATAGCAGCAAAGAATACCAACCTCTGCAGCCGCCCACGCTAGAGCCCCGATTCCAAGAAGGAAGGTTAGAGGAAGACAAAGAAAGAAATCATGGACGTGGTTTCTGGCATTACTTTTGTGCGGGCTGTTGCCCGGGCTGCTCGGGGCAGTGCCTTTTTTCTTGTTTGGAGATTACGGTATGGGTATGGGCTAGGCAAACTCCTATATTATTCTGAGGGGCTTGGATTTGGTCATCAGAGCAGGTGGCTCGTCTAGTGAACGTGTAATTGTTTTATTCTTTGCTTGAGACATCACGTCAGGTCTTGGATTTCATGTAACTTGCTTCAAGGCGACTCTTGACGAATTCACCTGCAGTGATCGGTTCGTATTTTGAGGGATGCGCTTCAGAGATGCATGAAGGAAGTGGCTATGGGATTGGGAATTAGAATGAATAGTTCGTAATTCAGAACACAAGAAATGATCGAGGGAATACGTACGTCCAGAAGCACATCATAGTCGGTTCCGAAGAAGAGAGGAATCGAGTATCGTTCCACGCCTGTTCTATTGATGGCCCTATGAACAGTCGACTTGAAGACGTCATCTAGAAACATGATCTGAATTGGAACATCAAAAACGTCGAGAATGGACTTACTTGTCCACCTTGCGAGTTGATCGCCGAGGCTGCATGGGAGGTAAGAGATCCAAAATTAGGACTCGGAATAAGACTCACTTGACAACAAACGTTCCGGGAATTGGAGGCGCGTTGATCCACTTCCCCGCGCGGTTTAGTACTTGCAGCGCCTGGATGTCGTCCTGCTGATATAGTATCGTAAAGACTTCATAGCTAGGTCACACCTCAGTAGAGTGTTGAATGCCATCAAATGGTTCGTACTCTGTGTGCGCCCCAATACCAATCACTCGATCATCAACTGGACCGGTTTGGGCCGGATAATGCAAAATTCGCATTATAGCTGCTGGTCTCGTCGTCTAAGAGAAGTAAGACTATTGAAGGTGTGTCAATACCGGAGATTGTAACATACCTTGTCCGCGAAGAAATCTTCTGGCAAATCGAGAGCTAAGGCGAGAAGAGGGAAGAGCGCGAGACCCAATTTTACGGCGACATGACTAAAAGTGGACCTTCATCTCTTGATATCCTTCCAGTAGAATAGCGCTACTCACTAATATTCGAGCATCGCACTCCGAAACTCCTTCATATCCTCCCCGCCCTCTGGCCATACGTTTGCACCTCCCATGGTTATGCTTCGGTCATACCATGCGGTCACTTTCGCCTGACTGTTGTGGCCTTCCAATGCTTCCCATCCAATATTGAAGCCTTCGTGTAAGTCGCCCCGGCCCTCTGGGTCTTCATTCCCGCTCATAAGGGCGTTGTAACCTTTAAAACTGGATGATTTGCGGATATCGTATTTTAATTTCTCTTCCTCAGGGAGTGCGAAGAACGGCAGTGAGGACGAAATCACGCGTTGTGGTAGTGAAGAAGGGATCGAATGGTTCTTGACTGGACTGAAATGTGGATCAGAAGGAGTACTGAATGGGTGTACACTGACTGTAGAAGAACCCAACGCGAATGCACGCATCCCGGATCTCAGACGTAAGGCGCCGTCTGACGGCTGGATCTGGGCTTGTAGATCCTGAGATATCACTGAGAGAGTAAACAGTTTAGGGTAATGTCCTTGGGCCCGCCAATGCATGTCGATGGAACACCAACATGATAGGAATATCTTCAAAACCCGTATCCACCTTGAAGGCGTCAAGCAGCAAGTCATTTGACATCTTTGAGCCTTGGGATGTGTCAACTAGGGTGTATGTGGGCTTTTGAGTCGGAGCCGAGAGCAGTCGGGACCAACTCGGAGCCCATATTCACCAAACATCGGGCTTCATACTTCAGACGAGGCGCTGAAGTTCTGAAACGCCACAACAACCACTATATTTATACACTAATTGCTTCAGGAAAAAGGGTCGTAGTGAACGAAGTCAACTTGTCCTTGGCCGGATGTTATACCTTCTGTTCCAATATCTCATCATATCTAGGCCTGGGCACCTGATAGACACCCGAGATAGATCGAGATTAGTTCTTCAGGCTCTCCCATGGTCCAACCTTAATCCAAGAATCAGATCCTTAATATTTCCTGTCAGTATTATACCATATCAATAAACCAGTGCGATCGACCACCTGAGGGTAGCGATACGCCAGATCCAAAGAAGAAATAATTCTCGTCATTACTGAATTAGGGACTGCAATCGACAGACTTGTCCTTATTGGGATTTCTGCACAGCCGAGCGCGAGCGCACCACGAAACGAACCGCGTTTGTTGGGGCCTGCTACAAACATGTAGTGATGTACCATGTACAGATAATGCCCTATAGAGCCGAGGGGTGACTGTATTAAACCCAGCCTCGAATTCCCCTGATCATTGGAGAGCGCTGAGGCTCGCACACTGCATCCCAAGTTCAACGCTACTTTTCCTCTCTCCAATACATCTCAAGAAGTGAGTGATAGCGGCTCTCTTCGTTGAAAGCATCATGAGCAGCGCAAGTAGCTGCCTTATGGCAGTACGGACCTCTTACAAAATCGCCACACAAGCATTCTGCTCCCCCTTGACGCTCACAGAAACCCTATAGACAAAGGCCCGCCGTATCTCGATGCTTTCAAGCATATCGATATCTGATTGGCTCCCATGCCAAAGCTCAATTGCATGGTTGCCATCCCGCATCCCGGTTCCTTCCCGTTGTGTGATGATTCTTTATGATGATTCCTCACCCATTATCTGTTCAGTGGCTCAGTGGCTCGATGGGCAGTGACCGGGATTCGACTCCTTGCTGATGAGCCATCTTTGCTTCCGAACCATAAGATTGTCAGCTCGCTAGCTTACCACGTCAAATGGGTCGGCTATCGATCCCATTTCAAACAATTCATCGGATTGGACCCTCACCGACGCTTTCGACGACGCTGCTGGTAAACTGATCGTGGATGTGGATGATTACTATGCACAATGCCCCGACAAGCCAGGACCAGAGATGTTCACGAGGGATTAAGAAAAAAGACATCATTAGCTACGTACACCTACCGAATCAAACATGCTATCTATGCTCATATATCACCCTTCAATGGAAATTGGGCTGTAATCCCCATCATCGCGACCCTCCCCCTCTTCCTCAGCTCCTCAACTTGACCTGTATTTTCGTCCCGCAACATTGCGCCCCACTTTGGGTATAACGGGCGATCGTAGAGATGCAAAGGAGCGGCATTCTCCTTGACGATGTGCTGGCCAGGAACTCCATCTGACGGAGCAATGATTCTTTCAGTGACATAGGGAGAAGGGCAGCCGATTAGCCCACTCCACAAATCGATCCCTGTAGTTGCCTCCAGAGGCGGCGAAGGAGAATACAAGGGAAGTGAGCTGTTGGGGATCGTCGGCAACAATCGAATGGCAGTGCTTTCTGGTGTACTTTCGGCACATGGCTTCAACGTGGCTGGAGGCAACGTTTTGTGTCCGACTTGGTACAGGGATTGATTTGTGGAGTGGGCCAAGGAGATATCGAGGATGGTGGAGCCGCATGATTTGCAGCAGCACAGTGGGTTGTGTTGATCCAATTTGTGTGGGCTAACCAGCTGCCCATATCCCTATGTCACTGAAAGAATCGTTGCTCTGTCAGATGGAGTTCCCGGCTGGCAAATCTTGAAGGAGAATGCTGCTCCCTTGCATCTCTACAATCACACATTATATCCAAAGTGGGGCATGATGTTGTGGGACGAAAGGACAGGTTAAGTTGAGGAGGAAGAGGGGGAGGATCGCGACGATGGGGACTATATATATATATATAGTCCAATTTCCATTGAAGGGTGATGAGCATTAGCATGTTTGTGTACGTAGCTAATAATGTCCTTTTTCCCAATCTCTCGCGAGCTTCTCCGGTCCTGTCTTGTCGGAGAATTGTGCGTGGTAAGCATCTGCAATCGGTCTACCGGCGGCGTCGTCGAAAGTGTCATCGAGGACCCAATCCGATGACTTGTTTGAATTGGGACAGCCGACCCATTTGACGTGGTAAGCGAGCTGACAGCGACGATGTAGAAGGAGAAAGAAAAGGCCAGACCGGGGATCGAACCCGGGACTTCCCTAATTCTAGAAGGGTGCTCTAACCACTGAGCCACCCGGCCATTAGTTGGAGGAATCATCAACTCCAACAGACGACGAGGCGCATATCACCGCAGGCCACGGCTCAAGTACGAGGCTCATCGTTGGTAAACGAGTCTCCGTCTGGCCATTCCTCTCCCTTCCCTTCCGCTTTGTCGCCTTTCTAATTTTATGTCTGACGTATGTACCTCCTCGTTGTTATAACGTGCGGTATATTCTCTAATGACGAGTTCAAGTCGAGGCCGGAAGTGTTCTCGCTCGGCTCTCTCCACTGCGTGGCGTGGACAGACACAGCCGCTGCCACTCCTAAAAAAATTTGATACATCAAAACGTTCACCATAATCCAGCACCAATCTCTAGTAACAACGAGCACCCAGCACTAGTTGCCGAACCTAATCCAGCGCGAAATAACATCCCGTGGATGGATGGCAGCACAAAATACCAACCTCAACAGCCGCCCATACTAGAGCGCCGATTCCAAGAGGAATGGTTGGACGAAGACGACGAAAGGAGCTGTGGATTCTTCTGGCTTCACCTATGCAATAAGGTTTGTTTAATTTTATGCACCGCTTTGATTGTCGAAGGTGCGACACAGCCTTTTGCAACATGTATTCGTATATCGAAGAAGCGAGTCGGAATGAAGGATAGATTGAGTATCAACTTCGGGCTGCGGACGGAGAGGACCCATGTGGGAATTGACGGACGGGCCGTAACCTTTCATCGCCTCTAAGGCGCTTGTTGAAGGTCGACATTGAGCCACAGCTCTAGTACAAGGCTCTAGTAAACGAGTCCAAGTCTGGCCATTTCTCTCCCCCTTCCCTTCCGCTTTGTTTCGCCTTTCTAATTTTATGTCTGACGTATGTATCTCCTCGTTATTATAACGTGTGGTATATTCTCTAATGATCAGTTCAAGTCGAAGCCCAGCGTGTACTCCGTTCTCTCCGCTGCGCGGACAGACACGGCCACTGCCACTCCTGAAAAAACATCGATACATCAAAACGTTCGCCATAATCCAGCACTGAGTTCTAGTAGCAGCGAGCACCGAACACTGGTTAACGAACCTAACCCCGCGCGAAACGTTCCGTGGATGGATGGTAGCAACCAATACCAACCTCAGCAACCGCCCACGCTAGATTCCCAATTCCAAGAGAAATGGTTAGACGAAGACAAAGAAAGAAATCATGGTGGTTTCTGGCATTACTTTTGTGCCTGCTGTTGCTGGGGCTGCTCGGGGCGGTGCTGCATCCTTGTTTAGAGTTTTTGGCATGGGCTAGGGAGTTTTCTATGTTATTGTTAGAGGCTTGGGTTTGGTCATCAGTGTTGACTATGATTATTGCCGCACGGCGGTGATACAGGCACACTGCCAGTCGGACGGTCGACGGCCCTTCATACTTATGCTTTCGTTAGATCTGTTTGTTCTGTTTGTTTGTACAACACGTGTGGCCTTTTTGCCACCCTTACTATGTACATAGAACGCAGCTAGCGAGGAGGCGAAAGATCCTTACGGTTCTTTCGCCCGCTCACTCGCTGCACTAGTCCGAAAATCAGCGCACTAGTGAACATGGAGTTATTTTATGCCTTATTTGACATGACGTGGGGTCATGGATCTTATGTAGCTCGCTTCAGGACGACTCTTGACGAAGTGTTCTGCAGTGGTTGGTCCGTATTTTGAGGGACACGACCCACAGACGTAAGAGGGAAGTGGCTATGGGATTTGGAATTAGCACGAATAGTCTGAAACTCAGAACACGAGAAATGATCGAAGGAAGGCGTAGGTTAAGCAGCACATCATATCATGGTCAGTTCCGAGGAAGAGAGGGATCGATGGAGTATCGTTCCACGCCTGTTCTATCGATAGCTCAATAAAATGTCGACTTTGGGATGTCGTATCGAAACGTAATCTGATTTGGGACGTCAAAAATGTCGAGAATAGACATACTTGTCCACCTTGCGAGATGATCGTCGAGGCTGCATGGGGAGTAAGAGATCCAAAACGACAAAGATTACTTGACAACTAACGTTCCAGGAATGGGAGGCGCGTTGATCTACCTCCCCGCGTTGCGTTGTTCAGCACTTACTTGCAGCGCCTGAATGTCGTGCCGCTGATATAACACCGTAAAGACTTCATAGCTAGACCACATATCAGTAGAGTGTTGAATACCAGTAAAGGGTTCGTACTCTGCGTGCATTCCAATACCAATCGCCCGGTCATCGACCGGACCGCGCGGTTTAGGGTGGATAATGTAAAATTCACATTATAATTGCTGGTCTCGTCGTATAGGAGACGTAAGGCGATTGTAGGTGTATAGATACCGAATGTGGTACCCCATGCCTTGCCCGCGAAGAAATCTTCTGGCAAATCGAGTGCTAATTAAGGCGAGATGAGGTCACCCAGTATTGAAGCCTTCGTGTAAGTCGCCCCGACCCTCTGGGTCTGTATTCTCGCTCAGAAGGGGGTTGTACCCTTTAAAACTGGAAGATTTGCGGATATCGCGTTTTGGTTCTCTTCCTAGGGAGTGCGAAGAGCGGCAGTGAGGTTGAATTCACACGTTGTGGTAGTGAAGGATAGTTCTTAGTTCACTTAATTCACTTCCCACTTCTTTCCAACGGGTCGCACGTACCGATTGGTCTTCTCAGTTCAGTAGCCCTTCCGGATTTCGGCGCATGATCCGCCGTTAGTTAGTGTACATTCTGTAATCCGATTCTCAACTTGGACTGGTGTCTACACCTACTTCATTTCCTGTCCCCTTCTAAACTCCGGTCGAGACCGCGGCTAGACTGGATTAGGAGGCTTACATACATAGAAGCGAAAACCCGGTAACCAATAGCAGTGGTAACAACCGGAGGAGTATCAATCGAGAAGAGAATACAAGTACTCCGAGATGGCCGCAGCCGACTGATTGTTCCGCTTGTCTGGCCGATGACGGAGCGCGGAACATGTTTATTTGGCTCAATCCCACTCCGTCAGTTCTGTAATTGTAGGAAGAGAAAAGCATGGTATACCAGGGAGTCGAATTCCGGTCTCAACCTAGAAACAGCGCTCTAATCACTGAGCCACTGGACCGACAGTGGGTGAGGAATCATCCACTCAACGCGACCCTCTGATCCCGAAGCTCGCATGCGGAAGAATCGCGCCCAAAACATCTAAGCCCTCCCTCACGTACCCATCCAACACGACTGCAGCCCGTATGCGGAAGAATCCCATTAAGTACATATGAACTTAGTGCTACAGGGATCTGTGGTGAGAGCGCTGCTGCTAGATTCGCAGAGGGTGGGCTTCGGAAGACTCCGGTATTCGGGTAAATATAAGCCAGTCTTTCTTTGATGACCCATAATCGCTCTCATGCCTGGCTCGCTTCTTACTTCCTTGCTGGTAATTCTTGTCGTCGCCCTTGACGGACTTGCAATGGCCCAGAACATTACCTTCACAAATCAGCAGATGGAGCTGGTCTTTTCTCAACTAGATAATGCTACACAGCACAGGTACGTTCTTACCTTGTGGCTTGACACATTAGACTTACGGCTACCGCCTAGTTGGGAGATCGGCACTCGTGCTCAAGTACTCATAGAATATATAGCTCCAGAGTTCAATGTCATGTCCACCAACTGCTCGTTCCCTCTTCCTACCACGGCCCCGAGCCTTGATACCCCATTGCAGATCGCCCAGTCGGTGGTCGCGCAAAAGCCAAAGAATATCCTGCCACTGTTTGACGACAGCTCTGCTGCAGATCCCGCATCGACAAGTACAATTATTCTCATGGCCAACTGGACTGGTTTGAGAGATTGGGACTACGCTGGCGCGGCTGAACAACAACTCGACTATTTGCTCAATCACGCGCTGAGATATCAAAACGGGGCTATAAGTCATCGTAGGGACAGTATAGAGCTATGGTATGTTAGACACACCGTCCATCCAGGGTTGCCCACTTCTGACTATGCATAAGGTCCGACTTCATTTATATGGTCCCACCTTTCTTGGCTATGTACGGAGCCATCCAGAAGAATACCACTGTTATGTGCGAGGCATATAATCAGATCAAGTTATATCGTGACGTACTCCGCGACGGTTCAGGATTGTGGAAACATATCGCAGGTGAAGGTGATGGTTTGGACCAAGGTACGTATGCACAGTATGTTTGAAGCGCACCTATTCTCACCCAAGGTAGGCCATTGGTCCACTGGAAATGGTTGGGCCGCTCTGGGGATGCTGCGGGTTGCCGGCACTTACCGAGCATATGGCCCCGAATATGACGACTTGAAATGCGACCTCTTTAACTGGACAGCCGAGATCCTCGATGCAATGTACGCCAACACCGCTCTGGCAAACACGACCCTCTTCCACAACTACGTCGACCAAAACTCCACCTTCCTCGACGCGTCGTCGACAGCGGCCATTGCAGCAGCCACATACCACCTCGCCGTTCTACGTGACGGGAATGGAACAAACAATGACCACTTGAGCGATGCGGAGCGTGTCAGGCATGAGCTGAGCTTTGGAGGACATATTGATGCAGATGGTTGGCTCAGCCCTGTCGTGGACCCAAACAACTTCCCAACGGAGGGTTCCCATTCTGCAGAAGCACAGGCTTTTGTCGTCAGCATGTATGCTGGCTATCGAGAATGGCAGGATGCGGAGAAGCAGCGCGCGGAGGAGCAAGGTGCGGAGGAGCAGGGTGCGGAGGAGAAGGGTGTGGAGGAACAGGGCGTGGAGGAGCCGAGTGCGGAGGGGCGAGGTGCTGAGGAGCCAGGTACTGAGAAGCTGAGTGCTTCCTCAGCATCGCGCGCAAGTGTTACTGAAGGCGCAATAGCCGCTCTGGCTGCCTTGGTGTGCATACATGCCAGCGCCTTGTTGGCGGTTTGAGTGCTGATCCGGACACGTTCAATATTCCATCATTTCTGCTATATATTGATACCCGATATCCTCTGTTTGTGGGCTATCAGCCCTGGTGAGTCGAGATCTGCCACATGCCGCGCCTGCTCTCGACCTCCTCCGTACTTTCCGCCAAATGAATACGAATCAAATTCCAAATATTGCAGGGTCAGACCCATCTTTTCGGGGTTACTCAAGATACCCAACTCAAGCAGTCCCGAAGCTTGGGGTCCGGTATGCTGACAACCCGAGCAAAACGATGGTCATAGCGAGTGCTCGGAACGCTGGCACTCCTCAAGAAGTGAACAATAGACCTAAAAATGAGTCATTGAAAGAATACAGAATTGATAGAGCCCCAGAGGCAATGAATATGGAGAGCAAGGAGCTGTATTATCAGGTATGCACGGCAAAGAAACGGTCCATTTATGTTACCAACATGTGAACAACAAGGCATATATCGCACATATGCAGGCAATGCATGCCAAAGATCAGATGTGGTTCAAGCGACTGGTGCGTGGTTTATGCTTGAGTGGGGCACCTCTAAACTTACAGTTCTTCTGTAGTGTATCCTATCAGCTGTAGTATTCACACTTATGGCACTCTTGATTGGGTACTTGTGCCTACGCCCAACTAGTTGTGATTCCGGCCATCGCTTTCACATCCCGATACTTTCCTGGTCGTCATCGGTGTGTGTCCCCTCTGTGTTCTCAATCACTAGCTAACACTCTGGTCGACAGCACGAAAAGGAAACATGCCTTCAGGCGGGAGTTTCTTTTACATTGCTCCTCTTCCTTGCACCGTGGCTCCTTGTTGCATGGCAAAACCGTGCATTCCTATTGAAATATGCTCTACCAGGGGTCATGTCATTTGTACACAGTCTTAAGGGATCCATCCAATAGACCTTATATTGTCTTCAACCTCGACGCTTGCCGTACCTCTGCCGGCTACACCATACTGCCCACCGCTGCATGACCTCTTGGGTCATAATAAGGTCGACTGTGTAATAGTTCCTTGCGAGGTTCTCGTTGGTCTGGCTCTTGTGCACGGCACTGTGGCAGTTCCTGCAAGCCGAGTCAGCAACGGCGATCAACCGCGTGGTGAACCATCATTCCTGATAAGAAGGGAAGCCCCGACTTACCGACATAACCACGCGACGACATTCAATCGCTCGGGAGGGTGCCACTTCTTCCTCAACACCTTCACATGGGTCGACCTTGGGATTAAGTGGTGGTATGTGAGGCGACAGTTGCGCGCGCAAATCTCACATTCCTCCTTCCGAGTGGCCCGCCATCCGCCCTTGCCTGGCAGCTCATAGCCGGTGTCGACGAAGTCGTCATCGGGAGGGGTGTCGGCGAGGTCTTGTCGATATTCGGCGACTATCTTGCTGAATGTCTCGGAGGCATTGGATTCGGAGGCTACGAGTGAGTATGAGAGAAGAGATTCGGTGAAAGCCGGAGGCGCAGATGAAGATGTGTCGTTTTCGTCGTTTTCTTCGCTGTCGGCTTGGGGTTTCTCCAGTGCATCTTCGGATGTAGAAGTAGTGGTAGAGGTCGGCTTCCGTTCAGGGAACGATTTGTCTCCTTCTGGCAGAACCGCCCACACTTCGTCGGCGAGATACAACACGAACTCTTCCAGATCGTTCGCGAGATCCTCTTCTTCCTCATCACCAACACCGTTTTCCTCCTGGCTTGCTTCGGCCTCTACGGCTTCTACACGCCGCGCTCTTGCCTTACGCCTTTTGACCGGAGAAGTCTCGAGCGCACTCTGGGCGGTCGAAAGCTGGATCACCGTGCGTGCGACCACATCCTTGAGGACTGCGAACTCAGCGGACTCAAGGTGTTCATTCGGATCAGTGTTTGCTGAAATGGGAGCAACCTTGACAATGCGAACAGGAGTAGGGACATTGGGCCCCCGCTTAAACGCAGTGACGGGACTTGAGAAGGAATGTGACGGCATGTCTGCAGCGGGTTGGTGCGTTGTCTATAGGGGTGCGTGTCTCTCGAATTGTCCTTATATCTCGTCGAAAGGTCGAGTGACTGGCTAGCGCCTTTCGGTCCCGAGGTGTCACTGTGCCCGGTAGCTTTCGACCAATCTCGGGCTCAAAATCCGACCTGCAGGAGCAAATGGAACATAACTACCAAGTCATAATTGAGGAGTTAGCGCTCTCCGGAGCGGAGATTCGGCACCGGTGACCAGAGGCTGGTTGAATTGATGTGCAGGGCTGGTTGCTTCAACACCGGATATTTTGAATATTCGCGGGCACAGGATGTCATTCTAATCGAGCTTTCAATGCGTGAATGTGCCAGTAGCAATCTCGACTCGCCCAGGGCTGGTATTCCCGCACGGAGTCTGCACCTTTCTGCCATGGAGATCAGTGAAACCATTAACAGATGGTTCTAACCAATGAATTAGAAGGTTGTAAGTGGGACCATAGTGCGAAGTAGGTTTTCTGAAGCAATGGGTCCGCCCTTGTGGGTATAACTCGCAGGAGAAATCGCCGTGTTAACTCGAGCCAGTTAACTATATCATCACGAGGTAGCCCTACATATGCTCACAGGTATTTTCACTCTGACACCTCTGCGGTTTTGTCACCTGTGTGGGCGTCCTTGGATTTTAGAAAGCGGGTAGGACGTGGTGATTCTCCTTGTAGAATCTGTGTAATTCTATTGTATTAAACTGTGTTCTTTACTTGTGTCACAAAGGGATGAACCGCGTACCAACCCCATTGCCGCTGTGCCAAGGAATAATCATTGCATGGATCGACATACAAACGTAACGTAAAGGGGCATGGATGTGGTATATAGAAGGTATGAACATAAACAGAGATAGAATGAACACAAGTAACCTATCCTCCCTCTTTCTCTTCGCCCCCACCATGGGTATCCTGGTAATTTACCCACATGGACTATGGGCATCAGTTACCTTTCTACTCCGTTCTCAACTATACGAACCCCGATCTTTATTCACGTACACCCGTTTCATTACGTGCAGACTCTCCACGCCCGAATCTTCCTATAAACGTCTCTACCAGAGGTAGTTTGCTTCCCCAGCAAGAATCTCGGATTGGTCCACTCATGACATGCATTCCGCCCTTCACCCCATGCCTCCTTCATAGATTATATCCCTTTTCTGTCAGAATTAGATTTTGGGCACGCGTCAGCACTTGCACACCCCGGATTCAATCCGAAGTTTATGTGGAATTCTGGAATATGAGGCCGATTTTGTATCGTTTTGTGTTCATACCTGTCCTGTCCTGTGAGGGGCGGAATTCAACCACTTTCTAAATATCACTTATTCGTCATATCTACGGAACGTGACCCAAAGCGATAATTCTTTAACAACCGGCCATCGAGGCGAGCAGCGGTAGTCGTACCAAGGCCCTTTGACACAGCATTCACAACTCGAGGGCACATATACAAGTACATGAATAACAGATAAACGGGAGATTGTGAAAAGAGGTGTGAATCGGGCTGCCAACCAGACTTCGGGAGGATGGAGAAGATATTCGATGCTCATTGGGCCTGGTACGGCACTGGACTACGACCATCGAATATGACAGATACCAGGTGATGTGGCTGCTGGATGAGGCGCTATCGTCTCATACCCCACTGATCGTGTTTATGCTATAGGTACCCATGATGAATACCGCATTTATAACCATTCAAACATCGGGTTCAACCACAGTATCACGTAATACAAGCACCTCTTGTTGACGATAAGGCGAGGAAAAAACCCTACTGTGCGTAAAAGACTGTGTGAATGGTCGCGTGGTCCAGGAACCGCACACCCAACGGGGACACACGACTTGTGACCCTTATCCATGGTAAATGGAAAAGATCCCGAAGAGTAATGGAGTGACGAATTTAAGGAGGCAGCGGCCACCTTGAATTTTGACGAGCTTTTAAAATCCGGGGACGGCTAAACGATGTAAAAGCCCCGAAGCGGGACGTAGAGTGGGTATGGGAATGGGAGGGTTTGGGAGTACCTGAAATGCACGACAGAGAAGGCCTGCTATGTATACTCCTGTTCAAGGAAACGAGTGAATATTACATAACGGAGAAGGAACCTAACATTCAGAAGTGTGTCTTGCGATGCGCCGGCGACATCCGGTGCCCAAACTGCAACTCCTTGCGCCTGACTGCCACATACTTCTTGCCCAAACTGGGACTCCGGCGCCCAACTGGTGACGCGCAAGGTAGGGCTCATAACCCGACGAAAATGAGACCCTTGATTCGAAGAAAACCCTGAAGATTCCGATGGGAACATGAGGCTTACGTACCATGGAGAAAAGAACCCGTAACAATCGAACCATAACAATCATATTCCATATGTCACGGGAACACTAATACTCCGGCATCTATCGCAATTCCATCACTTCCATGGCTGGTCGCACGCCACAGAAAACCTCAGGAGCGGATTCACCGAAAAAGCAACAAAGTGCGGTCGAGTCAGGATCTGAAATTTCCCGTATCTAGTATGCCGCTGTATTCCAAGTAGCTAGTTTTTGCGGTTTTTTTTGGCGGTGAGTTGGACCTGACTCGTTATTTCCGACAGATTCCCTAGCCCTTGCCTTCGTCCTAGCCCTTGCCTTCCCTGCGCCACACGCTTCAGGAACACTGTACACTGATGGTGCAGGTGTCAGGAACACTTTGGCAGCCAAGTCCTGACAGGCAACTGGCGAAATTCAGTAGCGGAGTGGATCGCGGCTCTACCAGCGGCCCGCAGGACGGCATTGCGTGTTTCAAATTAATGGTTGATATCATTGGATAAGGTTTTCAATTTGATAGCGATCGAAACCCCGGGGGGGGTAGTACTTAACTGGTCTTAGGCCCAACCATAACTTTCAATTTCCTTCATCACCCTTCATCATTACAGTCCATATCTACCCAAACCACCTACTCCAAGAAGGTGATGGGGGAGATGATGGGACCGATGATGAAACAATCCACTCAGAATGTCGCCCCATCTCAAACAGAAGTAATCTGCAATCGAGATGAACTCCAAACTCTCCAAGTTGATCAGGAGTTTCTTGTTGTCGAGAGTACTATTACCGTTGCCGATTATATTCTCAGTCGGCTCGCTGAAATTGGCGTTACGGTGTGCCTCGATCCGTAGAATACTCCCAAAGAACTTTACTGACGTACTTATGAAGCATATGTTTGGGGTTCCGGGAGACTTTAATCTTGGCTTCCTTGATTACGTAGAGGACCACCCCAACATCACATGGGTCGGCAATTGCAACGAACTCAATGCTAGCTATGCTGCTGACGGCTATACACGTGTCAAGGACGGTCCTCCCGGTGTTGTCCTCACTACATTTGGCGTTGGCGAGTTAAGTTGCACCAATGGCATTGCTGGAGGTCAGTGAACATCTTCACTTTATTCGACCCCTGACACCCCGCGTACGGGTCTAGCATTCTCCGAGAGGGTACCAGTGGTCCATCTAGTCGGCGTGCCAAGCACAGCCCAGCAGAGGAGCAAGCCTCTGCTTCATCACACCCTCGGCAACGGGCGGTCAGTTTCATATCTCCATTAATATGCTTCTCTCAACTGAGCGGTATTTTAGGTATGATGCATACAACCTAATCTCTCAACAAATCACTATTTCCCAGGCATTCCTCACCTCTAAGGCCACGGCCGCCAGCGAAATCGACAGAGTACTCATAGAGTGCCTTGTTCGCGCTCGCCCGGTCTACGTTATGCTACCCACTGACATAGTAAAGGAACGAATTTCCGCGACCAGACTCAAGACCCCACTTGATCCCTTCCCGCCGGAAAATGACCCCGAGATCGAGGCATTTGCACTCGACGAGATTGTCAAGCTCGTAGAGGGAGTCACCAAAGGAGAGGAGAACGGAGAAGTTGCTGTGCTTGTGGATGCCTGCGCTGTTTGGTATCATGTGAAGAAGGAAGTGAACGAACTTGGGAAGAAGGTTAGATTCCCCGTCTTTGCAGCACCCATGGGCAGGACGGCCGTTGATGAATCCTATGAGCGCTATGGTGGTGTGAGTGCAATCTGTCTGGAGAGCATCGTCGTCACTTAAGCTGTCCGACAGATATATATTGGAGATGTCAGTCGTCATGAAGTAAGGGAGAGAATCGAGAACGCTAAGCTCATCTTATACATTGGTTCCCTCAAAAGTGACTTCAATACTGGCAACTTTTCGAACCACCTCCAGCAGAATCGGATCATCGAGGTGAGAGGGCGAGTCTTGCAGGTACACCCCAATCTCACTCCATTTCGACCGTAGTTTCATTCGGATCACACACAAGTGCAATACGCGATCTATCATGGAATTGGGATGAAACGACTCCTCCCCAAGCTGACCGCCCGCCTTCAAGCAGCGCAAGCAGGCATACCGCTCACGCCTGTTTCTCGATTCATCACCCCTGTCCCCAAGGAGGACTCCTCAACGATCACACACGCATAGTTGTGGCCGCGTATGGGCACATTCTTCAAAAGCAAGGACGTCATTGTGACTGAGATCGGGACGAGCTGTTTCGCTATGGTTGACGTACCGCTCCCATCTGAGTCAATGTATCTCAGTCAGTTCCTTTGGTGCAGTATGGGTTGGAGTGTCGGGAGTACACTTGGGGCGGCTATTGCCGCAAGGGAACGAGGAGATGGGTATGGGAGGACGATCTTATTTGTTGGGGACGGAAGCCTGTGAGTTTACCACTGAATTGTGAACCCCGGTGCTCGGTGCTCGGTACCCACACAGATTCATTTATTCATTTGCAGGCAGATGGCCGTCCAGGAGTTATCGTGTATGATCAGGATCGGAGTCAAGCCTATCATCTTCCTATTGAACAACAAGGGCTATACGGTTGAGCGTGTCGGGCACGGTGAGAACAGGAAGTATAACGATATTGCGAATTGGTATTCCACTTATCTTCTCTATTTCATCGGGACGTTTGCCCTAACCAATACCCAATACAGGAATTGGGCGAATCTCCTCGAGAAGTTTAACGGGGGCAGCGACGGGACGTCACAATCGTATACTGTACACACGAAGGACGAGCTTGATAAGCTCCTGAAGGACGAGAATTTCGCCCGTGCGGAGAGGATTCAGCTTGTTGAAGTTATGATGCAACAACCTGACGTGCCAGGAGTGCTCAAACGTTTTCTGGGACAAGAGTAAAGACAAATGCACCCATTGCACAGGAAAAGACTAGTGTGTAGAAGGAGAATGACTGGGACTCTTTATATACTCGATTTCTTTTAGTATGTAGGATGTAGGATGCAAACGTGAAAGAAACTCGCTTTTAGTGCATAATTGTCTGCCATTTACTAAACCTTTACACAAGTTCCTCAAATATAGATCAAGCTATGCGACCATTTGGTTGAATTGATTGGGCAACATAGAGCACCATAATGGGGCGAGGGACCAGACCCGAATATGAGCAAGTATGTACCGGACGCGGATTGGATGGGATCGGAAGGCAAAGGCTAAGGCTAAGGCTCAGCCTACACCCTGTCATCCCATTCAATCCTTATGATTCGTTTTGGTGCTTAATTTGAATCTATTATCTCTCCTTCTTCTCGATCACATGACGAGCCTATGTTTAACCCAAAACCAACTCATCTTGTCGCCAAATTAATCCTGCGCACCTTGTCATGTCATCCACTTAGAAAACCTCTGATAATGCATAACAATTATTCAGTACACGCTCAAACCGAACGCTCCGAGGAGCAGAAGCCATATGACGTCTGAATAAACAAACATACCTGATGCCTGTCAGGCTTTCCCCCTAATTCCTTCTCCGAGCCGCTCGTCCTTCGCTCTGCTCTGCCACTCAAGGTGTCTTCAAATATGAAAATATGAGAGGGGGGAAGGAATAATGGAATGGCCCAGAAAATCCTCATCATATTCGTAACGAAAGGATCATGTTTATGTACATACGTGTTGCGATAGTGGAACGACGAAAAGTCCCTGTGCATGTCAGAGCAACTCACGTAATAATGATTGTCCATGGTGGAGCGGCCTGTATGACATACAATGGAGAGAGCCTTATATTGTCTTCAACCTCGACGCTTGCCGTGCCTCTGCCGGCCGGCTGCACCATACTGCCCACCGCTGTATGACCTCTTGGGTCATAATAAGGTCGACTGTGTAATAGTTCTTTGCGAGATTCTCGTTGGTCTGGCTCTTGTGCGCTGCACTGTGGCAGCTCCTACATGCCGAGTCAGCAATGGTGTTTCCCGGCGATCTTGAATGATCGACCGCGTGGTGGATCATCATTCCTGATAAGAAGGGAAGCTCCGACTTACCGACATAACCACGCGACGACATTCAATCGCTCGGGAGGGTGCCACTTCTTCCTCAACACCTTCACATGGATCGACCTCGGGATTAAGTGGTAGTATGTGAGGCGACAGTTGCGCCCGCAAATCTCACATTCTCACATTCCACCATCCGCCCTTGCCTGGCAGTTCGTAGCCGGTCTCGACGAAGTCGTCATCGGGAGGGGTGTCGGCGAGGTCTTGTCGATATTCGGCGACTATCTTGCTGAATGTCTCGGAGGCATTGGATTCGGAGGCTACGAGTGAGTACGAGAGAAGAGATTCTGTGAAAGCCGGAGGCGCAGATGGAGATATTTTCCTTTTCGTCGTTTCCTTCGCTGTCGGCTCTGGGATTCTCTATTGCGCCTCCGGATGTATAATAGAAGTAGTAGTAGTAGTAGAGGTCGGCTTCCGTTCAGGGAACGATTTGTCTACTTCTGGCCGAACCGCCCACACTTCTTCGGCGAGGCGAGATATAGCACGAGCTCTTCCAGATCGTTCGCGAGATCGTCTTCTGTCGGGAATTGGTAATTCCAGATGTTTCAGGTTACGCGCTCCGGTGCCTGGTTACTGGATGGACGGTTATATAAGAGCCTCAGGATAGGACTTGTATCCTTACGTGTTTGTAGCGGGCCCCAACAAACACGATTATTTGTCCGAGTTAACGACCTCGCGGAAATTCTAACATCTTCTCCCTCGTCACTACTACCGTTTTCCTCCTGGCTTGCTTCGGCCTCTACGGCCTCTTCACACTGCGCTCTTGCCTTACGCCTTTTGACCGGAGAAGCCTTGAGCGCACTCTGAGCGGCCCCTTGATGTATGACGCATTTTGACCACTAAAACATCTAGTTTAACCACAGTATCATGTAATACAAGCATCTCTTGTTGACGATAAGGCGAGGAAGAAATCCTACAGGGCGTAAGAGGCCTGCGCAAATGGCCACACAGTCCAGGAACCACGCAACCTACGCAGAAAAACGACCATGACCCGTTGGATTGACATTCTACGTCGCCATAATTGCGACGATCCTAAAGTGATGCGCATTCTCGGCCTCAGGTATGGCACTTTCATCCGAAAGCTCACAGGTGACACTTGTTTATGATAGCGAATTAGTTTTGAGATCGAGCGCGGTCGTTTCTGGAGGGACTCACTAATGCTTTCCGGGGGAAACCCCGTGATCGATGTATGCTACGGCGGGTACATTCGTCTCCCGGCTCCAATGACCTTCAAGCCTATACCGCCCAGCTTCGTTGTCATCGACCCAGCAATACGCCACTCCTGGACTCAACTTTGCGCTTCTGAAAAAGAACACGGCAACTCTGCCCTCGTTGACGTCGATGTCGACGCGGATCCTCGCACTGGGCTCATCTGCGATCCAGTAATGCTTCTCGTTAGAGTATACCCATGGCCTCCAACCTTCGACTTCGGTGGGCACGAGGGGATTACGAGGGTCGTTGGCATCTGCACAGAAGGGCCGTGGTTGAGACTCTCCCCTAACCATATTCCCGATTGGATTCGTGCCACTGTCAAGAAATGTGGATAGACTTTGGTCCGGTGAGTCCCAGTCGATGAGATCGTTTAAGGGAATGCCGAGAGGAATCGGTGGAACGCTAGCTGGATTGTCTAGAGACAGGAAATGATACGTGTCGTTGTTCACTTCTTCATAGTAAATGAGAGGTCCATGCTGCTGCATTTCTTCTTCGGTATCGCGATTGTGAGAGACATTGTTGTACTTGATTACAGCGTCGAATGATTCGGAGGTACTGAGGGTTGCAAAGGTTGCACCAGAAAAGTCATTTTTGCCTGAAGGTTGGACACCACCCCGGTCATTGTAGGACTCAGGTGGAGGGCCGAATGTTTCCAGTATACACAAACGGGTTGCAAGGTATGAGGTGACGAGGTCGGAAAGGATGCGATGGCCTCGCGCGTTTGGATGCAAGAAGTCGGGAGCATAGAAGGTATGCCAAGTGGCTGAAGGGAACCGGATGAAATGGCTCCAGATGAGCTGCTTGAGAGAAATGTACGGCACGTCGTGATAGAGGGCGGCTGGGAGGTGTATGTGCTGAGGATCGAGGAACCCACGGTCTTTGCCGAGAATCGGTCCCCAGACTCCGAGAATCAACACCGCCGGGTGGGAAGGCAGCTCGAGGATAATCCTGAGAAGCTGGTCGAA
>Ga0307515_10008583_pt1 | contig 19893 bp, 12 predicted proteins | sample 17_EM_MG_FD_194513 | JGI IMG/M metagenome (GOLD analysis project Ga0307515, IMG submission 194513) | Populus trichocarpa ectomycorrhiza microbial communities from riparian zone in the Pacific Northwest, United States - 17_EM | ecosystem: Host-associated > Plants > Roots > Unclassified | place... | reverse complement strand
TTTTTTACCCCTTTTTTTTTTTTTTTTTTTTTTTTTTTGTGGGTCAGGGAGGCGGCTCTGCCGCCGACTACACGACAAGTCAGACAGAGGAAATGGTCTCCCGTCCTCTGAAGCTGGCAGGTCCGTGGAGTGGCGCCCCATCATCTGGCACCGCCTGTTCGCTAGAACTCTCCCTACCATCACCCGCAGGAATCTGGTTTAAGACCCCGTTGCCTGTTGGAGGCGCCAATACAGTCAAACTGCCACACCCAGGGTGAGCTGGTCTCCCGGCACCAAGGGGGTTCAGGCTTCTGTTGACTTCAGAGGCCGGGAGTGTGGGGGTCGCCAACGACCGGAGTGATCGCGGAATACCCACTAAACCTGCAGGGGGCCTCCTGTCCGACATTGGTGAAGATGACCCCTGTCTGCGGCTGACAGGGCGCACCATACCGGACCGCCCAGAAAAGGTTTAACGTCCCTCCCTGTGGTCCCGCCGTCTGCCCCATGTGAGCTCAGACAGGACCCACTATTCCCCACCTTACGACAGGAGTGGAACCTGCCCCCAGAGGGCGAGGAAAGGGTGATGAGGACGACGTGGGACGTCTCGCTTGTGACTTTTAGCCCAGCCCACGTTAGGCGTAGGCGTTGTCTGTGAGAGCTCGCAGAATTGCCTCCTGCCTAGGGAGGCAGTGCGAGCGCCCACTCACGACTGGTGCCTGAATGGCGCGTAGGATCGACTTACCTCTTTCAGAGGGCTGAATCTTAGCGCTCCACCCCAGGTGGGACACGGGGGGCGGCAGTAGTTGTAGGTCACCCACCAGTCTGCTTCTTACCACTTTTTTTTTTTTTTTTTTTTGTGGGTCAGGGAGGCGGCTCTGCCGCCAAAACCATGAAAAATCGGACAGGGGAGATGGTCTCCCGGCCCCTGTGTCTGATTGATCTATGGAGTGGCGCCCCATCATCTGGCACCGCCTGCTCCCTAGAGCTCTCCCTACCGTCACCCGCAGGAATCTGGTTTAAGACCCCGTTGCCTGTTGGAGGCGCCAATACAGCCGAACTGCCGCCCAAGGGTGAAATGGTCTCCCGGCACCCCAGGGGAAGGCTTCTGTCAGCTTCAGAGGCCGGGAGTGTGGGGGTCGCCAGCGGCCGGAGTGACCGTGGAATACCCACTAAACCTGCGGGGGGCCTCTAGTCCGACATCGGTGATGATGACCCCTGCCTGCGGCTGGCAGGGCGCACCTTACCGGACCGCCCAGAAATGGTTTAACGTCCCTCCCTGGGACCTCACCGTCAGCCCTAAGGTGAGCTCAGGCGCGATCCGCTATTCCCCGCCTTACGACAGGAGTAAGACCCGCCCCCAGAGGGCGAGGAAAGGGTGATGAGGACGACGTGGAAAGGTGTAACAGTGAGTTGAAGCTTAATACTATATGTACGCACTGTCTGTGAGGGTCCGCAAGACCACCTCCCTCCTAGAGAGGCGGCGCGGGCGCTCTTCCGCAACAGGCGCCTGGAGAGCGCGCAAGATCGACTCTCCCTTGCTAGAGAGCCGCCTCCCAATGTCCTTACCCAGGAGGTGAGACACGGGGGGTGGTAACCTAGTGAGGTCGCCCAATAAGGGGGCAGGTGCACGGGCAGGCAGGGCGGTGGGCGGTGCCTCGCCTCCCTCTTCCTCATCCGGCCGCTGCAGTAAGTGCGTCGGGACTGGCATGGCCAGCGTATCTCGCAGTGTGGCCACGCAGTTCATGGGCACGAAATTAAAACCCGCATCGTGGATTTCATTCATGCGCCACTTCCACAGGGCCCAGTAGTAGTTACCTATTATCCATTCGCGCCGTTGCCTCGACTTTTTGAGTGCTTTGAGTGTCTTTTTACGACCCTTCACTATAGGGTAGGTGGTTTCCTCCAGGCGCCCCAGCGCAAGGAGGGGGTACCATGGCGAGGAGCCCCAGGAATCAGGAGACAGCGTCTTGAAGCTGGAGCCGGGGTGCAGCGCGCCCAGCGCCGTCAACAATACCGTCATCAGTGGCTGCAGCCTATAGACATCGCAGCCCAGGAGGATGTGTCCTAGGGTCATTTCCAGCCCACAAAGGCAGAATCTTCCCATGTCCGACCTCTCATGTCCTCGACCATGGTATCTGTGTCCAAGGACTTGCGCACCGTTCATTTCCTTCCAGAGCACTTCCTTCATTCCCTCAGGAATGGTTAGGCGCCATACTTCCTTAATGTAATTCCCAGGGTCTAGGACCACTCCAAACATATGGCCAAGGGTGACCATCCATCTGTCAGAGAATGCCTCGAACTTCAATGTCTTCGCAGGCGCTCCCACTCTCGCGCGCACTACCAGTTTGGTCAGGTAGTCCAGGGGTTGATGGCACAGAACAGGGGCTGTGTCTACCCACCCGTCTGGCACAGCCAGCAATCCTATGTCCAGGACTCTACCTTTCACTCGCCCTTCATTGGCAAGCCTATCGGCGAGGTTATTCATGATATCATCCCCGTGGGCCTTGGCTTTTTCAAATCGCAGCCTGCCTGTTCTATCACGGAGCAGGTACAGGAGAGTTTGTAAGAGGGGCGTGGGCGGTCCTCTATTGAAGTGCCGTGGGGCGTCTCCCCACCCGTCTCTCTCCATGGCCAAGAGGCCTCCTTTCAGTAGCCCCAGGACGAACATAGAGTCAGTGTGGATGACCAAGTGGGCATCTCTCCAAGCCATCAGGCATAGCACCACCGCCGCCACCTCGGCAACATTGTTAGATAGGACCGCTCCTGTCAGAGACACGGCGTCCCGGAACTGCAGGTCCGAGACCCAGGCGGACCCCGCGGTGCAGATATCCGTACCATTGTCCTTCGCTGACCCGTCCGTCCAGACGTGTACGTCATCATCGTAAACTATAGGATCCGCCCGCCTGGTAACTGGCGGCGCGGCAGGTGTGTAGTCAATCATGTGGACCCGTACCCTGGCCGCTTTATACGTGTCTTTGACGATTCGCCCCGCAATGATTGATTTGGGAGCTGTAAAGATCCTTATGCACCCGAGGGGGCCATTCATGTTGGGCCAGACGTTAGCACTAGAGTGCACATTTGCAGCACCCAAGTTCCTCAGCGGTGACCAGCTTGATGCGTGTACCAGCTCCTTCATGGCCGACACTGTTTTCTTCAGACCCATACCTCTAAGGGCAGGGGGGGCGTAGAGGTGGACCACCTCGCGCACTCCATTCGCCCTGAGGCTCAGCAGCTTCCCAAACCTCTGCGAACCAGGCCTGGGTAAGGCCGGGTGATTGAGGATGGGCGCGTTCATCCGTGCTGCGAGGGATGGGGCAGCACAGACCATATCCAGCCCGAATTTCCTAGCGGTCATGAAGGCTTGGGACACCCGCCCTTGGAGCAGAGAGGGCATAGTGTAGGCCTGTTGCAGGAAGGGATTAAGGCCTCCGTACGTGCCGGCTCTGCTGGAGGTGGAAGCCATCTTTAAGTCCATCCAGGTCCATTGTTTCCAGGGCACCCCTTGGTCCCCAGTAACCAGGTCGCTCAGGAACTTCAGGTCAGCAGCCATCTTCTGGGCCGTGAGGGAGGGCGTGTTGAGGCCCCCTTCTGCTAGAGGAGCTTCTAAGGTTCTGTAAGCCATCGCAGAGAACTTCCCTCTGACAAAGCTCATTATCTTGTTTCCTATCCTGTTGAGCACGCTAGGCGGGATGCCGTTACCATCCATTAGGAAGTGGCACCTGGAAAGCATGAGGGCTTTAGCCAGAATCGACCTATTCCTGGCCGACGCGCCGATAGCTCGCCATTGCGAGATGATCTTCTTCACGTGTTTGTCGATCTGTTCCCACCTATCGGCAGTGAAGTCTCTACTACCGATCCAAACTCCTAGGATGCGCAGGGGGTCTGCAGGAGGCAGGATGTGTGCGCCTGGTATTGTTGGGCCGTCCATGTTCTGCTGGGTATAGCAGCGAAGCTGGAAGTCATGCAGGCCGACCGGTTTAACGTCCGTCTTATCTAGGTTAAATTTGGAGCCAATAGCTTCAGACACTGAGGCCAGGCACTCAGATATCTCCGGTATAGAGTCGTCCCGTCCGAGGAATAGATTGATGTCGTCAGCGTACAACATGACTTTCACGGGCTTGAGGCCAGGCACTGAAAGGCCTTTGACGATCTGTCGAAGCCTAATGGCCAGGGGCTCTATGGAGAAGTTGAACAGCAGGCAGGACAGTGGGTCGCCTTGCCGCACCCCGCGTTTCAGCACAAAATAGGGGCTGTACCCGCTGTTGATTCGGACTCTGGATCTGCATTCGCTAGTAAGGTCACTGATCATCAGGATGAGCTCCGGGGGAAGCCCCGAAGCAACCAGGACCTGTAGAAGCCAAGGTTGGTCCACCCTATCATAAGCCTTTGCTTGGTCCAGGCCGACTATAAAGCCTGGTGTGCCTGTGGCATCACAAAGGTGAGCAACCTCGGAGGCTAGTCTAGTGTGCTCATTCATCAGCCGCCCTGGCACGAAACCCTTTTGGTCCGGGTGGAGCTTGGCCACCGCCCAAGGGGCAAGCCTCATGTTTACCAGGTTAGTATACATCTTACAATCCATGTTCATAGAGGAAATCGGCCTATAGTTGGAGACCAGCGTGGGGTCTCCTTTCTTATAGAAGAGGCTAATGTTAGCGTTCTTGAATCCTGCTCGGGAAGAGCCCCTCTTCGCAATATCCTCTGTTAAGCCCGCGAACACGGACCAAAAGGTCATAGGGGGCGCATCGCTGTCTTGCAAGGCCGCGAGTGTCTTTATGAGCTGTTTCCAGAAGCTATAGTGAATACCGTCTGGCCCAGGGGCAGTATTCGGCATTTTTGACAGGAGAGCCTCCAGTTCTCCCTCCGTGAAAGGTCCCTCTGCGATGTCCTCAGGCGTAGGATCCGGGCGGCGTAGGCTTTGGAGCCTAACCTCTTCCAGTAGCGCTTGCTGCGCTGCAAGTCTCTCGGGGCTCGTCTGCTCCGGGGTGTGCAGGTCAACGAAATAATCCTTGGCGATGTCAGTCATCCCGGCCAAGTCCGTGCTGGCGATATTGTCTGTAGGGCGTCGCAGCCCTTCCACAGATACGGAGGCTCGGCTCCCCCTTTCATCCAGTTCCTTATTAGAGGATTGTTTAAACCATTCAGACGAATGGGTCCTGGCCATCTTCTCCCACTTAGCTTTGGTAGATGATTCTAGCGTAGAGGCCCGCTCTTTCAACAGGTCAGCGACCTTTCTGTCTTCTCCTGGCTTCAAGAAGCGTACTGCCTTGATGCTGCCAGGCATCGGCGCGGTGGAGGGCCGTGCTTTTACCATGACCTGCCATGGCGATGCCTGGCTCGCGACGAAGTGTTTGCTCGTCTGTGGTGGTACCTCATAAGACGGTATAGCGCACGGCCACTTCGGCGGCGTCCTGGCGGGGGGGCGCTGCGTGGCCCACAGTTGTCTGTTAGCGCTCGTGACCGCGCCCATTATCAGACTAGGTGGTATTGTCTCTCTCTTTAGGGCCGCCACCCAGTCCTTTTTGCTAGATTTCTTCATGGCGCGAACCTCCGTCAGCCCCGCATCCAGGACGACCTTTTTAAACTCAGCCCATCTTTCCAGCGTAATTGGGCCTTGATCTGTCAGGACATTCCATGCAGACAGGACCTCCGGCCAGAATTTCTTCGTCTTGGCGAGCACCTCCAGGCTCGGCAACCTGGGCGCTGACTTCGCTTTCTCAATCTTTGGCCTCTTCGGATATACGGGCGTCATTATCAGCCTATGGTCCGACGCCCCCGTATCTAAAGGCGTAACCTCTCCAGCTGACCATCCCTGCGCCGGGCGGTAAACCCTGTCCAATCTGGAATATACTCGGCCATGTGCTGTCATTTTACTGTAGGACCATAGTGGGGGGGCGGGGCCCGCTCCTGCGGTATCAACAAGACCGCATAACGCCTTTATGCTATTGAAAGCGGTTAGCAATCTGAGCGGCGCTCTGTCTGGGTGGGCTGTGGGGAATCTGTCCCCAGCAAACTCCACAAAATTCCAGTCTCCAGCTGCGAAGCAACCTCCCCAATGCGTCCTGGCCTGTCGTCTCACGAGAGCTTCCAGTCTCCCGCTCAATCTTTCGTAAAACTCGACCAAGGATGATTGTCCTTTTGAGACATCCCCGTAGACGCCAAGGACCCAGAGCGATTCTCTGCTAGTCCTGTGAGATGCGTGAACTATCACCGCATATCCTGGGATTATAACCTCTTTATGCAGGACTTCCCACCCTGACCCTGCTTTAACTACGATGGCCACCCCAGCCCTGTGTGCCAGGCCGGATTGTTCCAAGACCTGCACCCGCCGGCTGACTGGGAGTGAGACCGTGTGCGTTTCTGTCAGAACCAATATGTCAATGTCTTCTAAGGTCAGTAGGTGCTCAACCAGGCGTAACTTGGTTCTGTCCCTGGGCGCAGACCGGGAGCCTTGTCCACACATGTTCCAGGTGGCTATTCTAAAGGGCTTCTTCGTTAGCACTAAGGGGGGGTCCTCCGGCTCTGCCTCAGCCCCATCCGGGAGCCTCCCTCTGGTCCTTTTGGGGGCCGAGGTCTGGCCTGACCCAGAGCTGGGGGGGGGCGGATCGCTGTTTGAGCCTGCAGCCCTCCGCCTAGGAGGTGCAGGGTGGGGGTTTTCACATATCTGGCTGTTTGAGACACTGGCCGCCACCACACCAACCAGGGAGGTACCCGCTGTCCCTCCGCCGTCACCGTCGGCCCCTCGGCCCTGAGCCGGGTAGCTAACAGCCTGTGCGGGACGTCTTGAGCTCGCAAGTTTGTATTCCATGGCGCTGTGGAGGGGGATTGCCCCGTAAGTGACCAGATCAGTAGGTGGAGGAACGCCGGAGGGTCATGGCTAATTCCTCCCTAAATTCTTTGTGGGATGTGCATCCGTGCGAAAGGGCCAATATCTTCGATTAATTGTCAGTCAAGCGGGGCTAGGGATCACAGATCAAGCATAGAGCCGGTTGTTAGGAGCAGGTCATGGTGCAGCCAATAATACATTTGTAACGCATGCAGAACACAGACCATACACAAGAAAGTTAGAACATATGTGAGCCCGCGTAGCCGGGGAACAACCAGTCAGGAAAACGAGACAACAAAATCTATCAGTCCTGTCCGTCCTCATCTGGGGCAGCGCCTACCGCATCCCCTTGTTCCTCTTCCTCCTCAGGGATATCTTCATTGGGCGGCAGGCCTCGGGCCCGTTTACTCTTCCTGGACCCCCGAGACTCGACGGATGATTTATCTGCCTTCTTCTTCCTGGGCGAGGACAAGGCCGCTTTACCCTTCCCAGGCGAGGACTCAGCCGCCTTCTCCCTCTGTTTCTCTAGGGCATACTTGATGGTGCCCAGTACCGCGCTCATGTAGGTGTCTCGTGCTGCCGCGGTGTCAATTCTGGAGTTGGGGGCACTCCCTTGCCGGCTAATGGTCTTGACGCTAGCTGCCATATATATGTTTCTGTCGTTCCACACCTTCCTTCTTATAGCAGGAAAGCTGAAGAACAGTGGGATGTACTTGTCGTAGGATTCCTTGTCTTTGAACACGCTCAGCGCGAGCCACGCAGCAGCCGCCGGGGACGCTAGCCCGTCACCGACCAGGATGTGTAAAATCGCAATGGCAGGGATGTCCGCCTCCCTTCCGTCAAAGCAAGGCACAGGTTCTCCAATAAGAGCCACCAGGCCGTTGAACTCGTCTTGCGCGCGTAGGACACCCAAAGCTTTACCAAAAGCAGGACGGTCCATGTTGTACTTTCCCAAATCGTTGACATATTGAAGGAAACGAAGAGAGATAGGCCTTGGGGCGACTGCTATGGGTGCCAGTTTCCCCCAGAGACGGTCTGTGTCCTCAGAGTGGGAGACTCTGTGCCGCTTAATCTGGATGCAAGTCCTCCACCACTGGTTCTCGAAGGAACGAGCCGCGGCATCATCGTATATGACCTCCGCAGCTTCTTCCCCGATATCCATCACTCCTTTCCTTCGCACGAAAGAGAACTCCGACCATTCGCTCGTGGGCTTGTGGTCAAGTCCCAGCAGGTTAAAGGACAGCATGAAGTCGCCCTTGTACAACTTGACGGCTGACTCTACTTCATCTATCGAGGCGGTAGGGTATGCTGAAACGAGGGTGCGCCTAATGTGCTTCATTTCTGCTATCGTTTGCATCCAGGCCAGAGCAGTTGGGAGGTCGTTGTCGTGCTTCTCCAGCGTGAGGGACAAGTGCTCCTCCGTCATGGAAGGGAACACAGACACCATTCGTTTCAGGTTCTGCGAGAATGGCAGGTCCTCATATGTATCGGATGTGGAGCGGGTGTCAAATTGTGGCTCCATGGTGTGGGGGGATATCTCATCCGAGACCGGGGTCACAGCTTTCGGGATATGCCAGGCGTCACTTCGTTTTTTGCTCTTCCTCTCGGGCTGGACACCCACGTCCTCTGCAGTAATACCTGCTACCTTAACTAATGCGGCGCCCTGTAGGGGCTTTATGCTCGAGAAGAGGATCGATTCTTCCTCGTTCAGGGGCACCAGTGAGGGTAGGAGGGGGGCGGAGATGACTGGGAGCGGTACGCCCGCCATGATATCGTCCTTGTCCTGCTCCACGGTTCGACCAAGCGCCAGAGACGTCAGGGCCCGTTGGACTGCTGGGTGGTTACTCATGTCCTTGTCCGGCAGCAGCGTAGTATGTTCTGGTTCACTACCGCTGGTCATCTCGACGTCCATGAGGCTCTCCGGCCAAGTATATTCCGTGGTTTGCTTATCGCTGTGATGCGAGGCAACCGTAATTTTGGCCATTTTGGGGGGGCTGACCGGGATTTCCTGTGAGAGGGGTCGGAGGGGGGACTGCAGGGCGGGCCCGGCAGTATTCTGAGACAGCGAGGCTACCGCTTGCGGAGGGGTATCGCTGATGTGTGAGCGGCTCGTGGCTACTGACTCATTTCCGGCTTCTGGCCTCGACTGGACGGGGCGAGCAGCTTGGAGTAAAATCGGGGTTTGATCTAAGACGTTCGTTAGAGTCAGAGACAGACATAATCTCGGCGAAAAATATCATTTTTTCGTACATGCAGCAGAGGCATCGCCTGCGGGGGTAACTTGGTGCGCAGCACCTTGTATAGTTATAGGCTTGGAGCCTGGGCAATAATGTGTCATAGACGTGTGTGTGTCAGTAAAGCAGTTTCTTCGCGCCAGCAGGGGAGACCACCAACCGCCTGCATGCGAAGAAGAGGCTCCTTCTGCGAACCTGCCATATTCGTAAGACATGACTTGGTCCGAGACTGATGTCGGGAGCCAGCCGTCTCTCCTGAGGGAAGCCAGGACCGCAGGCAGGGAGCCTTTATGGGTCTTACAGAGGAATTGGATCTTGGACTCCGTGAGGCCCAACCCCTGCGTTATGTTCCCAGCGAGCTGTAAGTTGAGGAATCTGACCAGGGTGTCTATGACCTGGTACGGGGGATCGTCATTGGGGGGAGGAGCGGCGACCGATAGCCTCGCGTCTGACGCCACTGAGTGCGCGTCATCTGTATCCATTTTCGAGCTTATCTCTTCGACGACGGATAGAGGGGCCGCCTTCTGCGCGAGGGGGACCTTCGGGAGTGGGCGCGAGGGAGAAGGGGGGATCCTAGGTGTGCCGGGGGTGGGAGGGACGGGCAGCTCCCACGCTGATCTATCCAGGGAGATGATTCTCTCTGCGGCCTTCTTTTTTATGACGAGTGTCCTGGCCGGCTGGCTGACTAGGCTGTTACCGCCAACTTTCATGAAGGGGAGCGGGCACTCCTCCGTGAAATGGTCAGTGGAGTAGCAGCACTGGCACGCATATGGGCGCCTCGCGCTCCAAGTAGGCTCGAAGTTTAGGAGGGGCGAGGAGTCGGGGACAGAGCCGTGTTTGTGGCCCCAGTCCATTGACCATGGCCAGTAGACCGACGCGGAGTCTAGGATAAACGTGCCCCTGAATTTCGAAGTGGCACCTGCTTTCCGGACGCCCAGGACACGCCACCCGAGCCTGGTATCGCCCATCTCAAAGTCCAGGAGGCGCTTACGCATCTGAGTGTAGATGGTGTTGTCGTCCGCCAGGGAACCCTTCACTACCCATTCCAAATCTCTGGCCCTCCCTGCAGGGGCGAACTTCCGGATAACGTATACAGCGTTACCCTCTGAGAGCCTGACCAGGTCGTATTTCAGGGCTTCCTTCTCTCCGTCCGATCCCGAAGGGACTGTGCAGAGCATCCAGTCCTGCCTGGGGTCCATCTTTTGCAGCGCGACCGCGCACCGCCAGCGCGTCGCGAGCTTGGAGCGGAGGGTACTGAGCTTGGGGTCTTTGTATTGCGGCCCGACCTGAGCCACTCTAGCGATCATGAAATGGAAGCCGGGCGCGTTATAGATCTGGGAGAACTCGTCCCACGTCCAGCTCTTCGCAGGTTCCATGGGGTCCTCGTACCTATTGTTCCAGCGGGGCAGGCCCTTCGGCACTACTTTGGCCAATTCGTCCACAGTGTACAGCTCCAGTGGCCTCGGGAGATATAGTTTGGAATCGACTGGCTCCTCCATCTTCACGAAGAGGCTGTCCAGTGGCATTTTTCCAGTCGGTGTTGGGAATAGGGGGCCTACCCTCTCGGCGTAGTCCTGATAATTAGACTCAGGCCACAGGTCTTTAGCCGAAGGACGAGGCGGTTTTTCAGGGGCGGCGTCGTCCGGGACTTCTATAACCGAAGCACCGTCAGCGAAGGGGTCGTCCCCCATATCAGTCTCATCCGGGTTCGCCCCTCCGTCCAGCATGTCGACCACTTTCTCCTGCTCTTGGATCTGCGCGGTCAAGGCTATAGAATGGGCACGCGCCTGGCCGACATCGAAGCCGGGGGTCGGGGACTCCAGGGCGGCCTCCACCTGTTTAAACTGCTCTAACAGCGCCACCAACTTGCCTGATTCAGCGGCCAGGGTTTCTTCATGCAACCTCTCGTCCTCTTGGATCGCAGCGTATTCTGACTTCACCTTATTCAGGATTGTCGTGAAGAACTCCGTGAGCGATGGAATACAGCCTTTCCTATCGAAATCCTTCTGCTTCTTAGCGTCTTTCAGCTAAGCTTGCGTATCCTTCCAGGCCGGCACAGCCAAAGTGGACGGGAAGATATCTAACTCCGCCTTAAGGGAGTCCATGGTCTCTTCCAGGGGGTCAGCGAGGGCTTTCTTCCACTGCGCGGCGGGAGAGGAGGGCCGCCTGTCAGTGTTGCGGGCTGTATAAGGATGAAAAGGTGCTTTCCCTCTCTTAGGTGGCTTGTAGCCTCTCGGCTTTGGCTTCAGAGTCGGGACGCCAAGTGGGACGGCAGGGGCCATCATCGATTGGGGTGGGAGAGGGGGGCCATGGGCTGGGTGCGAGCGCTGTAGGCCAGGGATTGGCCGCTGTGGGTAGCCGGCATTGTGGCCTGGGTGAGGGCGGCCAGGCAGGTGTGCGCCAACCTTCCAAGACGGCTTGGCGCTATAGAGCGACACGGCTCCTCGCTCGAAGTGTCCCGTCATGTGGTAGAGCCCGGGGGCCTGCTCGACTACGAACGCGCTGAACTTCTCCACAAGGGGGCTGTTCAGGAGATTAGTGACCGTGGGGTAGCAGCCAAATTCAACCGTGGCGGATGGCCAATTATGCTCCTGGACTGCATACAGGTAGCAGAGGCCTTTGGGGAAGCTGAGTCTGGCGCGTGGGCGCCATAGGGTGGGGACCTCGCGGGCCGGGGCGGGCGTGACCGGTTTCTTACCACTGGGCGGGGTGCGCTTCCGGAGCACAACGTCGTCCAGGGGGCATTTGTCAGGGCGTCGTGGGGGGACCTGCACAACGCGCTTCATCATGCGTTTCTTCATTCTAGCGCGTTTTGCGGGTTGCGCCGCGCGGGGGGTCTTCTCACCAAACAGGCAGTAGTTGATGATGGCCACCGCCTTGGCCTCATCCACAAGTGTTGCTCCCAGGATGGACTGGGTCACCATGGTATCGTCAGGTTGTGCGTTTATGTAGATCTAAAAGATAGTTGGGTAAGTAAGTACCCGTAGGAAAAATTAGTTAAGCTCATGAGGGCATCCAGGACCCAAATGCGCCGCCTCCGCTAGGGCCTGGCTAGGGCCCGCAACGTTAGTACCAGGTGTCACGTCAGGCACACCCGTCGCTGTTCTCGCCACCGGGTGGAATGGCTGTTATTTCAAGTGGGGAAGTGTCCACCGGCGTTTTAAGTGTATGCCATCACTCTGATGTAATCCGGGGCGGAGGGCCCGTTGGTCCCTCTGCTCATGTCGGAACTACAATGCACTCCCCTGGGTCTGCCAGCCATGGGTCAACAGCATGGTGAGGCTCGCCAGGGTGTTGGATATGTGAACTGGGGCGTCCGAGGACCATCCAGTGCAGGCCCAACCTAGTCCGGGCGGGAGACGAAGGCTTAGTGGGTAGGACTTCTACACGCAAGGCGTAGTAGGCATGAGCATATGGACCTGGGAGGTGAGCGTGTTGAGACGCCCACTGTCACCAGAGTCCCCTGTCGGTTTTTCAAGTGGGACAAGCCACCAGCGTTTAGATGTTTATACTGTCATGTGTGCCGTCACGCAGTCGGGGAAGGACTCCCCGGTGTGAGTTCCCCTTGTCGTCCGACAAGGGGCGGTAACCTGCGCTCACACAGGCATCAGGAGGGAAGGACTCCCAAGCATAATGAATCCCCAATAGGCGACCACATGGGGCACTGCTGGCCTATTACGGTGCTGGAGCACCGACTTTGATTTACCCGGGTTAAGGTACAGCGGCCATCATGTCAGGGAGTCGGCCCCAACGGACACAGCACACACTGCCCCCCGAGACGTGCAGAGGCAACGGCCTTTCATTATCCCGACCCGAACGGTGCCGGGGGGCGCTGTTTCAAGTGGCGCAACCCACTGACCATTTAAGGGGAGGTGTCTACCCCAGATCGCATGGGGCAGATCTGATGGGCCACCGTAGTGGAGCATCCGTGTAGCCAGGAATGTCCGTCAGACATTACGAATAGAGACCGGGGATGTTGTCCTCGGGGATAAACGTGGTGTCCAGACGGACGTCTTATGCTGTTGTCGCCCCTACTCCAGGTCAGGTGGGTGTGGGCGCGCACTTGTGGTGACGCCCAAGACCTGCCTATGCCCGGGCTGCCATATGTCTGACTGCTAGCCCGTCCTAACCAGCAGAGCTGGTGCGCGTGACTAGTGGGGACTAGGCCGAGGCCCGGGTGTTTGGGGGCGGCTGGCTACAGCTGCGGTGCTATCGAATCCACAGCAGTCAAGGGGTGGGGTACCGGGCCCCCGCACTCTAAGCGGGAGGGCTTCTCCAGCCGGCCGGGCACCCATGCTCGACATGTGGGGAGTACCCGTGAGGGTGTTAGCTCCCTGGCACACAGGACGCAACCCCGAAGGGAGGATCGCCGCGTACATGCGCCAGGTGACCGAAGGGGGAAAACGTACCGAAGCGCAGCACCCCAGGGGGTATCACAAGAGTGTGAGGTGGGGAAGGGGATGTGATGTGCGAAGGGGGAGGACAAAGGGCGCGGCTAAGCCACAGCCCCGAGGCGACAAAGGGGCGGCCATGAGGAGGGGGTGCTGCGTGTGCATGGGGGCGTTTCCAGAGAACTGTGAGCTCGAAAAAATTCGCAGGAAATACGTACTATGTGCAAGGAGCAAAAGGAGCCGTCCAGGGGGATGCAGAGACATGCGTCGTCCCGTCCCACGGCCGAGAAGGTGGGGAAGAGCTGGGCTGAGCCCGAGATGATAGGAAGTCCCCGCTGAGGACAGCGGCGGCAGGCGCAGTGGCCCAGGAGCAGAGCCAGAGGTCATCTGCACTCCCGGGCCCGGTATCCATGACCACCATCAGCGTACAAGAATGTACTTACCGCTCGGAACCAACTTGGAGGTTGTGGTCGGGTCCAAGCTCTGCTTCTTACCACCTACCCCATGCGATGCCACCCACCTCACCGCTTTCCACTTTACCGCCTCCTGCAGTCTCGTAGCCGCATGTATGTGATTTGGACTTTGTATTTAAGCTCGGACTCAATGAGGCATGTACCTCACTCGACGTCTCGATTATAGACGTTTGATATTGCGCCCCGCCTCGCTTGCTGTTAATCCCGCCCCACTCGCTCGCTCACTCGCCCCTTCGGACTTCGGACCTCAAGACTGGTGGTTCATTTCCCCGCCCTCGCGTGCTAACTCCCACCCTCAGCACCGCCGGGCTAGCCAGCCGGACCGAAACCCCGCTTCAGTCAGCCCCTTCGGAGTCGTACCTAGTCAGAGCGTTTACGCCGAGACAGATTGGGCGCCCGTCGTGCTTTTGGGCAGTTGCTTGGGAATTAGGTCCAACAAGCCCCTAAGTCGTCGTCTCCACTTCCCCTTCCCCTTCGGAGATCGTATTCCCGCTGGCGCGCGCGGACGAGAGGAGAACCGAATTCCGTCGGCGAACGGATAAGCCTCAAGACCTCTTCCCTTTCCACTCTCTCAGCTTCCGTCGCATTAATCTCTGTCGGAGATTAGCGGAATTACCGATTCCATCGCAGTACGTCGAGTACCCTACGAGGCGCCGCGCACCTGCACGAACGTTCGCGAATGTAAATCGCAGAACCAGAACCCGACCACGACCCCGACACTGAACCCGAAAAACCGATCCCACCAATGGCCCCGTTTGTTGCCCCGAGGTGGACCCCGAAGGACAAGGCCGTACCCTTGAAAGATGAAATTTCCGCGTTTCACGCACAGGTCACCCGATTCCGAGATCGCGTCGAAGGAGCCCTGGAGGACTTCCCCGACCTCGCGGATAAACTCGAAGAAACCCCCGCCTTACCCGACTCGTTTAACGACAAACCTCAGAACCTTGCTCACGTCACCGACCTGCTCTCTTTCCTCGCCGACGTTCAGGTCCTTTATGAGGATGCCCAACGAAAGCGTTTGGAGGCCACACTGTCGACTAGGTCGACTTCTTCAGGGCCCGCTCCGACGGAGCGTGGCGGAGCCCTGAAGGTGGCGCTCCCTTCACATTTCGACGGGTCATGCTCTAAAGCCCGCGTCTTCCTTGCCGAGTGCAACAACTTTATGGCACTCAACTCGTCACGATTCGCCTCCGACGAAATCCGCGTCCAGTGGGCCCTCCAACTCTGCACCGATAAAGCCGCCAACTGGAAGCGCGTCCAGTTAGAACTCGCCATGGACAAAGACCACGCCCCCGCCTACCTTATGAACTGGAGGTTATTCCAGCAGAATTTCCTCAACAAGTGGGCGGACCTCAACTCAAAGCAGAAGGCTCGTAATCGTTTCCATGCTGGCCTGAAGCAAACCGGATCGGTTCGCCGATATGTCGAAGCATTCGAGGAGCTCATCCTCAAGACGGAATTCCATGACGAGGAAATGATCACGTCCGCGTTCTACATGGGCCTCAAGTACGAGGTCAAGCGAGACCTGGTCGGACGTAAACCCAACAAACTCGAGGACCTCAAATCCGTCGCCATATCTCTTGACGAAGAACGAATGGCCGCCCAGGAACCCGACCGACGTGACACGAAACCCAAGTCCGTCCCCCGCACTTTCGAATCAGCATCTCCGACACCGTGATCCGACACCGCGTCCTGACAGTCCACCCCGGAAATCAAGGCCGAGTCCGCCCGTATCGGGACTCGCCTTTCGGAGTCCGACAGGCTCCAATACTGGACTGAAGGCAGGTGTTTCGGATGCGGAGAAAAGGGCCACATCCGCCCAAATTGCCCCAAAAAGCCCAAGGCGCAGATTGCAGCAGTGGAGCCAACTACTGACGACTGCCCTTCAGACGCTACCCCGACTCGTGATGAGTCAAAAAACTAGATAGTCCAACGGAGCCTGTCGCGCCCGCGGACTTTAATGTATCAGATTCTGCTTCAGAATGTAGTTTGGAATTGTCTTCTGAGAATACAGTGTTGGTTTCGGCTGTCACCCCGTACCAATTAGTAAGACATTTAACTGCTCCTATCGTACTCGCAGATACGATCAAGACGACAGCCATGGTGGACTCGGGCGCCATGGGGAATTTTATCCACCTGAGATTTGTTGAGTTACACGCACTGGTCACTAAAAGCCAAAACCCGCTCACCGTTAATGATGTAAATGGCCGCCTCCTTTCACGCGTAGACCGACAGGTTGAGATCCGGATGGCCGTTGGCAACCATTCCGAGACCCTCACCTTTGACGTCGCACCGCTGGGAGGGCATAATATCGTACTCGGATTACCGTGGCTTCAGCAGCATGATCCACAGATACACTGGTCGAGTGGTAAGGTCACCTTCACGTCGGACTATTGTGAGAAGCACTGTCTCGCATTACCCGCAAGCACGTTCTTCAGTCAACGTCCTCTCATCCGAACGTCGGAAACGGTCGAAAATATTCCCGACACAGAGTTAGATCCGCTCACCGCTGAGGAGATCGAACTTTACGCAATCGACATTCCAGAACGCCTTCAGTCCATAGCTACAGATATTCCTGAGCACTACCATGACTATATGGATAGGTTTGACGGAGAGAAAGCCGCCACTACTCTCCCCGATTTCCAACCGGATTCCGACTTCACCATCAACCTTGACCCTTCGAAACCGCTTCCAAAGCCAAGTCGACCATACCACATGAACCAGGAAGAACGAGCCGAATGCCGAAAAGTCCTCGACGAGATGCTCAATGCCGGTTGGGCTGAACCCGTGGATTCTAATTGTCCGATCGCCGCTCCAATGTTCTTCGTTTGGAAAAAGGATGGAACCTGCTGACCAGTCATCGATTACCGCAAACTCAACGATATCACGATCAAGGACAGTTATCCGCTGCCGCGTATCGACGAGATGATGGACCGCATCCGCGGATCGGAAATCTTCACGAAGTTCGACTTGAAATCCGGTTACAACCAAGTCCGTATCCGACCCGGTGACGAATGGAAAACCACTTTCATGACTCCATTCGGCCCTTTCCGACTCCGCGTTATGACTTTCGGATTTACGAATGCCCCGCCGTGTTTCCAACGCCTTATGGACAAGGTCTTCGCTCTGCTGCTCTACAAAAATCTTGAGAACTATCTTGATGATGCGCTCAATCATCATCGGACTTTAGAGGAACACATCGCAGGAGTCCGCCAAACGCTCCAATGTCTTCGGGAAGCCAACCTGTTCTGCAACCCGAAGAAATGCGAGTTCCACCAACTGAAAATCGAGTTCCTTGGAGTAGATATCAGTCGCCACGGCTTCGAAATGGATGAAAAGAAGACCTCCGTGATCGCTGAATGGCAAAACCCGACGTCGGTCCGAGGCGTTCGGGAATTCATCGGATTTGTGAACTTCTATCGGCGATGGATTCCTGGTTTCTCCGACGTCGCACGACCGCTCCACAACCTATTCCAGAAGAACCAGACATGGCAGTGGACCGAGAACGAGCAAACGGCCTTCGAACTCCTGAAGTGGCATGTTTCTCAGGCTCCCGTCCTTGTTCATGCAGATCCCGACGCTCAGTTCCGTCTAGAGACCAATGCCTCAAATTACGCCTATGGTGCCGTCCTATCTCAGAAACAGATCGATGGGCGTCACCATCCGATCGGCTTCATGTTGAAGTCCATGAATCCGGCCGAGCGGAATTATGGTATTCCCGACAAGGAGGCGCTCGCAATCGTAAAAGGTCTACAGAACTGGCGTCACTGGCTCGAACGAACTCGTCTTCCGGTCCAGATCCTCACCGATCATAAGAATCTGGAGTACTTCGCGAAGCCTCGAATCCTGAACCGACGACAGATGCGCTGGTTGGAGTTGCTCACACACTACAACTACGAGATCCACTATCAACCCGGTGACAAAAACTGCACCGCGGATGCCCTCTCCCGACGCGCTGAACTCCGACCGGCCGATGGCGAAGACGAAATCCCGCAGTCTCTGATTCCCGCTGAGAACTTCACAGAGCTGGCCGCTTGTGAGGCTGAGATGACTCCTTCGGACTGGGAAGGTCTTGGAGAGGTCTTTGTTGCTGCCCTCGCCGTTTCGGATTTGGATATTCTGGCGGAGACCCACAGGATCACTACGGACTGGGAGGATAAACCCGAAGGTTTGGTTTGGGATGACGGACTAGGAAGGAAGGAAGGACGGATTTGGATCCCTGAGTCGGACGACCTCTGGAAGAAGGTTATGGGACTCTACCACGATTCTCCGGTCACTGGCCACTTAGGAACTTCGGGAACCCTCGAGCTTGTTGGCCGCAGCTACTGGCGACGCGACTTAGCAGCCTGGGTGAAACGATATGTCCAAGGGTGCCATACCTGCAGACGTGCGAAACATCGGAACCAGCGGGAATTCGGCAAGCTCCAACCGATTCCCGCTCCTGACGGACCTTGGCAGTGGATTCAGTCGGTGAACTCCCCAAATCGAGTGGTTTCAATGCCATCTACGTCATCTCCGACAGATTGACTAAGATGGCCCACTTTATTCCTACGACGACCGATATTTCCGCACCTGACTTGATGAAGTTGCACATCCGACACATCTGGAAACTGCATGGAATCCCGCTGGTACATGGAACGGACCGAGGATCGACCTTCACCGCCGCGTTTACGAAAAGCCTCTACAAGGGACTTGGTATAGAACCCCGCTTCTCGACCGCCTACCATCCGCAGACGCAGGGACAAGTCGAAAATAACAACAAGTGGATGAAAACCTATCTCCGCATGTTCTGTTCTCACCGTCAGGACGATTGGGCCAACCTCCTTCCGATGGCGGAGTTTTCGTATAACAACCACCACCATCCATCAATCGATACAACTCCATTCTTCACGAACTTTGGTTACCATCTGACTCTCTCGAACGTCCCGACGGCGGCCCAATCCGATGAGCCTGACGTGCGGATTCGGCGGATCCATGAAGCCCAAGAGGAATGTAAACGCGCCATCGAACGGTCACAGGAGATCTCGAAATGGGCTTACGACAAATGGAAACGCGATAATCCCAGTTTCCAAGTCGGAGATTCGGTTTGGCTCGAAGCTACCAACCTCGCAACCGATGAGCCATCTCCGAAACTCGCTAGTAAACGTCACGGCCCGTTCCGGATTAAGGATAAACTCTCGGATTTGACTTACCGACTGGAACTTCCCGCTCAATGGAAGATTCACGACGTATTCCATGTTAATGTCCTATCCGAAGCGACTCCCAACACTATTCCGAACCGCGTAAATTCTGCTCCTCCTCCTGTTAAGGTCAACGATGAGGAATTCTGGGTTATAGAGAAATACCTGGATTCCCGATGGTTCCGAAACAGATTCCAGTTCAAGATCCGATGGGAGGGCTTCACCGAGGAGCACGACACTTGGGAAAATGCCGAGGACATCGATTCCGACGCCAGACCTCGCCTCCTACAAGACGGAGACGACGATTTCGACCTCGAGGAGGACTTTTACCGCCGACACCCAGATGCCCCTAAGCGAACTGACCCTCCTGCCGCTCGCGCACGACCTGCCAGACGAAGGAGAGTCCGTCGATAGTCAGCGAGGACGCTGACCCTTGGTGGGGGGTACTGCGATAATATCGCCTTTTTCTCCTCTTTTCCTCTTAATTCCAACATTCTCCGCTCCCTCTGGTCGCTCCGACAACCGCCCTCCGATTCCGCTCCCATCTCCACTCCACTTCCGATCCCCTCATCCCCTTCCCCGTTCCCTATGACTCGTGTCTCGCGCTACAGACTCTTTCTGGTGTTCACTGATTTATTCCCTGTATTTCCCCGCGCTTGTATCATTCTCCGCTCGCTACTAGACTTGCTCCGATAGTGTAGGCCCTCCGCCCCGCGCGCTCCACTATTCCCTCCTCGCTTCCACCTCCGTTCCACCACATTCGCATAGCCTCCACCTCACTGCCCGTGTGTAGTTTCCACCTCCACACCACCC
>Ga0307515_10008582_pt1 | contig 19894 bp, 19 predicted proteins | sample 17_EM_MG_FD_194513 | JGI IMG/M metagenome (GOLD analysis project Ga0307515, IMG submission 194513) | Populus trichocarpa ectomycorrhiza microbial communities from riparian zone in the Pacific Northwest, United States - 17_EM | ecosystem: Host-associated > Plants > Roots > Unclassified | place... | reverse complement strand
TTTCTTCAAGCCCCCATTTTATATATATATATATATATATATATATATATATATATATATATATGCTCTCTAAGTTCAATTATGCATTGAAATAACTGCATTCAACTTTAGTAATCTCTTGTTATATACGCTTTGCTAGCTCTTAAGGTTGCCCAAAATCACAATTTTGGTTGAAAGAGGCTTGAGAGTCTTATTGAGAACGATTTTTGAGATTCTTTCTTCATCTAAGTAAATTATACTTATTTTTGAGATTTTTGAATATCAAACTCAAAATAAAAATAAATAAATTATGAGCTCAAATCCATCATCTCAGATAAGGTGAATGACAAAAAATACTTCATCTAATGATATTCATACACACAAATATCACTATTTTTCGTAGTTGAAGTCAGTATTAATAGACTTTCTCGTTATCATCAGAATACGATTATTTTCTCTTTCAGCTCTCAAATCATAAAATAAAAGAATAACTGGGTTGAAATTAAATTTTTAAAATATCAAAGGGTCAGATGCTATAATTTAAAACGTTTGAGGATCAAAGTGAATTTTTTGTCTCAAGTTTGAAACAACCATTCCTTTTCTCCATATTTTTTTCATTTTGATGCTCAATTTTATAATCTTTCATTTGCTCAATAAATTTGTGTCTATGACTCTATAAAGGTCTAATTGAAAAAAAAAAAAATGGATGAAAAATAAATAAATCATTATAGCAATTCATAGCTGTCACATATTTGAAGTTATTTTTACACATGAAACAGCCATTGCATCTAGCTTCATGTTACGAAATTCACATGAATATAGAAAAAATAAAGCACACAAGATTCGAATGTAGAGTAAAAACATAAGTTTACCTCACAGAAATTAGAATGGATAGAAAAATAAGTAATTGCAGATGCTATGACATTTTAAATGATATTATACTCCGAGCATCTCCTCGAACTCATCAGAGGGTATTTCTAAGTTAATAAAGAATATACAAGATGAATCAGTGTTGATTTGTTCCTTTAATTGGAGAAAATTGAAATGAAACAACGCTTGGCTTACCAAGAACCAGTGCAATAACTTCTCTCAATTCCACCTAAAAAAAAAAAACACCTTCACTCCTCTTACTGTTGTCCAATCAAGTTGGAAAAAGCTTCAATCTTTCTCTCTTTCTCATTCATCAAAGCCACCCCGTTTCTGACTTCCTCTCTCTCTCTTTCTTTCTCTGAAACATGTCAAACTATACAGTTGAGTCCACCAAAGTAGAGACAAGTGATGGAGCCAAGCTGCATACAAGGCTGTTCAAGCCAATAGAGGAAGGAGATGTAAAAGACAACTTGGTGATTGTTCTTGTACATCCATTTTCAATCTTGGGTGGTTGTCAAGCACTTTTAAAAGGAATTGCTGCTGGGTTAGCTGAAAAAGGTTATAAAGCTGTGACCTTTGATATGAGAGGTGCTGGTAAGTCTACTGGGAGGGCTTCTCTTACTGGTTTTTCTGAAATCAAGGATGTTATTGCTGTTTGCAAATGGGTCTGTGAGAATCTGTCTTCTGATAGGATTTTGTTGGTGGGTTCTTCTGCAGGTATGTGCTTTATTTGGTTTGATGTGATATGATTTGTGAATTGTCTGTGATTTTAGGTGAAGAAAGTTTAATGCTTTGTGGGAATTAATTAGGATGCTTGATGGGGATGATGATTATTGGATCTGTGAACTGAGTGTTGGTTTGTGAATTGTGAATCTGTGATAGTTGTAGGACTCTACTGATATGGTGGTTATTCATAATTTCTTATCACAAAGAAAGAAAAATGAATGAAAGGGAAAACAGTCAATGGTCATCAGCACATCTGAGAAGATGCATCATGATTTTGCTGTCAAGGAAGGGAAGGATTTGATGGATCAAATCAATTTGTACAAGTGATTTGCAGCATGGTTGAATATGCTAATTTGGATGTTTGATTGAATTGAGGACTGAGTTTGAGCATATTGATGGTATTCAGTTTCAATTTTTGGTGATAATTGTGCTTGTTGATAGAATTAGGCTAACTATAGCCTGTTTTGTTTATTTTGTCCATGAATTGGGATTTGATGATCTGCTTTCTATGACTTTGTCAACCTCTTCTCTGGTTCTTCTATCCTGTTTGTGTTGATGTGGGCATCTTTTGGTGGATTTTAGTTGATAGGATGAGTTAATGCTGCAAATATGAGAGTTTTGTGAAGGAAACTAAAACTTCCAGGTGTGATGTTTCTGAATTTTGGATTTGTCCATAATTTAGGCTGGCATAGGCCATCAAATGTAATTTCCATTTCTTATTAAAAATGTAAAAAAAAAGAGCTGAATATCTAGGAATATTGGTGTGCCTCATATGATAGAAGGTCTAGGTAATGGAAATTTCTCTGTTCTGTTATACTTTTGATTGAATTTGATCAAATAATTATATACTCCCTGCAGTTTTGTTTTGATCTCCAGGCCGGGAGAGCTTTCAAACTTGTGTTTTTCATTTCTTAGTCTGTCAACTTTAGCAAGTTTTCTCTGAAATATTTTTTGTTAGGCTGTTCTGTTGCTGCATTCAAGTCATTGTTGTATATTTGGTAAATTAACATGATTGCAATGAATTGATGCAGCTGCTTTACTATGATTGTGATCATTTTAAAATCACGAAATAAACTGCCATAGCAATATGAAATTCCACCGTTTCTTGCGTGAAACTAATCTTTGGATTATGTTTTCCCCTGGTACAGGTGCACCAATTGCAGGTTCTGCAGTCGATGAGATTAGAGAAGCGGTTGGCTATGTAAGTATAGGGTACCCCTTTGGCATGTTCGCCTCCATCCTTTTTGGAAGACACCACAAGGCAGTCCTGAACTCTCCAAAGCCAAAACTTTTTGTTATGGGAACTAGAGATGGGTTTACCAGTGTAAAGCAGCTGCAGAACAAGCTGAGTTCTGCTGTAGGACGCGTTGAAACACATCTAATTGAAGGAGCAAGCCATTTCCAAATGGAAGGCCCTGAATTTGATAACCAGATGGTGAACCTTATCCTTCCGTTTATCTCATCATTATAGGAAATATTAGATGCCATGTCAGTTTATGAGGTGTGCTGGGTCAGATTGCCCCCCTGTAGGAACCCTATTGTTGTACATGCTGATTATCTTTGTTTAATTTGCAGGATTTGGCAAATGGTTTACATATTCTATGCCATCAGAGTCAACTAACAATTCAGTGAGAGTAACGTCCAAGCTATTACCACATTGCTATTGCAAAAACGATAAGAGATTCAAAGCCATTTAGCCATTTTTACATGGTCAGATATCACTCTGAAAATAATTTACATCAACATTTTCCTACTTCAATGAAACTAAAGTTACACTGAAATCAAAGCTACTGTCTTCCCTAGCTAATATATAAGCCCAGGGATTGTCATGCTCTTGGCTGGCCATAAAATTTGAGGAAGCTATAATACAAGTCAGGGTCACTGGTTGACAATAAGCCTAATAATCACATGTCATAGTTCTCATCATGCTGATCACTTGAAACAATTCTGCCATTTCTTGCCATTTTGTTGCCATCTGAACCTTCAATTCCTCTACCTTCACCAACAATCTCATCATATGACCGTTTTCTCCATCCCCGATCTTGGTCCATTGATTGAACACGGGGAAATGGATGTTCCCCCTCATCTGCTTTGATGTCAAGAAAAAGAAGATTTTATTCTTTTCATTATCAATAATGTATGGTTTTCTGGTGAAAATAATCCACTTCGATGGAGGACTAAGACCAGGGCTACACATGTACCAAAATGATTAGCCTGTAAACAATCACATCCCACTGATACTTAGCATGAAAATGAAGTCACAAGTCATGCTTGATAATTTAAGACATGCAATGAAATGTTTGCATAGCTTTCAGATAAACATTTGAGATTTACTTGCATCTCACTGGATTGATAAAAAAACTAGTAATTCGGGGAACAGCAGTATACAACTATTACAGGCTGGTCTGAATACCCAAAAGCTACAATTAGATGATACAACAGATAGCAGGGGAGATATGAACATGTTATGTGTAATTAGTTATTACCACTCTCACCATCTGATGCTTCTTCAAGCCTTGCAATGGCGTTGACCAGGGCTTGTTCTTGTTCCTGCATGGAAGGGAAGATATAAATGCAGTAACAAAAGATATTAAAGTAAAACGAGGGGCGTGGTACTTACTTCCAGAGCTTTCTTTGCTTTCTCAATTTCCAAAGGATCAGGATGGCTAGCACCAAAAACTTTTTCTACCTGTTCAAATTGGCCAAATTAGGGAAAAGAAGTTCCTTTATTTCAACGTAGAGCATGTTTCAATATCCAACTTACCTCCTTGATTAGAGTATTTGTGTGAAGTATCTCAATATCACCCATAGCCTTCTTCCCAATGCCATTCTGGATTAAAGGGAAATCTTTTTTGGACTGACCCTTTGTGGTTCCTCTACCTCTTCCTGCAGTGACAACTGCACCACCACGTGCAATGGCTTTCTTATTCCCACGGCCTGGTCCAGGCCGGCCACCTCTACGGAAAAGTCCTGGTTCCTCACCCTCCCACCTAATATCTTCAGGAGATATCTGCCATTATCACATACAGATCAGTAGCAGCTAAAACTAGAAACTCATTTGACTCTGAAAAGGACACATTCCAAAGATGAAGTGTGATGGAAACACATGAAGAAAATTGATGGCAGACTAAACAAGGGAGGACAATGTTCAAAAGACTAAGCACTATTTGTAATCTGCCATGCCACATTGAATGCATCACTAATTGAACCCTTGACACTGCTGTTAGCCTGGAATAAGATGAGAGGAGCAAAGGACTTGGTTAACATTACATTCTCCATGAACAAGCAAAGCACACGCATAAGGAAAAAAAGGTTAGCTTGAACTTATCAATAGCGCATAAATCCAACAGAAAAGAAAACCATTTCAAATCAAATCTTCATATTCCAATGGTTGAGCCAGCAGGGATGATAAGTTTTTAAACAAGTAACCAGCTGCCAATTTCTTATATACAAGTCATTCTTCTTTTGATAAAATTCTACTATCGTATTTGGAAATGCTACAAAAAGAGAACAGGCAAGCAGGAGCAGCATTCAAATCTTTCAGAAGACCAAGTAGCAATCCCACTTTACCCCAAACTATTATGTAATACAGAACAGAGAATTGTCAAACCCCCACAACCAAAAAAAAGGGAGATCTATTCTATCAGTATTTTACAAACTACACGCAAGATTCAGAATGTACATGGTAAAAATTGCAGGCCAGAATTAAGATAACTGGATGTAAAATAAACTATATCACATTATCAGCTCCCAGGATCACAGCAACACTTACCTCTTTGAGATTGACCCATTCCCATGTTTCATCCCCAGTATTAATATCATAAACCAAAGCATGCCGACCCTGTCAATTTGTGGAAAATGATTATGTTAAAGGAAACCCAGTGATAGGCAGACTATTACATAGCCAAGAGTAGACTGTACCTCAACTGGATTGTAGTCAGTTATAACAGCTTCATAGAAGTGGTTATCCTCTGGCCATCGAGTCCAAACTTTCTTTCCAATTAAATCATTGGTTGCGAAGACACCTGAAGAACCACGATTAGCAGCTTGAGCCCTGCTGGACAAACCTGTAGAACGCTGCTGCATGGACTTCATTGAGGATGCAGCAGACAGCCTCATTAACCAAAAAGTTGAGGACAAACCAGTTAAGTATAAATCCTCATCATTTTGCTCACACTTATTCAACTTACTGATTTGGGCTTCTTGTTCCCAGATCCAGGTGGAGGGCCATGTCTCAGGGCTGATGTAGATGGTTGCATAGATGGATGCAATACAGGAGAAGGTACAACCATGGACAATGATGCGACTGACTGTGAGGTTTTCTGCTTCTTGCGTGATCCTGAAACAGTAGGACTAGGTATAGGATCGTGAGAAGGCTGGGCAGTGCTTGGCATGCTAGGTTGGATCCCGTTCGCCTTTCTCCATTCCCTGGAATCGTAAGTGATAACACTTGTTAGAAAAACTGGCTGGAAATTAGATCTTCTAAGAATCTTCTCAGCAGATATTTCATGAAAAAACTAAACCTTATCCTCCGAATCATATCATCAGCGTTAACCCTGGCTAGGAGCTCCCTGTGCTCCTCATCTGAAACTCTTAGTTCTTTTCTGAGTTCTGTAATTAGACTTTCCTTTTCCTGGGGGAGAACATTCATAGGAAGGGCATCAAAAACTTGTTTAACATCCAATGATATAGCATAAATCTAATGTATATGAAATGAACAAGTATAATACCCAAGTAATAGCATCTGACTGGGCTTTAAAGGCACGCAGGACTGAAGTGTATGCTTCTTGTTCAATGTTGTGGATTTGAGTTTCCATGTCACTATGCAACCTTGGCTGTGAAGCAGCACCACCAACTGCAGATCTTCCATTCCCAGCAGTTCGCGCCCCACTTTGGAATCTATTTCGATGTGTAGGTGGAAGGTCATCATCAGTTCCTACAATTTTAAAGATAAGGAACACACTGCATTAACTCTTTACAGTATAGTAAAATGTAACAATTCCAAAGGTTACAATTCAAGAAATTAAGACATGGAGAACACAAAAAAATTACAAATACCAACGAACTTTAAACTAACTCACCGCTGCTATCAGAAAGCTCGTAATCCATTTCAACTCCTAAAAATTCAAGCTTGTCACTTTCAGCCTTTTAATCACGAAAAAAAACTCGACCACTGTAACAAACCAACCGACTTCTTCACAAATTCAAGCTACAGACAACCTGACTAACAAATGAAAAAGAAAATTTCTTAATTAACAAATTAAGAAGCACACTTCAGAGATCACAAATGCTTAGTGCTGCTTCAGAAAACAACAAATTTAAGCCAAATTCGTTGGAAAAAAAAGTAGCCCTAGTTCACATAATTAGTCCTCTAACCCTATAAGCAATTAAAAAACTAAATTACACACAACCTCCTTAGTTCCTTTTTTTACTTCAAAAACCAACTAAATAACTTCATAAACAAGGAAATAAACTAAATTCAGCAAAACAAAAGACCTAATTCAACCAAAACACCAGCTAAAAACTTGATGAACAAGGAATTTAAGCAAAATTCAAGAAAACTAAACCAAAATACAAAAAGATCAAATATTTCATAAACTCACCGCTACCATTCAATCCCCAATGTCCATTGAAATTTCACCAAACCCTAAATACTTCAAAGAAACTAAAACTCGATTAAAATAAAAAAGAGGTTTTAAATAAAACCCTTTTAGAAAGTTTCGAACTTTAACCTATCCTTGTGGCGTAAAATGAAACCCTAATAATTTACCGTCCAATTCCTCGAAATTGAACCGGAAAACGACCCGGAGAGCTTCGAAAAAGAAACTCAACGGCGTTTTGAGAAAGACGCGTAGAATGGTGGGAAACTTGAGAGGTAATTGTTGGTGGGAGTGATTTTGGAGAGCAGATTAGGGTTTCAAGATAGTGAATTGCGGAACGCGGACTTGAAAGGGATTTTTTTTATTATTTTTTTTTCTTTTGTCTGCAGTTAATTGTTGAGTTTGAGTTCCGGCTATTGGCTGTTTTTTATTTCTTATTTCTTTTTTGTTTTTGACAAAGGTTTTTTCTTTTAAGAAATTAGAGAAAAAATTAATTTGATTTAGGGTTTTTTTTCCTTGATATTAGAAATTGAAAAGGATTGATATCCATTGTGTTTCATTTAATCTAGAGTTGAGATATCATATTTCCTTGATTAAAAAAAGTTAAGACCAAATAAACAAAACGATTAATATTAAATATTGATATTAACACTCTTTAATTAAATATAGAATTTTTATATAAATATATGGAAAGATTTGTGAGTTAATATATTAATTTGTGTAAGAATCTAGTATAAAAAGTTTATTTATAAATATTTTTTTACATGGACTAGCATGTTTCAACAACAATTAGTGTGATGATTAATAATTTCAAAAAAGATTAAACTAGAAATTCTTTGCTTAAAAACTCTAATTGAAAGTTGATTGTGAATTTAGTAATTAAAAATTTCAAAAATAAATTTAGTAATCATATGTTATTTTTGTTTTTGAAAAAATTATGTATATTAATAGTTAGTATTAAAAGAAGTTGAGCGGCACTCAAATCAAGTCGATCTAATTTAACATGATAAATTAGTTTATTATACGGTTAGAATTTATAAAATTTTTTAAAAATAATATTATTTTAATATTTTAAACACAAATTTTATTATCAATCATGATTAGATTTGAGTTTTGTTGAATGATTCTTAGATAAGGATGAGTTTTATTATAAGGATGAATCCTCTATAATTGAATGCTTAAATAGTGGCAATTCTTTGTCATCTTACCCCACTGATACGCCATCTTATGACTTCATAGATAGAATAATTTAGCTCGCATTCCTTCTAATGAAGTGTTAATTCACTTAAACTAGGGTTCACAAATTAAATGAATGTCTGCAAGAAAGAAATCAATTTATTGAACGAGAACAATATGACTATATACAATAAAAACAGTGTTTTTTAATAGTTTTAATGTGTTAATATTGAAAATAAAAAAGATTATTTTAATATATTTTTAAATAAATATTAAATATATTAAATTTTATTTTCATCTGATTTAAAGATTGTTCCGTTTAAATCTGGCTAACTCAATTAAATTAGGATGAGATTCAAACAACTTATTAGGATGAGATTCGAACAACTAAATTCAAGGATTTTTCTTCTTCTCAAAACAATTTAAAAGATATCAAAACAGCATATTTTTAGCGTGATTTTCATGATAAAAATTTGATAATTTATATAAAAATATAACCATAAAAAAGACAACACATAATCCGAAGGCAGAAGCTTTTACACACTTCCCAAACAAAACCCAAACCGCTTGAATATATCAGTCAAAGGCAACCATATTCAACAATGCCACCACTGCTTTCTCATTCCTCCTCTTCACTCTCCCTCCTCCGTCCCTTCCTCCCTATCAAATTCCCTTTCTACCCTCCCCCTTTCGTCAAATCCCAATTCTGCCCTCTATCACCTCCTGCTCACCTCTTCAAACCCTCCCTGTCACGCCACGTCAGCACGAGCTCCTTCCCTTCTAGCAGAGGTAGAGGTAGTAGTGTTTCCATGGAGTCATCCTCACCAGAACCAACTGTGTCACTCGACTCCGTGACGCAGGATTTAAAGAATCAAACTTTAGGTCCTGATGATGTTAGTAAGGCTAAATTGAAGCTTGAAGATCTCAATTGGGACCATTCTTTTGTTAGAGCATTGCCCGGGGATCCAAGGGCTGATACAATTCCACGTCAGGTAGTCTTTCTTTTTTGATTTTTTTTTGAAAAGTTTTGATTTTTATGGGTTTTTTGTGCTGTCTGGATTGGAATAAATTGTGGGTTGTTGTTTTTGTTGTGGGTGTAGGTGATGCATGCTTGCTATACGAAAGTGTTACCATCTGCTGAAGTGGAGAACCCTGAGCTTGTTGCTTGGTCTGATTCTGTTGCTGATTTATTTGATTTGGATCCTAAAGAGTGAGTTTTTGATTTTTTTTGTGACTTTTTTATGCGCTTTTGTGTGTAGAAAATGATAACAAACTATATAAATTGTGGGTTTTTAAGATGGATTGGATTTGAATTAGTTATGAAATTTTATCGTTTTTGCATCTTTATCAGTTTATATCTACTGATAGTTTACAAGTTTGCTTGTTCGTTTGTGTGATCCTAAGTGTGTTTTAGAATATGCCCGCGATGGATATTGCGGGTTCCCACTCTCATGGGCATGTTCTATGCGTGCACAGCTGAGAATGTGTGTGGCATTGATTTTCAATATTCACGAGACTGAATGACCGATGACAGTTTTTTGCGCTGGGATTTGCAGATTTGAAAGGCCAGATTTTCCCCTTTTGTTTTCAGGGGCTTCTCCTTTGGTTGGAGCGTAAGTTTTGTAACTTTGGATTTATGTTGTGACTTGACCAAGTATCTTGCTTCTATGTATTTATTTACATATTGACATTTGTCTTGCAGGTTGCCATATGCTCAGTGCTATGGAGGACATCAATTTGGGATGTGGGCAGGTCAGCTGGGTGATGGTAGGGCAATAACACTTGGGGAGGTTGTAAATTCAAAGTCTGAAAGGTGGGAACTGCAACTTAAAGGTTCCGGGAGGACTCCGTATAGCCGTTTTGCAGATGGCCTTGCGGTTTTGCGTAGCAGCATTAGGGAATTTCTTTGCAGTGAAGCAATGCACTGTCTAGGAATCCCGACAACTCGTGCACTTTCTCTCGTGACAACAGGAAAATATGTTACCCGTGACATGTTTTACGAGTAAGTTGTCAGGGTTTTGAATTTTCTGCTAGCAGAATGCTTTCTTTTTTTTCAGCTTCACAGAGTACTTATTTCCTTTGTGCTAGTGCTTCTACATGATGTTCTGTTGGGGATTTATGCTGATACTAGAAAGTTTGCCTTTTGACACATGGAGGAACTGGAGGTTTAGAGACTTTGAAAATGAATTTAGTATTTGTCACAATGGAATATGCTGTAGCCTTGAACTTCATTTACCTTTCATTAATTAGGAAATATTTTTGGTTTTTTTGTTGCAAATATAACTCTTTTGCACTTCCATTAAACATTTTGTAGTTGACTGACGTAGGTGGAAATGGAAATTATAACATGTTACTGGGAACTCCTGGAATTGAAAGACAACTGTTTGGTCAATGTATTCACGTGATGACTTTGAGATGCTCTTCAGTGAATGCTGATTACAAGTTTTTGCACCTCTTTTTGCAGTGGCAATGCAAAGGAAGAACCTGGTGCTATTGTTTGCCGAGTTGCACCATCCTTTCTTCGGTTTGGTTCGTACCAAATACATGCCTCTAGAGGGAAAGAGGACCTTGAAATTGTTCGTGCTTTGGCAGATTATGCCATCAGACATCATTTTCCTCATATTGAGAACATGAATAAAAGCGAGAGCTTATCTTTTAGTACAGGTGATGAAGATCATTCAGTTGTGGATCTGACCTCAAACAAGTATGCAGGTAAATATAGAGCTTCCATTAGATTATAGTAAGAGTTAGGTATGTAGAAGAATTGTAATAGTGGTATGTGGCTTGCCTAAGAAGACTGCAAAGTAAAGGAAGTACTGTGTGAGCTTCATGAAGAGTTCAACCTATAGTCAGAAATGATTAAATATGAAAATTATTTTACATTGTGGTTTAAGCACTTTGAATCCATGATACTTGAGATTGAATTAATTTACTTTTATTGATTAGGGCACCCTTGTCGTCCCATATTTAATCGGGACCATCTTCCAGAGTCCTCAATTGTATTCTACTCATTTTGCTTTATCTTGTGAACTTTTTCAGCTTGGACAGTGGAGATTGCTGAACGGACTGCTTCTATGATCGCAAGCTGGCAAGGGGTTGGCTTTACACATGGAGTAATGAACACTGACAACATGAGTATACTGGGTCTCACCATTGATTATGGTCCCTTTGGATTCCTGGATGCCTTTGATCCTAGTTTCACTCCAAACACCACGGATCTTCCAGGAAGAAGATACTGTTTTGCAAATCAGCCTGATATTGGTTTATGGAATATTGCACAGTTCACAGCTACCCTTTCAACTGCCAAGTTGATTAGCGATAAGGAGGCAGATTATGCCATGGAAAGGTACTTGTATTTTGTAATTGTTAGATTTAATGGAAGCATATTTGCCAATGGCAGTTGCTTATAGGGTATTTGCAATGACTTGTTACAGATATGGAAACAAATTCATGGATGAGTATCAAGCTATGATGACTAGAAAACTTGGCCTTCCAAAGTACAATAAACAATTGATCAGCAAACTCCTTAATAATATGGCTGTGGATAAAGTTGATTACACAAATTTCTTCCGGTTGCTTTCCAATGTTAAAGCAGACCCAAAAATTCCGGAAGATGAGTTGTTAGTTCCCCTGAAGGCTGTTCTTTTAGATATTGGACAGGAGCGTAAAGAGGCATGGATGAGCTGGGTGCAATCCTATGTGCATGAGGTAAAATATACAGGCATTATATCTTCGGTGTGGATTACTATATTTACTATGCTTCCTCTTTTGTTTTCAAAACTTCTTACTGTTTTTGCCCCTGGTTACATATGGTTAATTGTTTCCTTTGCTATCATGGTTTGCCCCTGGTTACATATGGTTAATTGTTTCCTTTGCTATCATGGTTTGCCCCTGGTTACATATGGTTAATTGTTTCCTTTGCTATCATGGCATGTAGCCATTTTCCTTTTCTTCTCTTTCTTGTGCCTATGCACAAAGCACACTTGATGGCTTTGTGGAAACTTTTAGCTATCCACACTTGTGTTTTGTATATAATTCTTACAACCAACAATGTTTCAGACAATGGTACTCTTATGAAGTTGGGGAGAAGGCAGCGGGTCTCGAGCTTAAGTCCTACCCTTTTCACCTAAATAAACTAAAATAAATGAACAGTTTAATTTTAAACTTAGACATTATAATAGTTAGAGGAAATTCATTTGATCCGTGGCAAGCAGTTATTACTCTTTCATGGCACTACTATGCCATGCACGTTCCATGTGATTCTTTTTTATATCCCTAAATAGTTGTTAGGTGCCTCCCTTGCATTCATAATCAGGTATGGTCATACAATGCTTTTGGTGCATGTGTGCGTGCTTGCCTGGTTTTTATTTTTATGAACTATCTGATGGAACAAACAGATCAGATGAGGCGTGATGTGTTTTACGCAGTTTCAGTTTTCAGTTGTATCATAAGATCTCCTTTCTACTTCTGCAGCTGGCTGCTAGTGGGATCTCAGATGAGCAGAGGAAGGCCCAAATGAATTCAGTAAACCCCAAGTATGTTCTCCGAAACTACTTGTGCCAGACTGCCATTGATGCAGCTGAACAAGGTGATTACACAGAGGTCAGGAGGCTCCTTAAATTAATGGAGCGGCCGTATGATGAGCAGCCTGGAATGGAAAAATATGCTCGCCTTCCACCAGCCTGGGCGTATCGGCCTGGTGTTTGCATGCTTTCATGCTCTTCATGAGTTGCTTGATCTTATTGAAAGTAGTCTTAAGACATGTATGTAATAGTAGAATCAAGCTCCTGTCCTCACAATAAACTGCAGTAACATGGAAACCTTGTTTGTCTATGCTGTTATAACAGGTCAAGTTGGAAAGGTATTATTTATTTATTTATTTTTATTTTTTCTTATCACAATGGTTGTAATCTTGTTCTTGGATAATATGGAGACTGCTTGAGTTTCTTCAATGTTATAGACACGTGAGTATATATGCATGGTGTTATTACTGAAATATGCCTTTTTTATGGACGTGTAAAAAAAACAAAAACTTTTCTGAAGGTTATTTGTTCTTCGAGTGGGTTAATATAGGAACTTGAAATACAGAGCCTAATTCGAGTTAAGTTTTTAATTAAATTAGTTAAGATATAGATTTGAGATATGAGAGCTTGCAATGTTATGTATAGTATTTTTTTTTATATATATACCTAAATATTGAAAATTTCATGATTATTTAAAAAGTGATTTTCTAAAGGAGAAAATATACTATTTATTTTGTAACAAAATATCATTGTAAGTGGTAATAAACTTTGAAGTATACCATTATCCTTTTTTTTATTCAATTTAATTAATTCATCCATAATTATTTAAATTTTAATAGTTAATATTTATATTCAATTTCATGCATGTAAATCTTTTCTCATTATATTTTAAATTTGAAAGCAATATGATTAAAATATCTTTAAATAATTTCAGTAAACATCCAAACTTTTGATCATAAAAGAAGATAGATTGAGCTTAACTGACAGTCCATTTATAACGACAAATACAGACAGTCAGAGACCATTTGTTTTCTCAAACGACATGTCAATCCAAAAACCTTATGCCTTCCCTTAAAAACTCAAACCGGTGCGTTTCTCTATTGTGCTCTCTCTGTCTCTCTCAAAATCTTCTTCCTACGTGAAATTGACTTTTGTGGCTAAGCAGAAGCTGTTTCTCTGTTACAGGTGAGCCTTTATTGAATCTCGATTCATCTGCATTGTTCAAAATTACAGTGTATTTGTTTTTTTTTTATTCCCTGATTGTTAATTGCGTGCATTGAATCTCATAATCTTGGTTTGAAAATGGATAATGAAAACATTTAGCTTGCTGAAACCATTACATTTTTTTTATGCACTGACTGTTTGATGAAATGCCTCAATGAAACTTTTCAGATTTTGCTAAATTACTAAAAATAAATCCCACGAAGAAATTTAGTTTTTTTTAGCTTTTGGAGTGAAAAAATCAGCCACAATAAGGTCTGATGCGGGTTGAAATTACATGAAGGACATGCAATGGATAGGGTTTTTTTTTGTTTTGTTTAATTTTAAGTGAGATTTTTTGACTGAAGGTCACATTTTGGATGAGAAATCTAGTAAGCGATGATAACCCTTTTTTAGTACATTGTTTCTGCTACAACCCATGTTTTTGTTCTTAATGTTGGGCTTCCTTCATTGAGGAATTGATGCATTTCTTTTCAAATAAGCTTTTTCTTTTTTGGTGGTTTAGTTATAGCATAAAAAGGAGGAGTACTTATATATGAAGATTTGTTGTTTATTTGTACTATTTGTTATTGTGACGTTGATATCCCTTCCTTTTGATCTTTTAGATTCTGTGAGTTAATTGATGGTCTCATTCACTAGCAAACAAAAATTGGTGCTGCCGTCTTTGGCTTGCCGTTGACAGTTAAAATTCTTACTGTTTTACATCATACTGAAAGCGTTGATTTTTCTACCCAGAATTATGAATTTAGCTAAAGTTGCATGTGCATGTGCATGGGAATTTTTGCTTTTTTGATTTTTAAATCTAATTCTAATATTTGGGGTGCAATAGTACCATGTGATTATAACACAATGATGCCGTGAGAATAAGATAAGAATAGGGATTAATTATTTCTCGGTTTGCAGAGAATGATATTTCCACGAAGTCTTGAGGTTTGGAAATTAGGTAAAGTCAACTACTTGGAAGCACTTAAGCTGCAGGAAAAGCTGGTGTGTGATAGAAAAGCTCATAAGATTCCAGATACGCTGTTGTCCCTGCAACATCCTCCTACATATACTCTTGGCAAACGGCGCACTGATCATAATTTGTTGATCCCTGTGCCTGAACTTGAAAAGATAGGAGCTGAACTTCACTATACACAAAGAGGAGGTGACATTACATATCACGGTCCTCATCAAGCCATCTTATACCCCATCATTTCTCTTCGTGACATTGGACTTGGTGCTCGGAAGTATGTGGAAAAACTTGAGTTAACAATGATTGATATGGCGTCACAATATGGTGTGAAAGCTTGTGCTGGAAAAAAGTGTGAGACCGGTGTTTGGGTTGGAGATAGAAAGATTGGTGCAATTGGAGTTCGCATATCATCTGGAATCACTTCTCATGGATTGGCGTTCAACGTTGATCCTGATTTAGACTATTTTAAGCACATTGTGCCTTGTGGGATTGCTGATAAAGAAGTTACATCTTTGAGAAGGGAGACAGGTACTGTGCTTCCTTCTGAAGAAGTAATTCATGAGCAGTTGATTTCTTGTTTTGCAAGAATATTTGGTTTCAATAATCTTATTTGGAAGGAAAACGAGCCAACATTGCTAGATAATGGGAAACCTGAAAGACACGTGGATTGATAATGCTTCAGTATTTTGTATGTAATGAGAACTGAATGACATGTGGCTATTATATGCCTAAAAAATAAATTATGTAAACCTTTTTCTGTATGATTGATTATTCATGAAATGAATCAATATGAGATTTTTCCAGTGACATATCGTGTCTATATCAAGAGAGTGACAAACAGAATAGTCTTGCAATACCTGAGGATATTTTATTGTTTTTTCACAATGCATTAAGAACTGCGGACACAGTGAATTATTTTTAGGAATGGGGAATAGGGAAAGTAGAATCATCAATAGAAAGTTCTTATTATGTTTTGAGGTTGTCAGTGTGATTGTAGGCAATATAGGGTACAAGGCATTTGAGAACTCAGGTCCTGTGGTGATCATGCTGGGGGAGTTCTAGAAGCAACCTTAATACTGTTAGATCCAGGATCAGCATCTTCAATCAGTGAGATCTTGTTGGTGCTTTTTTCTTGTGTGAAAACAGCATATGATCCTGGTAATTCTGATGCTGTATGATCCAGTATTATATGAGTTCAGAATGCATATGATCATGTCAGTAATGAGTTGGAAATCAGTAATGTTTCTATTTTATTCCTGTTTTGCATGAATGTGTTTGCCCTTACATGTACTCAGGATTCCCAGCCCATGAAACCACCTAACGGCTTCACCAAAACCTGTATTCTAATACCTCTCCCAAGAGTTCCTTGACTAGATCTCCCAAATTCTCCATATAATGTTCTTGTTTAACATCTGTGATCATTTTTCTTCTACCCTATGAGACGAGATTGCAGTTTCCAAGGATAAAAAACTTCAACCATCTGCCGAATAATGTGAAGTGACTGAGGAGTGATACACCATCACATGGCTAAATGGAAGGGAGTTTACCAAATTTAGAGGAGTATCTTTATGATAATGCTTCAAAGGTTGCTGCTTGGGTTTGGGCTGGTGGATACCTTTTCAGCATGTCTTCAGGTTCTTAAATCCAGACTCTATATTCAATCCACCTCTGAATCTTGGGAGAACCATTGGCCATGAGGTGAATAGTGAAATAAAAATACATACATAAATTGAAAAGAGTTCTGCAAGGCTGTCAAGATGACTAAATTTGGTTGAGGCAAAAGATTAACTGTATTAGACATGCAAAAATAATCCTCAAGGCTCAGACTTTAACTACACCAACTTGAGTTTTATATGAATGCAGCACTAGGATTAGGTTGGAGAAGATTAGGACGGAACCCAAGTCACATTAGTCTAAGTTCCGCATGGTAAAGTCGTGGAAGAGGAGCATGGCATTTTTTAGAAGAAGATGGTTGATTTTGTTGTGTAAAGCAGACTTTCCCAGCTAACTATAGCTGTATCTGTTAGTCTTAAAAGTAGTACAAAACTGTTTTGTGACTAGTAAAACAGGGCAGAAGATGGGGTTGGTCTCATGTGATAAGTCACATGAGTCATATTTGGAAGACTGCACAGAAGTCAGAAGTATAATATTCAATTCAGAATCACATGGTCAGCTGCTTCCAAGTTCCAACCTATTCAAGAACAAAAGTCCTATCATTAAACTACCGATAAAAATAAAGAAGCAAATCACCTAAAGTATAGTTTATATGGAAATGTTACTGGGAAATTGGCCAGTCAAATTATGCTTCTACAAGATTCTAACATGCATTATAATTGGAATCCTGTCATGCCTTATGCTGATGTGGATCATCGAGCTGCTTTGTCATTATTAGTTTTCTAACTGATTTCTCTCTCTCCATAAGCAGATATTTCATTATATATGAGTTTGGGAAATCCTTATTTCAATTATTGCTTGCCCTGTTTGGAAATGGTCTAGATCTACCCCTTTTAACCATGAAAGCTTAAACATAGCCTGGTTATTCTGAATGGTCTGTCCATTAGCTTCTTGTTTATCTGTAGTTCCTAGGGGCAGGAGAACACCTTGTACCTGGTTAAGATATTATTGGGGTTTAACTACCAAACAGGCCTAGGCTTTTTATTAATGTTGTCTATAAATTACTCCCAGCCAGAGTTGAGCACAAACTATATGTAACATTATGCACTGCCTCCTTGAGAAGACACCACCATTTCCTTAGCTCCGAAAACACCAGGAATTTCATTGTCTTTGCAAAAGTATATCATGGGAAATGGTAACAGAGCTTTGTTTGTTCTATTTTCCTTGATTCTTATTCATGTTCTCATGTCCTCTCTACCGTGTCTTCACCATGAGAGAAAGGTTCTATTATTATACAGAAATCAAGGAAGGAGATTGCTAGTTTCTGTCTCTTCTCTTTTGTCAAAAATGCTAACAAGTCAAATGAAGCCAATAAAGACCCTCAGAAAGCTGTGGAGACAAGTCTCAGGAAGGCTCCACCAAGTCTTTCAAACCCTACTCAGAACAAGTAGCCTTAACAGTATTTGTGTAGAGATCTCTGAAAGGAAGAGAAACTCATTCTCTTTCAGCATTTTTGCTGTTTTTCCCACTTTGGATAGGTAGAACAATTGGATCTCTATACAGGTCTTGGTCTTTCTTTAGGCCTATGGATCTGTAACTCAATTCATTTTTCCCCTCCAAGTACCTGATTTTTCAGTAAATTTAGAAAGACATGAGGTGAATGTATTTACAGGAACTTTGTAAGTTTATATAAAAAACAGTAGCAACTCTTTTCAGGAAGATTGCAATTTGTCATTGGTTATTAATGTACACTTATCCCAAGTTCGATCATCTTTCCTATGATAGTTATGTTTATGTTCCTCTTTCTGGTTGCTACTGCATATTGTTTTCTTGTCTTCTATTTAATTTTAATTTCTCAGCAGATGCATAATGATGAAATATCCACATCAGCTATGTTCTTACTTGGTTTTCTAATGCGATCCCATGTGATGGGCAATGTAGGGATGGGCGCTTTGATTTTCCATGGGAACAAGGCTTACAAAAAGGAGCTGCACATGTTAAACAGTAAGGCTATTAGAATTCTCACCTCTTTGTACAGAACCTTTACAGCCTTGAGAGGGTATGTTCTCCCTCCCTCCCTCTCTATTGGTGTCTAATATTCATTAGCATTCTTACATCCATGCAACAGGCATCTGCATAAGAATTTTTGATACATTCTTGTTTAATAGAACTGAACCGCACATAGTATGGATATCATCTTATATGCATTCAGCCAATATATCTAAACCGTAGAGCTCTAATTTTATGCTTCTAATATATTTAGACTGATGTTTTTAACTGGTTGAAGTGTTCCATCTCTAAATTGAAATTTGAAAGTCTTCTTTCAATGAATAATTACATTATGGGACCTTCCAAATTGAAAATGATAAAAGTTTTAACTCAACTGGGAAGGAAGAGAAGTTTGTTACACAGCATAGCATACAGATTTATTTTCCACCGAACCAGTAGAATTCCCATCTCCTTCCTTTTTTATTTGTTTAATTTTTTTGCTTTGCTCCTCCATCTGGATCTTAATTTAATACTAAAAAACAAAATCTAAGTTGGACTGTTGGATTTACTTTTTTATTTTTTCTTTCTCACCCATTTTAAATATGTTTGTCACTAGATATGGAATCATTATTGATAATGATGAATTATTGCTAGTCCATATGCAGTATACTTCCTATATATATATATATATATATATATCAGTAATTTCCTTATCTCCTTTAATAGTTATATACGAGGTCATTATTTTTCTTTTATTTTCATATACATCCCAATATTCTAGACTTGTTTCCAATTGAAACATAATTTCCAAACTCAGTATTCAATGCATTGAAAGAAAAGTTTTGCAAAGAATCAACGGGCACTAGGGAGTAATGCTATAAAGAAGTGGCTGTCCATTTTGCTAATAGACATGGCAGTACACGTAATATCATGCATGCTGTCATCTGCTCTGGCAAATCCCAAACTGAAAATGAAGTAATACTACACGTGTGGAAAATGCAATGGTACATGCTCCACGTAGTTGATGACCAGAAGATTTCTATGTAACGGACAGATTAGCATTCTTTTCCTCATGGCATTATGCACATATTCTTATATCTTAAGTTTTCTCTCGTCGTTGTAACGAGTGCTACGGTAGACCTCAATTTCACCATCCAATCTATTAAGAGTCTCTCTTTTCCTCTTCACTTAATTCCTCCCATTCTAAATATGAGAATTCGAAATAGCCGGCCTTCTTTTCC
>Ga0307515_10008581_pt1 | contig 19896 bp, 12 predicted proteins | sample 17_EM_MG_FD_194513 | JGI IMG/M metagenome (GOLD analysis project Ga0307515, IMG submission 194513) | Populus trichocarpa ectomycorrhiza microbial communities from riparian zone in the Pacific Northwest, United States - 17_EM | ecosystem: Host-associated > Plants > Roots > Unclassified | place... | reverse complement strand
CATCGCCTCGCTCGGCTCCACCTCCCAACGCTTCGTCCCGCGCCGATCTCAGCCTCGCCCACCTCGTCACGTCAAACCTCATCCTTCATGCGTTTACAAGGGGTGAATGGCTAAGTTCGGTGGATTGCCGCCGTCTCGCACTCGCCGAATGTCTTCAACCCTGTTGGATCAGTGAAGCTGATCGGGTTTCCAAACGCATATGCGAAGGTATCTATCAAGCCCTTAGCCTGAGGATGGAACTAAATACCGCCCATCTGCACGTCATAGTACTGATACCAGTTCTCCATCGGGGGACCGCATGGCGCGGTGTTCATGAAGCAATTAGTACCCCAGCGCCGCAAATATATACAAACAAATTACCCCGATGGCAACCAGAACCACAGGAACCAATAGCATAATTATTGCCTCCTTTTTGAATCGATCTTTCATTTGCCTTCCTTGCACCCAACGAGGTTTTTGCCTGTGCTTCTTTTCACGGCATCCTTCCAAGTAGAATCACGAATGAAGCACACAATCTGACATTCCAAATTCTGAAGATCAAAGTTCCCTACATATGTCGGCAAGATATCCCCTAAACTCTTGTAGAAAACAATGTATCCATCCGGCTGAGAGTATAGATTTGGTATTGCCACGTATATCAATCCATTCGGGTCTGCCATTGATACCGGATTGCCGTTCGCATAGGCGTAGGTATTGATCCCGCCCGCGAGCCCGATGGGATCGGACTGGGTGTAGCGCCCTAGCTGAGCGTCGTAGTAGCGGTTCCAGTTCTGCCACAGCCCGGTCTCCGGATCGAAGTACTGCCCGGGGAAGCCGACGTTCAGCCCGCCGATGGTGTCCGTCGCAATGGTGCGATCGAAGGCCGCGTTGTTGGCACGCCATACCACTTGCTGGTTGGCATTGCTCAACACCTCCGGCCGGCCCAGGTGGTCGTTGTGGCTCGCGTAGAACTGGCCGCCTCGCATGACACCCAGCAACTGGCCACCCACCCACACGTAGTTGCTCGTCTGCGGCCCAACTTCGTAGAGCAACTCACCACCAGGCCCGTACACGTAGCCCGTGCCGGTTCCACCAACGGCACCGCGGTAGGCGCGCTGGTTGAGGGCGTTGTTGCGGTAGTCGCCGACGAGTGATCCATTCACATAGGCCGTGGTCAGCCGGTTGAAGCTGTCGTATCCGTAAGTGCGGGTTCCGTCACTGCGCGATTCACTTTGCACGTTGCCCACGGCGTCGTAGCCAAAGCTGCGCGATTGACCGGCTCCGCTCCACGAAGTGAGGCGGTTGCTGGCCGGGTCCAATGTCAGGCTGTAGCTCGCGCCCTGCCGGGTGTGCGACATTCGATTACCCGCCGTGTCGACCCCGAAGCTCTGCGCATCGCTGCTGCGCGACACACTGGTCAGGCGATCGGCCGCGTCATAGCCGAAGCTGGCGTTCAGCGCCGGGTAGGCGTTGTCTGTGAGCGATGACAACGTGTTCACGTTGCTGTAGCCCAGGCTCAGGCTGTGCGCACTGCCGCTGGCCAGTTGCGTGATGCGGCCATCGGCGTCCAGTGTCACCAGGCGCGGCAGGTTGTTGCCGAAGCGCCAGGCGTAGCGGCCTTCGGTGGCGGGCTGGTACAGGAACGAGTCGGCCAGCGTGGCCCAGGTGCCGCCCAGGTTGCTGGTGACGTTGACCAGCCGACTATAGGCGTCGTAGCCGTAGCCCAGCGTCAGGCCGTTGGGGTAAGCCATGCTCGTCAGGCGACCCGCTGCGTCGTAGCCCCAGGTGGTGGTGAGGGTGGTGCCGTAGATGGTGTTGACCTGCTGCACCAGCTTGCCGGCGGCGTTGTAGGTGTAGGTCGTTTGCCCGGTGGCGTCGTTCAGGCGGGTGAGCTTGCCTTTGCCGTAGGTGCCTTCGTCGTAGGTGAAGCTCTCTGTGGTGCCGCCGCTGCTGCGCGAGGTCATGCGCCCCAGCGAGTCCCAGCCATAGGTCGTGGCAAGGCCGTTGGCCAATGTCTTGCTCGCCATTCGGCCTGCTGAATCGTAGGTGTAGACGGTGGTCCCGCTGTCAGGGCTGGCCTGGGTGAGCACTTGACCGAAGCCGTTGTAGGTGTAGGTGGTGCGCAGCCCCCTGGGGTCTTGCACATAGTCAACATTCCCCGCGGCGTTGTAGTGGGTCAACACCACGCCGTTGTCGGGTGCTGTCACCCGGATCAAACGATTCAGCGCATCGTACTGATACTGGGTTACCCGTCCTGCAGCATCGGTTCGAGTCAGGAGATTACCGTTGCCATCGTAGGTGTAGCTGACCTGCTGGCCGTTGTTGCCCTTGACGGCGGCAGGGCGACCCAGCGCATTGTCAAAGACGGTCGTGGCGGAAAACACACCCGCAGGCGAAGCGCTCGGTGTGCTGCCGTTGAGCGCCGGCACGTGCCGGGCAGATTGCACCGTGCTGGTATTGGTGCTCGAAGCAAAGCTGAACGTGACGTTCTCGCCCAGTGCATTGCCCTTGGACACGAGCCTGCCGGAGCTGGTGTAGCTGAAGGATGCAGATCGGCCGTCGGACGACGACATGGTGGCCAGCTGGCCGTCGCCGGTATACGACGCCGACGCAGTACCCACGCCTGGCGTGGACCACAGAACGGGGTTGCCACGCGTGTCGTACGAGATGCTGGTTACCACGCCATTGGGGTCGCTGATCTGGCCGGGCAAGCCCAGCCCGTTGTAGCCGCTGTAGGTTTGGCTGTGCCCTGCCGCGTTGGTCACGCTGGCGAGGTTGCCCGCGGCATCGTAGGTGTAGGTCATCGTGGCCGACCCGGAGGGCAAGGTGTCGGTGACGGTCTTGGTCTGAATGCCGCCGTTGGCATGGAAGGTGTACGCCAAGGTCTGCTGGCGCTGCGGCGCGCCAGTCAGCAGGTCGGTGACGATGATGGAGGTGGGCAGCAGACCGAAGATGCTGTTCACGTACGCGTAGCTGGTTTGTGTGATGCCCTTCCCGTCGGCTCCGTACACGGTTTCACGCGCCAATTTTCCCATTCCGGCGTACTCGTACTTGCTCAAGAACCTTCCCGCCGCGACGCTCTTGCTCTGCAGCAGGCCATCGGTGCTGTAGACATAGTGCGTCGTGTTGCCGTTGAAGTCGGTGGACTCATCCAAGTACCCGTTGGCGTCGTAGCCCTGCAATGCTGCCGCATTGGGGCAGCTCGGCGTTCCCGTCATCTGGGTGCTCGACAGCATTCGCTGCCCGCTGATCGTCGTGAAGTTGTAGACGGTGCGTTGGCCCCGCACGTCGGTCTTGGTGGTCGAACTCGTGCTGTACTCGAACGAATCAGCCACGTCGCCATCGAGCGAGGCGCTCTGGGCGACCTGGCCCGCAGCGTTGTAGGTGTATTGGGTGGCCCTCACACCATCGACGGCATAGCCGGTCAACCGCCAGGGTTTGACGGTGTCTTCGTAGAAATAGGTGTACACGCCGAGCGATGGCTGTGGGGGGCTGACCTGCTTGAGCATGTTGTTGGCGTCATAGGCGTAGCGCCAGGTCAAACCGTCTGGCGCGATGACGCTGGTCACACGCCCGTTGCTGCCCCACACGAACTTCACTGTGGCGCCCAGCGCATTGGTGATGGCCGTCAGGCGGCGGGATGCATCACGCGTGAACGTGTAGATGGTTTTGCCGCCTTGATTTATCTTGTCGATCTTGTAGTCGTAGTTGTTCGTGCTTGATGAGAAGTAGTAAGACTTGGTCCCCACAACAACGGTCATGGAGCGCGCTGGAACGTTGTAGACGGCATAGATGTTCTGGCTGCCCACGCCGGTGCCGCTGCTGGCCCCCGAATAGTTGGCAGGCGTGTAGTACGGGTACTGAGGCGAAAAGCCCGGCGGGATCCACCGCAGGAGCGTGTACGAAGAGCCGTCGGGCATTGGAAGTTTGAAGCTCTTCGGCGAGCAAATACCTGCCGAACACGTCAGATCTACCACTGGGTTGAATTCCAGGCTCGACGACCACATCACGCCGAATGCGTCTCCCACCCCATAGTCGGAGCGGTAGGTCCGCATCAGCGGCATACCCAAGGCAGAGGCATGGACGAAGTCCTGCTGGTTCAGGAGCTTTGCACCGCTGGCCATCTCTACCGGAAAGCCGGAGGTTGGATTCGATGAGGGGCCACCACCATCCTGGGAGCAGTTGGACGGCGCTGCAGCACCGTTTCCCGGCCCCATCCGTGCCAACTCCTGGGCACCTATTGCCACGGCTTGTGGCAGGGAATATCGTGGACCCAGGTTGACACCCATGAGCGTTACGTTCCCACTGCCACTGGAAGGCCCCCCCGGCTCTGAATCCCGCTGTCCCCAAATTGTCTCCTCTCCGAGATTGGGCCCAGCATGCCCGGCCCCACTGGCAAATACGGACGCGACCACGCACATCCACGTGGCCAGGCGGCGCAAGGTTGCGACGCGTTGGTTACCTGTATTCAAAGTTCTTCTCCCTGTTGCGACTAGTTGTCAAGACTGACTGCTGCTGACCGCAGGCACTTGAACGGACTTCCCGTGAAGCGGGTCAATAGCTGATCCGAACGGCCATTGTCCGTGCGGCCGGGATGTTACCGCCGACAGCTTGCGCGTTCACTGCAGGCGCCTTTTACTCCGCGCCCAGCGGCTTGAACAGCTCGTCGAAGTCTTGCGAGGTGAGCCCCGCATCGCTGGCCACGCCGGACAACAGCGAATCGGCCAATCCGGCCTTGCGGGCCTGCAGCTCGAGCATCTTGTCTTCAACCGTGCCGCTGGCGAGCAGCTTGTAGACGAACACCGGCTTGTCCTGCCCGATGCGGTAGGCGCGGTCGATGGCCTGCTGTTCGACGGCCGGGTTCCACCACGGGTCGTAGAGGATCACGGTGTCGGCCGCGGTGAGGTTGAGGCCCACGCCGCCGGCCTTCAGGCTGATCAGGAAGAGCGGCACCTCGCCTTGCTGGAAGCGCTCGACGAGCGAGCTGCGGTCCTTGCTTTCGCCGGTGAGCTTGAGGTGCGGCAGCTTGAGCCGCGCCAGCTCGATCTCGATCAGCGCCAGCATCTCGGTGAATTGCGAGAACAGCAGCACCCGGCGGCCGTCTTCGACCAGCGTGGGCAGCAGGTCGAGCAGCAGCTCCATCTTGGCCGACGGGTGGTGCGGCCGGGCCGCGGCGGGCTCGTTCGGGTCGCCGATCTTCAGGAGCCTCGGGTCGCAGCAGACCTGGCGCAGCCGGAGCAAGGCGTCGAGCACCATGATCTGGCTGCGCGCCAGGCCCTGCTGCGCGATCACGTCGCGCAGCTTGCTGTCCATGGTGGCGCGCACGGTCTCGTACAGGTCGCGCTGGGTGCCGCTGAGTTCGACGCGCAGGTGCGTCTCGGTCTTCTCGGGCAGCTCTTGCGCTACCTGCTGCTTGGTGCGGCGCAGCACGAAAGGCCGCACGCGGCGGGCGAGGTTGGCGGCCTGCAAGGTGTCTTGCCTCCGCTCGATGGGCGTGCGGTAGTGCTCGCGAAACTGCAGCTCGCTGCCCAGCAGGCCGGGGCAGACGAAATCCATCAGGCTCCACAGCTCGCCCAGGTGGTTTTCGAGCGGCGTGCCGCTCAGGCACAGGCGGTGCCGCGCGGTCAGGCCCTTCACCGACAAGGCCGCCTGGCTGCGTGCGTTCTTGATGCGCTGGGCTTCGTCGAGCATGAGGTAGTGCCACTCTTGCGCGCCCAGGGTGGCCACGTCGCGCATGGCCAGCGGGTAGCTGGTGACCACCAGGTGCGAGCCGGCGATCTGCTTGAAGTGCTTGGCGCGCTGCGGCCCATGCAGCACCACCAGCTTGAGTTCGGGCGTGAAGCGCCGCGCCTCGGCCTCCCAGTTGCCGATGAGGCTGGTCGGCACGATCACGAGGCTGGGCCGGTCGAGCCGGCCGGCATCGAACTCGCCCTGCAGCAGGGCCAGGGCCTGCAGCGTCTTGCCCAGGCCCATGTCGTCGGCGAGGATGCCGCCCAGCCGCGCGCGGCGCAGAAAGTCCATCCACGACAGGCCGTCGAGCTGGTAGTGGCGCAGCGTGGCCTGCACCTTGGGCGAGACCGGCACCTCGGGCAGCGCCTTCCCGCTGCCGAGCAGGCGCACCTGCGCCATCAGCTCGGTGAAGCTGGGCGGCGCCTTGACCTGAGCGTCCGACGACAAGGCCTCCAGCGTGCCCAGGTCGAAGCGCGACAGGCGCAGCGAGGTCGTCTTGTCGCCCACGCGGAAGACCGAGCGCAGCCAGTCCATCAGCGGCGCCACGCGCTTCACCGGCAGGCGCAGCAGGCGCTGCCGGGGAGCGGCGCCCGGCGCGGCCGGCACCTCGGTGACCCAGGGCACGAGCACGTCGCCGTTGTCGCCGCTGGGCTCGGCGTCGAGCCGCAGCCAGCCGGTCTGCACCAGGCTCACGAGCAAGGGCACCAGGTTCACCGGCTGGCCGTCGACGCTGACCTGCAAGCCCACGCTGAACCAGTTGCCGCCGGGTTCTTCGCCGATGTCGACCGACCAGTCGTCGGGCGTGTGCAGCTCGAAGGGAAAGTCGTCGAGCACCTCGACGGCCCAGCCCCGGCTCTGCAGGTCGGGAATGTGATGCGCCAGCAGCTCGGGCCAGCGCTCGCGCCGCTGCGGCACCATGATCATCGGGTTGCCTTCGACGCCCACCGGCAACACCGACGACTGCAGGCGCTCGCCCGACAGGCGGCTCAGCCGGTTCATCGCCACCCCGGCCGACAGGCTCCACGGCCGCATCTCCAGCTCGCCGAACAGCGTGCGCAAGGCCCCCACCTCGGCCTGCGACTGCCGCTGGAAATGGCCCATCACGATGCGGCCCGGGCGCACCGGGTCGTTCATTTCGCCGAGGGCCGTGGTGGCATTGCCGGCGGGGAAGTGGAAGTCGAAAGGCCGCCCGGTGGGCGGCTGGTAGCGAAAGATCAGCTGCGCCGAACCCTGGCGCAGCGTGGTGCTGCGGGAGTTGGCCGAGCCGTAGCGGTGGTGCAGCAAGGCCTCGGAGGCCACGTCGATGCAGCTGGTCAGGCGCAGCACCGGCACCAGGGGCAGCGTGCCCAGCTCGATCATCGCGGGCGGAGGCGGCTCGGGCGGGCGGGAGGTCGGCGCGGCGACGCCGGGGGTTTCGGGCAGGCCGCGCTTGATGCGGATCTGCTGGGCCTCCCAGGCCATGAGCGCCGCGGCCACATGCTTGCAATTGGTGCCGACCGGGCAGGAGCAGCGGCCTTCCAGGCGCGGCCCGAGCCGGCGGTCGTTCACCCAGTGGATGCTCTGCTGGTAGGCAGTGGGGCCGGAGCCTTGCGTGCGCGTGTTCAGCCGCGGCCCGTCGATTTGCATGGACAGCACGGCCTGCTGAGGCTTGAGCCCCATGGCTGCCGTGAGCGTGCGGTGGTCGAAGTGTTCGCCCAGATCAAAGTCTTCGGGCAGGGAAAAGTCAGTCATCGGTTGAAGGAAACGGCAACCCTGCATTGTCGTCTGCCATGCGATGCTTGCCCAGATGAAACGCAGACATGTCTTGGGGGCTCTGGCCGCACTGGCGCCAGGTTTGCATGCGCGTGCCGCGCTGGTCGCCCCGCGTGCGCTGGCTTTCCCGGCCGACTTCGGCGCCCACCCGGCCGCCCGCACCGAGTGGTGGTACCTCACCGGCGCGCTGCAGGCAGGCGAGCGGCTGTTCGGATTCCAGGTCACCTTCTTTCGCTCGCGCACGGAGGTGGCGGCCGAGAACGCCAGCCGCTTTGCCGCCCGCCAGATCGTCTCGGCGCACGCCGCGCTGAGCGACGTGCAAGCCGGCAAGCAGCGCCACGACCAGCGGCTGGCGCGCGCCGGTTTCGGTATCGCCGAAGCAACGGTGGGTGATACGCATGTGACCTTGCGTGACTGGTCGTTACGCCGCGAAGGCCCGGCCGACGCCAGCCGCTATCGAACGCAGGTCGCCAGCGACAACGCCGGCTTCCGCCTCGAACTGACGCTGGCCGCCACCCAGCCGCTGCTGTTGCAAGGCGACGCCGGCTTCTCGCGCAAAGGCCCCCGCCCCGAGCAGGCCAGCCACTACTACAGCCAGCCGCAACTCGCCGCCGAAGGCACGCTCACGCTCGACGGCCGCGCCTTGCCGGTGCAAGGCCGCGCCTGGCTCGACCACGAATGGAGCGAAAGCCTGCTCGACCCGCAGGCGGTGGGCTGGGACTGGATCGGCATCAACCTCGACGACGGCAGCGCCCTCACCGCCTTCCGCCTGCGCCGAGCCGACGGCTCCGCGCTTTTCGCGGGCGGCAGCTTGCGCGCGCCCGGCGGCCAGGTGCGCAGCTTCGCGCCCGACGAAGTGCGCTTCACACCCGGCCGGCGCTGGCTAAGCCCCGGCTCGCGTGCCGGCTATCCGGTGGAGTGGACGGTGCAGACACCCGCCGGCGAACACCGAGTCCACGCGCTGTTCGACGCACAGGAACTCGACAGCCGCGGCAGCACCGGCGCGTTCTATTGGGAAGGCCTGAGCGACCTGCTCGACCTGCGAGGTCAACGCGTCGGCCGCGGTTACCTTGAAATGACCGGTTACGCGCAGCCGCTCACCTTGTGATCTAGTGCATCCACGGCATGGCACGGAAAACGCTAGCGGAAACGGCGCTTTTTCACGCGCTGGCCGGCCAGGATCTGATCAAAATCGACCACGCGCACGAGACAACCCATCCGTGCCCACCGCCATGAACACTGCGTCTCCCGATCGCCAAACGCCCTTGCATGCCGCCACGCGGATGCTGGCGAGCGCCTGGGCGGGTTTGAGCAACACCATCGCCCGGCTCGACGGCCGCCGCCCAGTGGCCGCCGTGCAGAGCCGCCCGCGCCTGCTACAGATGCACGAACTGGAAGCTCCGGTTGCCGCATACCGCCGCACCGATGCCAACCCCGCCCTCGCCTTCTCTGGCCGCACGAGCGCCAGGGCCGGTGCCATCACACCGCCGCCGCTGGCGCTGAAGACGCACCAAGACACCCTCACCGGCCTCGCCAGCCGCGACTACCTGAACGACAACGCCGAAGGCCTGCTGGCCGCGCTGCGCACCGGCGGCACCGAGGCCTGCATCCTGCGCATCGGCGTCGACGGGCTGGACGCCGTCACCCAGCGCTACGGCAGCCATGCCGCCGACCAGGTGCTGCAGCAAGTGGCCAAGCGCCTGCGCCACCTGGCGCGTGAAAGAGACATCGTGATGCGGCTGCACGGCGCGGAATTCGCGCTGCTGGCGGCCTGCCCGGGCCAGGAGTCGGCGGCATTCGCCCGCGCCTTGTCCAACCGCGTGCTGGCCGACCTGAAGCGGCCGTTCTCGTGGCGCACCCTGAGCAACCTGCGCATCTGCGGCTGCGTCGGCTCGGCCGTGTGGCCGGCCAACGGCGCCACCCTCGACGAGGTGATGGCCTACGCCGAAGACGCGCTGGCCCTGGCCCGCCGCAGCGGCCCCGGCCAGACTCGGCAGTTCGTCGACGGGTTCAGCAACCGCTTCGACCCGCAGGCCCACCCGGCCGCGGCCTGAAGCCAACGAGCCGGCACTCGGCCGGCTCGCTTCTTTGCGCCGCAGCGCCGGTCAGTGCGCGCCGCCCGCGTCAGCCCCGCCTGCGCTCATCTTGGGCTTGGCAAACCACACCAGGCCGATCAGCGCCACGAAGATGATCGACGACAGCCAGAAGATGTCGGTCGCCGCCATCGTGTAGGCCTGCTGGTCGAGCAGGCGGTTGACGGTGGCCAGCGCCTGCTCGCTGCTGTAGCCCGCCGCGCCGAGCTGGTTCAGTGTCAGCGTGGCGGCGTTGTTGGTGCTCGTCAGCGTCTCGGTCAGCTGCGCGTGGTGCATCACCGCGCGGCTCTCCCAGGCCGTGGTGAAGATCGAGGTGCCGACTGCCCCCGCAGTGATCCGCACAAAGTTGCTCAGGCCTGCGGCTGCCGGCATCTGCTGCGGCGCCAGGCCCGAGAACACGATGGCCTGCAGCGGGATGAAGAAGAACGCCATCGCCGCGCCTTGCAGGATCGTCGGGATCAGGATGGTCGAGAAATCGGCCTGCACGTTGAAGCGCGAGCGCATGTACAGCACGATGCCGAAGCCGATGAAAGCCACCGTCGACAGCTTGCGTGGGTCGATCTTGCCGACGTTCTTGCCCACCCAAGGTGACAGCACGATCGCCAAAATGCCCACCGGCGCCAGCGCAATGCCGGCCCAGGTGCTGGTGTAGCCCATGTACTGCTGCAGCCACAGCGGCATCAACACCACGTTGCCGAAGAACACGCCGTAAGCGACCGACAGCGACACCGTGCCGAGCCAGAAGTTGCGCCGAGCGAACAGGCGCAGGTCGACGATGGGGTTCTTCTCCGTCAGCTCCCAGGCCAGAAAGAACAGGAACCCCACCACCGCCAGCACCGCCAGCGTGATGATCTGGCCGGAGTTGAACCAGTCGAGCTCCTTGCCCTTGTCGACCATGATCTGCAGCGAGCCCACCCACAGCACCAGCAGGCCGAGGCCCACGTAGTCGAGCGGTACCTTGCGCGGGCCGGGGTCGCGCTTGTGATAGATCGACCAGGTGACGAGCGCTGCCAGCAGGCCAATCGGGATGTTGATGTAGAAGATCCACGGCCACGAGATGTTGTCGGTGATCCAGCCGCCGAGCAGCGGCCCGACAACGGGCGCCACCAGCACCGTCATCGCCCACATCGCCATCGCCACCCCGGCTTTCGCGGCGGGGTAGCTGGCCAGCAGCAGGGTTTGCGACAGCGGGATCATCGGCCCGGCCACCAGGCCTTGCAGCACGCGGAAGCCGATCAGCGATTCAATGTTGGGCGCGAGGCCGCACAACCAGGACGCGATCACGAACAGCACGATGCTGGCGGTGAACAGCCTCACCTGGCCGAAGCGCTGCGTGAGCCAGCCGGTCAGCGGCACCGAGATCGCGTTGGCCACGCCGAACGAGGTGATGACCCAGGTGCCTTGCGCCGGGCTCACGCCCATGTCGCCGGCAATGGCGGGGATCGACACGTTCGCGATGGAACTGTCGAGCACGTTCATGAAGGTCGCAAGCGACAGCGCCACGGTGCCGAGCACCAGTTGGCTGCCGGTCAGCGGCGGATAGGCCGGCGCGCGCGTCGGTGGCGCGGGCGGCGGGGGAGCGGCGGGTGCGCTCTCGCCCGAAGGCGAGCCGGGCAGCGCCGCGGTGGTGGACGACATGGCTCAGCCTCTCGGGTGATTCTGGTTTTACTTCAGCACGGTCAGCGCCGGCGTGCGGGTGCTGCCCGAAGACGCCAGGGTCGCACCGATCGAAGCCTGCCCGCCCACGTCGGGCTGCGAAGCAGTCTGCGTCTGCGCCTTGGCCGAGGTGCTGCGCACGGCGCGGCCGAGGTTGGCGGCGATGATCTTGCGCACCTGCTCGTCGGCCGCGCTGCTGCTCGGGTCGGCCACTTCACCGACCACCGTGCTGCTGGCGCGCGGCGCATCGGCGAGTGCCTTGCCGCTGGTGTCGCTCACGTCGACCTGGGCATCCATCGACAAGCCCACGCGCAGCGGGTGCTCGGCCACTTCTTTCGGATCGAGCGTCACGCGCACCGCGAGGCGCTGCACAACCTTAATCCAGTTGCCGGTGGCGTTCTGCGCCGGCAGCAGCGCGAACGCCGAGCCCGTGCCGGCGCCGAGGCCGTCGACCTTGCCGTGGTACTCGACCTTCTTGCCGTACATGTCAGCGACGAGGCTCACCGGTTGGCCGATGCGCAGGTTGCGCAGCTGGCTTTCCTTGAAGTTGGCGTCGACCCAGACCTGGTTCAGCGCGATCACCGACATCAGCGGCGCCCCGGCCTGCACGCGCTGGCCGAGCTGCACGCTGCGCTTGGCGACGTAGCCGTCGACAGGCGCCAGCAGGTCGGCACGCTTGACGGCCAGCGCCGCCTCGCGCACGCGCGCCGCGGCACGCAGCACGTTGGGGTGCTGCTCGACCGAGGTGTTGTCGGTCAGCGTCTGGTTCGACAGCAGCTGTTCGCGCGCGGCCTCGGCGGCCGATTGCGCCGCCACGACGGCGCTCTTGGCTGCCGACAGCTGCGAGTTCGCGTGGTTGAACTCTTCCTTGCCGACCGCGCCGGAAGCGAGCAGCGGGCTGCGGCGCGACACGTCGTCTTGCGCGCGGACCACGTCGCTCTGCGCGCGGGCCAGGTCGGCCTCGCGCAGGGCGATCTGCGCCTTCAGCGTCGAGTTGTTGGCGAACAGGGTGCGCACTTCACGCACGGTCTGCGCGAGCTGGGCTTCGGTCTGGTCGAGCGCGACCTGCGCATCGGCCGGATCGAGCCTGACCAGCAGCTGGCCGGCCTTGACGAAGTCGGTGTCGTCGGCCTTGATGGCCAGCACGGTGCCGCCGATCTGCGGCGTGAGCTGCACGACGTTGCCTTGCACATAGGCGTTGTCGGTCGACTCGTAGTGGTTCAGCACCAGTGCGTAATAAGCAGCGTAGGCGATGCCGGCCACGACGACGAGGCCGGCCACGGCGCTGAGCGCCTTCTTGCGATTCGGGTTACCGGCAGGAGTAGTTTGGGGGGCGTTCATGGGTTGTTCTCCGGAAAGCGGTGTTGTTGTCTGACTGTGAAATTCGGTCGGTCAGTGGATGGCCGCGGTGCGCGTGCCCTCGGCGGCGTACCCGCCCCCGAGCGAACGGATCAATGCGACCTGCGTGTCGAGGGCGCGGGCCTTCAGGTCGGTGGCCGAACGGCGCTGCGCCAGCACGCTGGCCTCGGCATTGAGCACCGTGAGGTAGGTGCCCAGGCCGGCCTTGTAGCGCTGCACCGCGAAGTCGTAGGCCGACTCGGCCGCAGCTTGCGCCTGCACCTGCTCGGTCTGCTGGCGTGCGATCGATTGCAGCGAGCTGATCTGGTCGGCCACGTCGCGCACCGCGTCGATCACGGCGGCGTTGTAGGTTTCGACCGCGAGGTCGAGGTCGGCCGACTTGCCGCGCAGGTTGGCGCGGATGCGGCCCGAGTCGAAGATCGGCAGGTGGATCGCCGGGCCCACACCCCATTGCTCGCTGCCGCTCTTGAACAGCTTGTCGAGGCCGAGGCTCGACAAGCCGGCAAAGGCAGTCAGGCTGACGTTGGGATAGAACTGCGCCTTCGCGCTCGCCACGTCGTTGGTTGCCGCTTCGACGCGCCAGCGCGCGGCGCTGATGTCGGCGCGGCGGCCCAGCAGGTCGGCCGGCACGTTGGCAGGCAGCGGCACGGCTTGCACGGACTGCAATTGCGGCGTGAGCTGGTCGAGCGCCTGCGGGCCCTGGCCCGTCAGCGCTGCCAGCGAGTGGCGGGCGAGTGTGATCTGCTCTTCCAGCGCTTCGAGCTGGGCGCGCGTTTCGGGCAGCGCACCCTCGCCCTGGCGCAACTCGACCTTGGTGTCGAGGCCGGCGTCCACACGCTGGCGGATCAACGCGAGGATCTCATCGCGCTGCGCCAGCGAGCGCTTGGCCACATCACGCTGGTCGATCAGGCGCGCGAGCTGCACGTAGCTGCGTGCCACGTTGCTGGCCAGCATCACGCGGGCGGCTTGCGCATCGGCCTCGGCGGCGCGCTGCACGCCGATGACGGCGTCGAGCGCGCGGCGGTTGCGGCCGAAGAAGTCGAACTCCCACGACGCGCCGACCTGCAGCGTGCCGGTTTCATAGATCGCGCCACCCAGCGGCGGCGGGTAGATGCTGTTGGCCGAGAAGAGCTGCCGCGTCGCCTCGAACGAGCCGGTGACCTGCGGGCCTTCGGCCGAGCGCGCCGTGTCGGCATTCGCCTGCGCACGTGCCAGGCGCGCCTGCGCCACCTTGAGGCTGGGGTTGCCGTCGAGCGCACGGGTGACGAGGTCGGACATGCCGCTGTCGCCGAAGCCTTGCCACCAGTCGGCACCCACGGCGGCCGCGACGTTCGACTCGCTCACGCCCAGGGCAGCAGGCGCTACCGCCTTGGCATGCGGCGCGCTGATGCCGGTGGTGCTGGCGCAGCCGGCCAGCGTGAGCACGAGGGTGGAAGCCAGCGCCACGATGAGGGCGGTGACCATGGGCAACGCCTGGACGTGCCGGCACGTGGAAGAGTGGGTTGCTTGAGACATGTTCTGGGTCTTTCTTCTGGAAACTTGTTCGGGCTTTATTTGCTTAGGCATTCAATGTGGCGCACTTTGGAAGGCCCTTACTTCGTCGTGTCTTCTTTGTTGGGCGGTGCATCGCGCATGGCTTCGCCGTTGGCGAGCATGCGGCGCAGGTAGCCGAGGAGCGCTTGCCATTCGGTCTTGGAAAACCCGGCCAGGTGCGCATTCATCACCTCGGCCAAAGCGGCAGGCACCTTGTCGGCAGCTGCATCGCCGTCGGGCGTGAGTTCGAGGTTCACGACACGCCGGTCTTCGGTCGAGCGGATGCGCTTGCACAGGCCCTTGGCCTCAAGCCTGTCGAGGAGGCGCGTGGTTGCGCCGGGGTCGGTCTGCATCTCGCGCGCCAGCTCGGCCACGGTCGAGGCGTGCGTCATTTTCAGCTTGAAAAGAGGCTCCCACTGTGCATTGGTCAGGCCGTGCGGCTCGAGCCGTTTGTCGATTTCCAGCTTCACGCCGTTCAGCAGCCGGCGCAGCAGATAACCCACGCTTTCGTCAGGGCCGTATTCGTTCGGGCGGTAAAAATCGGCGGGCGGCGGAGGACGGGACATGATCGGTGGCAACCTGGTTATTGCTGCAATGCGTCAACTTTAAATGCCTAGGCAATTAATGTCAAGGCTTTGATTCGTAAGCAGTGTCTCGCGGCGCTTTCCAGCGGCCCGCCGCTAGACTCGGGCATGGCCTCATCGATTTCCCTAAACACTTCCGAGGCCGGCAACCCGGCTTCACGCGCCGCAACGCCGGCGCCCGCCCGCAACGTGCGATCGCTCAGCGGCCTGTGGCCGTTCTTGCGGCCGTACCGGGTTCACATGGCGCTGGCGGTGGTCTTTCTGGTGGCAGCGGCTGCCGCCACGCTGGTGTTCCCGATCGCCCTGAAATCGCTGATCGACCAGGGCCTCGTTTCCAGCGACCCGGGCGCTCGGGTGATGGCGCTGCGCGAGCACTTCTTTGCGCTGTTTGCCGTGGGCGCCGCGCTCGGCGTTTTTTCGGCGGCGCGCTTCTACGCCGTCACCTGGCTGGGCGAGCGCGTCACCGCCGATCTGCGCAACGCCGTCTACGCCCACGTGGTGAAGCAAAGCCCCGAGTTCTTCGAGACCACGCAGACCGGCGAGGTGCTGTCGCGCCTGACGACCGACACCACGCTCGTGCAGACCGTCGTCGGCTCCAGCCTGTCGATGGGGCTGCGCAACACGGTGATGGGCCTCGGCGCGATGGCCATGCTCGTCATCACCAACCCGTACGTGATGTCGCAGGTGCTGGGCATCCTGGTCATCGTCGTGCTGCCTTCGCTCTACTTCGGGCGGCGCGTGCGCAAGCTCAGCCGCGCCAGCCAGGACCGCGTGGCCGACTCGGCCGCCATTGCCGCCGAAGTGCTCAACGCCATTCCGGTGGTGCAGAGCTACACGCAAGAGCAACGCGAAGCCGCGCGCTTCGACCAATCCACCGAGCAGGCCTTCACCACCGCCGTCAACCGCACGCGCATGCGCTCGCTGCTGGTCGCCTTCATCATCACCGCCACCTTCGGTGCGCTGCTGTGGGGCCTGTACCAGGGCACACAGGCCGTCGTGCGCGGCGACATCACCGCCGGCCACCTCGGGCAGACGGTGGTGTTCGTGATCATTCTCGTGAGCAGCGTGGCGGTGTTGTCGGAGGTGTACGGCGACCTGCTGCGCGCAGCCGGCGCCACCGAGCGCTTGATGGAGCTGCTCGCGGCGCGCTCGCCGATCGAGTCGCCAGCGCGGCCATTGGCACTGCCCGACACGCGCGCCGGTTCGTCGATCGAGCTGCGCGACGTGACCTTTCGCTACCCTTCGCGCCCGCAGCACCCATCAATGCAGCACGTGACCCTGCAGGTACAGCCCGGCGAGACGGTGGCGCTCGTCGGCCCGAGCGGTGCCGGCAAGAGCACCGTGTTCCAGCTGCTGCTGCGCTTCTACGACGCAAGCGAAGGTGCGGTCAGCATCGACGGCGTCTCGGTGCGCGACACCTCGCTGCACGAGCTGCGCCAGCGCATCGGCATCGTGCCGCAAGACAGCGTGATCTTCTCGGCCAACGCGCTGGAGAACATCCGCTACGGCAAGCCGATGGCGTCCGACGATGAAGTGAAGGCCGCCGCGCGCGCGGCGTTCGCCGACGACTTTCTGCGCGAGCTGCCCGAGGGCTACAACACCTTTCTCGGTGAGCGCGGCGTACGGCTTTCGGGCGGGCAACGCCAGCGCATCAGCATCGCCCGCGCGATGCTGAAGAATCCACCGCTGCTGCTGCTCGACGAAGCCACCAGCGCACTCGATGCCGAAAGCGAGCGCATGGTGCAGGCCGCGCTCGAGTCGGCGATGAAGGGCCGCACCACGCTCGTCATCGCGCACCGCCTGGCCACGGTGCAGCGAGCCGATCGCATCGTGGTGATGGAGCACGGCCGCATCGTCGAGATGGGCAAGCACGCCGAGCTGGCTGCGGCAGGCGGCCTGTATGCGCGGCTCGCCGCGCTGCAATTTGAGAAATAAATTGTGTCTGCTGTAGGCCGTGGCCGACAGCGTGCGTTGTGAGTGTCTGACAGACGCTCAACACCCGCTCGACCAAAGTGAGCGACCGGGTCATCCCCCTCCCGTTTTGAAGGAAGAACCATGAACAGAAAAACTGCCATTCGCTCGATCATTGCCAGCCTCGCGGCGAGTTCCATGCTGCTCGCCGGCTGCGACACCATGAGCCCGACACAGAAGGGCACAGCCGCAGGCGCGGGCATCGGCGCCGTTGGTGGCGCTGCGATCGATGCAGCCACCGGCGGCCGCGGCGGTACCGGCGCGGTGGTGGGTGGCGCCATCGGCGCCGTCGTCGGCAACATCTGGTCCAAGCGCCAAGAAGAACGCAAGCAAGCGATGGAGCAGGCCACCAAGGGCACCGGCGTCGAAGTGACGCGCACCGCCGACAACCAGCTCAAGCTCAACGTGCCGAACGACATCTCGTTCGACGTGAACAGCGCCAACATCAAGCCCGAGTTGCGCGCTGTGCTCGACCCGTTCGCCAACAGCCTGCGCGGCGACCCGAATGCCCGCCTGAGCATCGTCGGCCACACCGACAGCACCGGGTCGGACGCGATCAACAACCCGCTCTCTCTGCAGCGTGCCCAGAGCGTGCGCGACTACCTGGCCGGACACGGCGTGGCCGCAGGCCGCATCGACACCTCCGGCCGCGGCGAGCGCGAGCCCGTCGCCGACAACAACACCGAGTCCGGCCGCGCAAAGAACCGCCGCGTGGAAATGTTCATCCGCGAGCCGGGCCAGTCCTGATATTTCTTCTGTTGCAAGAAGGGGCGCACACGGTGCGCCCCTTCTGCTTTGAGGGTGTCAGAGATAATCTGCAGGCCGCTTTTCCGGAGCCCGCATGACCCGCCCCATCCGTTCCCAGTACGAAGATTTCATGCGCCACGTGCACGAGCACGGCGTGTTCAAGGCCGACCGCACGGGCACCGGCACGAAGAGCGTGTTCGGCCACCAGATGCGCTTCGACCTGAACGAAGGCTTCCCGCTGGTGACGACCAAGAAGGTCTTCACCAAGGCAGTGATCCTGGAGCTGCTGTGGTTCCTGCGTGGCGACAGCAATGCCACCTGGCTGCAGGAACGCGGCGTGACGATCTGGGACGAATGGGCAGCACCCAACGGCGACCTCGGCCCCGTCTACGGCGTGCAATGGCGCTCGTGGCCCACGCCCGGCGGCGGGCACATCGACCAGATCGCTGAAGTCGTGAAAACGCTCAAGACCAACCCCGATTCGCGCCGCATCATCGTGAGCGCCTGGAACGTCGCCGAACTGTCGAAGATGGCGCTGATGCCCTGCCATGCTTTCTTCCAGTTCTACGTGGCCGAAGGCAAGCTCAGCTGCCAGCTCTACCAACGCAGTGCAGACATCTTCTTGGGCGTGCCGTCGGTTGGTCACATTCACTAAGTGTCTGGATAGCGTTTGTCGAGGTGAATGGTCAGGTAGTGTCTATGCAGACTGTCTGCATAAAGAGGCTGCGACAGCGACAGGGCTTGACTAAGCTTGCTGCAACCGGTCCGAGTGCACCTCGTCACATTGCGACTCGAGATAAACCCGTGCGCTACATGTCGCTATCCCCATGCGACAGCCAGACCTGGAAACCCACCCACGGCTATGCTCTGGTCTGAGCCGGCCACTCCAGAAAATTCACTCATGCGTCACCCAGAAACCCAATACCTCGAAATGCTCGCTCGCGTGCTTGAGTCCGGCGACCCAAGGGTCGACCGGACTGGAGTCGGCACGTTGTCGCTCTTTGGGGAGATGGCTCGGTTCGACTTGTCATCGGGAGAGGTGCCCATCCTGACGACCAAGAAGGTCTTCTGGAAGACCTCTGTGAAGGAAATGCTCTGGTTCCTAACCGGCGGCACCAACATCCGAGAACTCCTGCAAGACAACGTACGGATTTGGACGGACTGGCCGCTGCAGAAGTACCGAGAAGAGACCGGAACTGACATCTCTCAGACAGACTTTGAGAATCGAATCCTTGAAGACACAGCATTCGCTGCTCAATGGGGCGAGCTTGGTCCGGTGTACGGCAAGCAGTGGCGTCGCTGGCTTGGAGCGGATGGCAAGGTCTATGACCAGATTGAAGGCGTCATCCAAACGCTTAAGAACAATCCCTCGAGCCGCAGAATTCTCTTTCACGGATGGAACGTGCCTGAGATTGGTGGAATGGCACTCCCGCCCTGCCACCTCCTGTATCAGTACCACGTCTCGAGTAAAGGACGTTTGAGCTGCATCCTCTATCAACGAAGCGCAGATATTCTGCTTGGCGTACCTTTCAATTGGACTGGCGCGGTTGCACTACAACTCATGTTGGCTCAGCAAGCTGGCCTCACTCTGGGAGAGTTTGTATGGATGGGCGGAGATGTCCATCTCTACAAAAACCACACAAGCCAGGCTCGGGAACAACTCGCACGCAGTCCGCGTCCTCTACCGAGGATGCGCCTCATTGCAGCGCGCAACAGCATCGACGACTATCGAATTGAAGACTTCGAGGTAGACGGATACGACCCGCATCCGCCAATCAAGGCAGACGTCGCAGTCTGAGTTTTCGAAAACATACCGCACGGGTCTTGACTAGACCCGACGATAGCAGTGTCGGCCTCGTAGCCCGCGTCATCATCGTCGTCGTCCGTAACCATGACGGACCTACCCACGGCGCCTGAAATTTGCACCTTGTTCGGGAGATGGATAGGCGCCGGGTCCTTGCCGTGCTCGTACAGCCGGTACTCACGCGACCCTACGCGATAGAGCAGGTCATCAGTCGAATTTGTCGTGCTGTGATGCAGTCGACTTGAGTCGTTCGTCGATGCCTGCACCAAGTGTGCCTTAATGCTGCCCGCCTTGAGCTTCGGGTATTTTTCTGCGAACCACGCGACAGCGCGCCTCGCGTTGAAAGTCTCGCCGGGCTGCAGCTCCCAGTCGGCAATCATGTCCTTGAGTAGGACACGAGTCGGCTTGTCGTAAATGGTCTTAGCACCGCGCTCTTTCTTAGTGAGGTTGTTCCAGGATGTGCGGAAATTTCGAATCTTGGCAACTCCATGGCGAAGTACCGAGGTGCACTGTTGCACCAAGCAAACCCGAGTGGCAAAGAGAGGGGTAACCGAGCCTAAGTAGTGCCAGACCGAAAACTCATGTTTTCGAGCCATTGCCAGTCCAGCATGGCTCAAAGAATGCACGGGAGGAGCCAAGCTAACTATTATTTTGAGTGTACTAACCAGGGGTTTCTGGTCGAAAGCCA
>Ga0307515_10008580_pt1 | contig 19898 bp, 18 predicted proteins | sample 17_EM_MG_FD_194513 | JGI IMG/M metagenome (GOLD analysis project Ga0307515, IMG submission 194513) | Populus trichocarpa ectomycorrhiza microbial communities from riparian zone in the Pacific Northwest, United States - 17_EM | ecosystem: Host-associated > Plants > Roots > Unclassified | place... | reverse complement strand
CTATGTTCCAATCTATTGATTAGCCGAGCTTGCGAGACTCTATCCGGGCGCCGGAGGTACGTACTGCCTTTTTCGGTAATACATATTGCTTATCTAATTTCCGCGAGTTGGAGATCTTTGTCCGACCCAACACCTACCCATTTCCAACGATGAGGTTATTCTCAAGGAATACCTACTGACCTCTGTTGGAGTGGTCGAAAGTTTAATCGAGAGGAAGTTGTAGACAGGTGGACGGTTGGTAGCCCAACGGCAACGTGTGTGTCACAAAGGAATTTATACACACATATATAGAAGGATACCGGAAATTCCAATTGGACTGGATTATCACCAGAATCACCACTACGTGAGTCTCCGGGTCCGCGTCCACCGGGAGGATAGAGAAGAGCCGACCCCTGCGGTCGGCACGAACCTCGTTTCGCGCAACTATACTGGAACCAAAACGAATATGGCGTAGTTTTTGCACTATGGCTACCGCGAAAGAACGAGGATGTAACGGGGGAGGAGTTCGAGAGGGAGATGTCGCCACTCCAGGGCAGGTTTAGAAGGCTCTAAATCCCAGACGATGCGAAATTCTGGGTTGGAAATTTGGAAATGTCAATTCGAACCCCACATCGAACGCTCAAGGGTGCAGTACTGGTACGAGCATCCGCTCGAAGGGGTGTACCGCTTGTCCCGGTAATCGCAGGAGAGCGCGAGATGATAGCACCAAACAAACGCGGGGATGCTACGATGTTCACTGAACCGGAAAGCTTCATTCACGGGTGAAGCGACCTCGCAAGCAAGCTAGTAATGTCGGCCCTGTGCCTGAACGCCCCGCCGTCGGTAAGACGGAAGTCCCCGGCCCCGAATGTGACAGTGCCTGCAACCGAACATGGGGGTGGTGAGGTGGTGCCGCCGCGAATAGTCTCGCATTTCTCTTCAAAAATATACTACATACAGGTGCAGGATACAGTTATATGGAATCCTGATCGTCTGTTGAAATCATCTCCACAGAGAAATTCACAGTGCAAACCCATGGTTCCAGCCTCTCCGCCATCCCCGCGGGAGGAGACTTCGTGTGGAAAACGACACGCTCGAAGGGTACACCTCGCATGTGCTGTGACTTCACGAACCCTACGATAACAACCACACATTCTTCGTCGAGGGGGTCGTTCGGCTGCTTGACAATTATGAGCGTCTTGATCGAGGGGAATATGACCTGTTCCGCCGAAGCTTGGGACTCAGGGAGATCGAAGAAGGGAGAGAGGAATAGCCGGAGGTCGTCGATGTCTAGAATCAACTCTCCCAGAGGTCCCACAAATTTGAACAATTCCCTGGCCTCCTTCACAATATTCGTAAGAGGATGGAGGTTGGAAAAGGGATGTCTAGTCCAAATATGAAGGTGCTTGACGTTGCTCAGGAGAGGATGCGTTAGGATAGCCTCGAGAGCGTGTGAAAGAACTTCGGTGTGCTGCCATCCCAGTTCGGGCGTGGGCTCATCAGAGTCTTCATCCCCCGTGATTATCTTGTAACCCAATTCAAGGGTGGCCGAGCCAGGAGATACGAAGGAGAGAGAGATTGATACGAGGTCCTCTCCGATAGTTATCCCGAGCGCGATTTTGTCGATCGTACTCGCCACATACTGAGGGCCGATCGTATTCCAGGTGGGGAATGTCTCTTGTGGCACCTCGAATTCGACATCTTGTTCACGTACAAGTGATATGCGCCTTGCGGATGGACATGATATGTGGGGGGCGATTCTGTAATCAGGCTCGCCTTGAGTGACGGAGAAAACTTCGACGTTTGGAAGGACAATGACTCTCTCCAGAGGGACATCTCCTAGCAATAGTTCTGCCTCGATCGTTATACGGACTGTCTGAAGTGTGGGTAAAGATTCGAGGAAGTTTAGCAGTCGGGAGATAGGGAACACCTCGTCCCCCGCTGAGAATTCGAAGGTTGTGAGGTTTGGAAAGGCGAAGTAATTCAAGGGTGGTACCCCTTCGGAGCAAAAGAAGAAGTTCTTCAGATTGACCGCACCACTGAAGAGGGGGAGCGAGGGAGAGATCGTCCCTTCGACCGCGTCAATTTTGAGAGTGCGGAGCAGTGGGAGTGGTCCGGAGGTGGCTTCAGAAAACCCCTGGATGTTTGACCAATGATCGGGGGCAAAATCGAGGGACCTGAATCGTTGAGCATGGGGCGAAAGCAGCGCCAGGATTTCAGCACGACCCAGAAAAGCGGATCTAATATCCAGCGCAGACCCTTTCGCCCGCTCGAGCAGGGTTTTCACGAGATCGCTCCTTTTTCTTGTCAGGTCCAATTGTGACCACAATGCAGCGTGGTGAATGAAGGTTCTGCGCCAATGACGGCACACAGAACTGGCGGAAAGTAGGTCCTTCTCGTCAGAGAGGTGTGTGGGGATGAGGGAGAGAACTTCCGACGGGACGCGATTGATGGGGACGAACGAGTTTCTCCACTCGCGGATGGTCGCCAACGCGGTCGAAGTATCCTGGTCAAGCTGAGAAACGACATCGAAGGTGAACCTGCGTTTCGAAGAGGGAATTAATGTAGCTCCTCTACCGAATGGTCATACTACGTGACTTACGACGAATGGCATGCGACGCGCTTCAGTTCCTCATTCAGGGCGAAGACGAGCTGCGAAAGCGAGAGGCCCTGGCCGGGGTAAGCGTGAATGGTCATCTGGGGGTGATGGAGGTTGGAGCTTGAAAGGAAAAGTGGACCGCGGAGTCTTGCCGCGTTGAGGTAGATCGAGTCCTCAGTTGAGGTCTCATGACATCCGCACTGGCATACCTTTCCAAGTTTTACTGCCTGTTCCCATCTGCACCGGCCCAGACTCGGAATTTGGAGTGCGCCCGTCGTGATATTTTCCCTCCTTTCACCTAACATTCCGAGACTCTATGGCATGGCGCGGGGGGGTACGTATACATATCGCTTATCTAATTTCCGCTCGCGCGCGTTTGCCACAACAGAATGTCGGACTTACATTTATTGGCGATGGTCGAGGTAGAGGACACCTGTGTATAAACGTGACGATCAGTATGAGGTTCGGGGTTGTGGAATGAAATCTGGGCACATCTAGCCAGCGTTGTCGAAACCTGTGCCAGTCTCATCCTCGCTAGCAATGTAGTACATAAAGCGTTGTTTGACCAACACGGCCCTCGTGAACCCCCCATTAGGCCAACGAAGTGTGGGTAAGTTGTCGGGGGTTTATTATCCTCGTTCGGGATCATAAGGGTTTCCCCCTTTTCCCGATGTTGATACTGGACATCTCTTAGTGAGGAGAGGTGTATGCGGAAGCAGGCAAGGACGGTCACGGCCAAAATAACGGAAGCATTAAACTCGGCGAAGGCAACGGTTGCGGGAGGGTCAGAACCTGGGGGGCATTTTCAAGGTAGTTCTATGACGACAATGCATATGAGGGGTTGACTTGGGTCGGTGGTTCGGATGATCGTAGGGAATTCTGAGCGGACTTGTCGACAGAAGGCGTAACGTATACGTAGGCAGCCCTGTGTCCGTCGAGTGATTCTACAGATCCGGTGTGCTCCACCAGACAACGTCAACGTTCACATCTGGATGAGAGGCGATCTCGCTGAATAGACGCTCGATCGGACGCTCCGGAAAATCAAAAATCTCCTTCTCCTTCTCCCTCCTCGCCCACTGACATCCATGCCCTCCGAAAAACGTGCTCCCAAGCGCCAAAAGACCGGAAAACACTCGTCTTCAAAATCTAAATCTAAACCAAGGCTTGTCGCGCTCGACAATTTTGAACCGTTAGGTTCTAGCAAACGCGTTTGGGAAGACGAAGACAAAGATGACGAAGAGAGGAAACTAGAGAGTGTTCTCTTTGGCAAACCTTACGTTCCTTCTTCGAAAGGGAGAATTGGAGGCGGTTCTGATGAAGAGGACGAGGGTATGCCGGAGGCGGATGTGGACTTGGGTGGGAACGAATTCGCTAATCTCATGGATTCTGAGGTACGTCGCATACATGCCTCTATGTGATTAAGGACTTGGATTTGATTAGGCTGCAGTTGTTCATGGTAGATGATGTCGAGGTTGATTCCGCTCCGGTCACTATGCCTTCCGGCTCGGAGGACGAGGAAGACGGAGACGAAGATGTACAATCGGACACCAACTCCCAAACACCCAATCTGGAGTCTGAGTTCGATTCTGAGGAGGACCTCGAGGCAGAACCCACGCCTACTCCCCTCGTACAGAAATCGCAGAAAAAGGGACCGGCATGGGTAGACCCAGATGATCTCGGTGTTCAAGTCTCTCTGGCTTCCAACAAGCGTCTTCGTAAACTCCGTGATACCGCCGCCGAAGACGAGATAGGTGGTCGCGACTACGAGCGACGGCTTCGTCGGCAATTCGAGAAGCTCAATCCAACTCCCCAATGGGCTTCAGACGCGAGGAAGAAGCGGCCTATTGCTAAACGAAGGAGATCCGTTTCCCCTTCTTCTTCGGTATCAGAGGAGGATCCGGACTTCCTCACATCGACGGGAGGTATTTTTGAGGGGAAGCAAAGGAGACCGAAGACACTCTCCCCGAAAACTCTCAATATTGAGCGGTTGAGAGACGCGAACCTTTCAGCGAGAGCTGAGGGTGAACTGAAGACAGTTCAGTTTCACCCTTCGCCGCAGGTGCCGATGCTACTTACTGCCTCCGCTGACCGACGGTTACGACTGTTCAACGTGCGTATATATTCACCCTCTCTCACTTCCACCGAAACTGATGCGTCTCGGCAGATCGACGGTCACACGAACCCTCACATACAGACTCTCCATATCCCAGAACTTCCACTCAGCAACGCCTGTTTCCATCCAAGCGGAACAAGCATCCTCTTGACAGGACCTCGCCCCTTTTACTACACTTATGACCTACAGTCCGGAACCTCTCACCGATCGCCCCGTGGATTATGGGGAACGACGTTCACGGACAAGCGATCGACTGATACGAATGCTAGTCTCCAAACCTGCTCGTTCTCCTCCACGGGAGATATGCTCGCGGTGGCCGGTCGAAGAGGATACATTCACCTGGTGGACTGGAAGGCCACCGCTTCTGGAAGCCAAGTCGTCGGTAGTGTGAAGATGAACTCAAGTGTCAAATCAATATGGTGGAACAACCAAGGGGAGCTTCTAAGTCTTGGCGAAGATTCGGAAGTATATGTTTGGGATATAGGTGAACGGCGGTGTGTACGACGGTGGAAAGATGATGGTGGTTATGGAAGTAAGCTGGTCACAGGTGACCGGGGTAACCAATACCTTGCCACCGGGTGAGGAAAGCCCGTCGGCTTACGTTGTAAACGGCTGATTGTCTCTGTTAGCTCGATGTCAGGGTACGTCAATGTTTACGGGGCAGGTGAGACCTCTGGCACAGGATCCGACAAACCGAAGCCCCTTAAGTCTCTGGGAAACCTGAATACGGCGGTCTCTACGCTTACGTTCAACCACGATTCGCAATTACTCGCGATGGCGAGCAATGACAGGAAGGATCAACTGAGATTGGTATGCTTCCAAGAATTGCTCTTACGCTGGTTCGCCCTCGTGGTACTCAACGCGAGTTTTATTTCATCCCAGGTCCACTTGCCGTCGCTTACTGCTTATTCAAATTGGCCGACCTCGGGGACGCCGCTTGGACGAGTGCTGAGCGTGGACTTTTCCGCAGATAGCCAGTACATTGCGATTGGGAACAACCGGGGCAGAGCGTTATTGTACCATCTGCGAGATTTTAGCGAGTCGTAGTAGATAACGTCCGGACCGGGGTGTGTTATCTTTCTTACCGTGGGAATGATTGGGGTGGGGGTCGTGCGACCGGCCGAGTCCGAAGTCATACGAGTGACGAGAAACACATGCAGGTCACTCTGTCCTCGAAACGCGCAGTTACTCAGGCCACAGCCCACACACGCCCTCGACGCCGCTGCCTCCCGCCGGCCAGGCCTCTCTTACGCCCTCACGATGGTCAACGTACGTCCGAAACGATTCAAAGTCCCCGCCGGTCCTTTTCGTCTTCGTCGCCGCTACGCCAGCGGATCGAATCTCAAACGAGCCCAAAAGGAGACCGTAAAGCTCCTCTGCATCGTCGGTATCATCTCCGCGTTGTGCCAGAAATACACAGTTTATTCCCCATCAGGACGATTGGCTAGCGCATGGAGGGTTTCTGCGTCTTCCGCCTCTGCACACGCCAAATGGTATCCCATCCCTGTCGCCCTCGGCGCGCTCGTGTTGGTCTTCTTCAGGTACAAGAAGCGTATGGACTCTAAGGAAGTTCACGTGGACGAGAATGGGGAGGAGGTTGTTAGGTTGAGAGGGCCCTGGCAGGTATGCACCTCTTCGTTCCTTCAACCCTCTTTACGATAACCAACGGACTTTTTGACGCTTTTTTGCCTCATTTGCGCGCGCGAATTCATACACGCGCTGTTATAGGTCCATGTGTTGGGTGCTTTACCACTCCGGAACCTTTCACGGTTATGGGGATACATCAACTCTCTTGAATTGCCGGTTTGGCTCAGACCCTTTGGTTTTCGACTTTATGCGAAAGCCTTCGGTTGCAACTTGGAAGAGATTGAAATCGAAGACCTGACGCAATACAAGAGCCTCGGCGACTTCTTCTACAGAAAACTTAAAGATGGCGTGCGCCCGGTTGCAAACGCTGCTCTGGTAGGTCTTTCGCCCCACTCTCCGCGTTTTCTACGTTCCTCCCACCCAATCTTATCGCGAAACTCACTCAATTCCCCATCCCTCATGATTTCACTTGACGTCTGACTCCCCCGATCACTCGTCTTCGAATTGCTGCGGTCGCGTGACTGATCCCTGTCCCTTTGACTCTCCCAGGTCAGCCCCGCCGACGGAACCATCCTTCACTTTGGTACCATCAAGGACCTCCAAATCGAGCAAGTCAAGGGGATCACCTACTCCCTGGACGCTCTCCTCGGTGTCGAGACTCCCACGTCCCCTCCCAGCGCAAGGATCCCCTTCGCCAATGCTGATCATGAGGTTGTGTTCCACCGCGAGTTCGCTGATATCAATGGAATCGAGTACAGCTTGTCCCAATTGATAGGCTCCACCGACTCGGTTTCTCGAACTCCCAGAGGCACGGCTCCCCGTACCGACAACACTTCGGAGGATGGTCATGGTCCGGCCCTCAGCTTTGGCGAGACAACCGACGCGTCTGTAATCAACCCCAAGAATCTCACCGAGAGCTTGCTCGAATCTGTCGAAGTCGCGGCTGAGATGGGGGCGCGTACAGCTATGGAACGTCGACGAAGTGCCTCTGGAACCAGCGTCAGAGCCGGAAATGCCCTTTTCTTCAGCGTTATCTACCTCGCCCCTGGCGACTACCACCGATTCCATAGTCCCACCGCTTGGGTCGTCGAAAAGCGTAGACATTTCATTGGTTCGTGTGTTGTGCATGACAAAGCAATGTGGCATGCGACCTGACACACATTCCCAGGTGAACTCTTCTCGGTGTCTCCCTATATCGCCAAGAGGTTGCACAACCTTTTTGTGTTGAACGAACGGGTTGCTCTCCTCGGAAGGTGGAAATACGGGTTCTTCAGCATGGTTCCTGTCGGAGCTACGAACGTTGGGAGCATCAAGATCAACTTTGATACTGTTCGTCGCCTCCTCACGTCATTCTACTATTGACCTTTCCCACTTACAATGGTCGCCCTCGCAGGATCTCCGAACGAACGAACGCGGAAAGCTTCCACCTCCAGGAACTTACCGCGAAGCAGTGTACTCTGCCGCCTCTCCACTCCTTAACGGTCAGCCCTTGAAACCCGCCCAGGAGATGGGTGGGTTCCGCCTGGGTAGCACCATCGTCCTGGTCTTTGAGGCTCCGAAGAACTTCCAGTTCGCTGTCCACGCCGGCCAGAAAGTAAAAGTTGGGGAGAAACTCGGCGAACTCGTCAACGTGGTCTCGAAGAAAGTCAAGTCAGTGGACGAGGACTTGAAGGGTGGCGAACCCGTTTTTGCGCAACCCTAGGGTTAGCTACCCCTTCCTCCCTTTGGCAGGAGTTATTTAAATTTCTAATCCTCACCAATCCCCCTTTTTTCATAACGAGTTACTGGGATCCGGCCATCTTAAGCATTGGCATTGCATTATCATCTGCAAACTATAGAGATTTCTTTTGCCTGTTGCAACGCATGTATATCCCACAGTAATCAGATTCCTGGAATCCACATCCTAATGCTTTTCAAGTTTCGAAATCGTCGTTCTAGAGCGGACCGCAACGTCGGGTGAATGTTCAATGGGAGGGGCTGTCCACAGGGTTTCCTGGGGTTGCTGCCGATCCCTCTTTTTTTCATCGCTGAAGTTAACATTGTCATCAAGTTAGTTGGCTTTCAGTAAGTCTCAAATTTCTTAGGCCGTGTAACGAGCGAAGTTTCGGCGCGCTAATGCCCTGGTCAAATCTCGGTAGTTTGAATTCTGAAGCTTTAAGCTTCAGGACCCAGGGCGACCTTGGCTAGCCCAGCTCTAAGGAAGGAAAGAAACTTCGACCGGAAATCCCTCGGCGTTCTATGCCAGAGAGACGGATATCTTCTAACGATCCGCGCCACATGATTTGAGGGTCCATTCTCGAGGGAGATGCAGGGCATTGAACTGAGATCACATTGGCGGTCCCTTGACGGACGTGAATACTACAAACGACGAAACAAAAAGAAAAGCGGAGACAGAACTTTTTCGAAACTCATTGTACGACGAAGAACTTCGTTGGGGAAGTGCGTACGATCTCTGGGTTCTATGCATCAGATTAAACTACCTTCTGCTATTGTGACGACCTTGCCGGTAGCGAACTCTCCTCTTGGTGGAGGTAGATTGAACGATGGGGCGAAGTTGTGGTGGCCGGATCACTCCTCGTGACCGGGTGTTTCTCGTAGAGACGACATCGACAAAGTTGAGCGAAGAGCAAAACTCTACTAGTACGTTCCACACGATTCCCTTCTCTGCCGCTCGTGAGCGGCGCCGGTGGTTTGTTAGATCCTTGAGGGTTTCGAACGCAACGCCAGAGAAAGGGATCTTCGATTCGGATTTCGGAGTACGATCAACGTTGTCAAGAGGGTGGTTTATCAGAGAATGCCGACGAATACAAACAGAGACTGCGAGACTGCGGCAGATACAAAGACAGAGATGCGAAGGGAGGAGCGCCACGGAGCAGAACAGGGTAAAAAAGCAAGAGAGTACAGCTGGCGCTCGGAAACCAGGAATAGCGAGGACGAGAGCCGGCCAGGCGCGAGTGAATCCCACACAGATTCAACAGATTTCCCTTTCGCCATTCTGATCACGTCAGCGATCCGTCCTTCGGTCCTGGCTTGTAGCGAGAGAGCAGATACGAATACGTCTCGTTGATCTAGATTCCACAATCATCAGCCAATCCAGGAAAAGGAACAAAGGAGGAAAGCCGGATAGGCGAGGAGAGGAGGGTGGAGAGAGATACGTTGAATGATAACAGAACCAAACGTAAGGTCGTGAATGTTCAAATGACTCCTTTACGCGGTTATCCTCAGGGCCCAAATTGTACAGTACCACTTCGAGATAGTGATGATGTTCAGGGGTGGAAAGACCGGGATCCATCACGTACCTTCTCGGCCTTCGCAACGCCGTCGGGGACAAATCTACACAACACAGTCGCTGATTCGAACCACCGCTTGGCTTCGTTGAATTGGGTCGCGCTATAGAAACAGCAGAGAGAAAAAAAAGCGTAAGTGATTCAGATCGCGAGGACAGTCACGACCCACGGTCCGATACGGGTGACGAGAGAAACGAATACACCGCTGGTCGGATGGACGTCCCATACAGGCGACGAGGCGATGAAGGGTCCAGAATAGGAGGACGAGAACAGGAAAATGGTACGAACTGTAAGCATTCTATACCGGTGTTGTATGTCGTCCCCAGTAGCCATTGGCGCTCTTCGATGGGGTAATCCTAGCCAGTGACACGATTGGTCAAGGAATCAGGATAAGGATAAGAAAAGCAAGCGAAAATTGGCGGTGTTTTCCACAATCGGACACGCCCCGTAACGTTAACCGTAATACAGATATAACCCCCTCGGGTAAAACCGAGCACGGGGCACGCACCTCAACATTACGCTGTTCCTTCAGAACACTGATCGCCTGTTCCACGAACCCGATAGCCCTGGGCCGATCTGCGTTCGAATCTCGCGAAAGTAGGATCGTGCAGATGGCGCGCAGCCACCTCGAGAACTTCTCCAACGATAACGCGTTATGTTCTAGACTGGCGTGAAGAATGGACTGCGGGAGCACCAGGACGTTGTTCACTGATAGAACATTCGCTTGCGTGATTCCCGAAACATGGGCGCACCTCTAGAGCACTGAATAAAACTGAAGGGAAGGATGGAAATACCAAATAAATGAATCACGAGACTATTAAGCCATCTCGTGACTTACCATCTACTGGGCAATCCTTGTGAGCCCACTTATTTATATTTCGTTAGCCAATTTGCGCGGCCGGGCCTCCCCCTCGCGTTGGAGGGACGCACCAAAATATCCGCGATGGACTCGGTAGTGTCAACTCCTTGTGAATCGGATCGTCCAATTTCCTGGAAGCACATTTGAAACGATCCACAATGGATGGATGTGTTGCATGAGAGTCACCTCGACGATGGGCGGGATCCGTTTCCAATCCTTGAGCGCACAATACACCTCGACCTGGAACACCCTGAGGATGTGAACGAACGAACGACACCGGTCAGCGACCACGTCGCCAATAGAACGATTATCCGTCACGAGTTTCGTGATCCTCTCCCTGGTTTCAACCACCTCCTGGACAACCTTCCGTCTTTTGTCCTTCAAATCGTCAATTTTCCGTGTATGAATGAAGAACGTTCCATGCTTCAGTTCCACGAAGATTCAAGGAGCCACATACCTGATTGGCCACGTCATCCGTTTCGAGCCGCCGAAGGGCAAATACTGTGCAACATGATCAGAGGGGGGAGGGTCAGGTCGAGGGGGAAAAAAAAGGTTCAACGAATCAGCCATCAAGCATGCTTACCCCTTCCTGCTGTCGCGGCAAATGACGAGCACGCGATATGATCGTGGACCTCCGAGCCGTCCGCCAAAAGCGCGTGATCACGGTAGGCCTCAAGAAGCTAATCGCAAAAAGAATGAAGAGGCATAGAGGGACCCTCTTCTCATCAGCGATCAGGCTAGATGAGGTTAGCAAAATCAACCCTGACCTCTCTGCTGATATCGAAAAGGTCCGACACAAGATCGTCTGGGCACTCCCATGTCGAACAACCCTTTACCGCTGAGTTATACGCCATCCTCCACAGCCATGATATATCCCGAGCTATCACGGCGATTCCCTTCTTTGTAGAAACCTGAGAGATCAGGCCCTTGACTGTCGTATATGTAAACGTCAGAATCACTGCAGCAGATCGGACAAAAAAAAACGATAATGAAAACGCCACTGAACCGGTTCTAAAATGCTTCACCAAAGATGCCACGAGGTGCCTGAAAAGGAAGGTGTTTTTTGGTTCCCCAACCACGCTGACAAGCACAAGGCCACTCAAAGCTTACCGGTTGTGGGGTTCATTATCTAACAGCGAGTGAACGAGCCGGATTATGCACCGGACCAACGTGATCGCTTCTACATCTGCCTCGAGGCCGCCCTCGCGCTTCAGCGTCTTTAGTAGTGCCTCGAGGACGGTTAACAGCAGATTCTTCATATCAGATTCATGTGCCATGTTCGTCGCCAGAAGAAGCATCCTGCGGTCAAAGTCCGGCGAGCCCACAATGGCCTTGACCGCCGAAACGGCTACGTGATCAGGATTTAGTCCCAGCCCATCCCAAGGATAAACGTACACAGACCATCATCCTCCAACCCTGTGGGAATGGATAACCCGGATCAGTTTCGGTTTGAACCATAATGCATGAGAATGTGATGAACAGATGGATAGATACCTCGTTTTACCGAGGCCAGGAGGCTAATGTAATGCGTTGCGGCCTCGTTTCCTGGACAGAGTCGAACAACGGCGGCTGCGCTCGCGTACTTCTGCTGTTGGATGTAACAAAGTGCGGCCTTTCGGTAGCATTTCATTGTTCCCTCGCTAAGACCCCGGAACAACTGATGGGTGCCTCCGAGAAACCAATCAACGGCGGTGTCCCAGCGATTCGCTTGATAATGACGGTCGCCATACTGCCACAATAGCTTCAAAGAAAACGGAGTGAGGTTATGAGGGAACGGCATCAGGTGGTGGTGGTGGAAGACGTACAGTGAGGCACGCTGTGATTGAAACTTTTGATAGTTCACAGTCCCCTGATTTCACGCCTATCGTTTGCCGTAATACGCCACAAAAGTTACCATGCACACCGTCAAAAGGGGAGACGGAAAAAAAATTGTCGGACGTACATGAAAACGCTGTGTCCAGATCCTTCATCGCCTGGGGATGGTCGTCGCCTTTGGCGCAATGAAAGATCAGGAATAACAACAAGCGTTCAATGGTTTGAGTTCCCCCTTCACCATCCGATTCGACACAACGTCGGATAGAATGCAGTAATACGGATGTGACCAGTCCGCTGTCGTCGACGTTTTAGGGGACACGGACCAGCACGGTCGATTACGCACTCACTGTTGTTGGGTGAACGTTCGTAATTCGCGAAGTATCCTATTCTGTGAATCAGATCCGGGCCATCGGGTGTCGTCGTGAGACTCCAAAAGGGATCCCCGTACTCAGTGATTTCAACCTCGGACAACGTCATATTATCGATGATGGATTGGAACGCTGCGAAGTGAACGCGGAGGGTGCATCAGACCCACGTGGTATATGCATGTGAACTCGAACTGAACGGCGGAAACCAAACTAACCCTCAAGAAGTGCACTATCGCCACCATCCCTTCGTTTCAGGAGCGCCAGGCGCATCCATCGCAGGTGTTGGTATTCCGCACCCTCCTGCGATCCCCGGGTCAAACAATTCAAATTTGGGGATTCTAAAACGTAAGGTACCTGGTTCTCAGTTGTAGCAGTGAGTTCTTGTACCGCAGCTTCTGCACGCGTTAAATTCTCCGGATCGCACGACGACGACAAATAGTACGCCCGTGCTGCCGAAAGGAAGAAGAACAAGGAATCATCAGTGAGATAACAAACGAATGGGGAAGTGACCATCGAATACGCAGCGCACTAACCCAACGTTCTCAGGATGGACCGCTTCAATGATCAGCGTTCAATCTGTATTGGACAACCCAGGTGAACGAGGGTGGCTTACTTTGAGCTCCGCTAAGCCGGGACATTCCGCACTGTCCACCTGTTCTGTCACTGTAAACGCCTTCTGAACCCATTTTACCGAATCCCGCGCCCTGACTCCTTCAACACCAGCGGAACCTTCGACGCCGGTCTGCCGGAGAAGAGATTTTCCTATGTCAAGAAGTTTCGCTGCCAATGCTTGTCGCTAGCACGGGGGCGATGAGAATATCAATACCAATACCACAGAGTTCAATCAAGGGTCAACGGCTCCTTCTTCCACTCACATCACGCGGCGGGAGAAAACTATATCGGTCACCGTCTGGTTATTGGTAGGATCGATCACGTGGAAAATTCATGATAGATTTCCTCCGAGTGAGTTCAAGGTCAAACGTGAGCGTTGTGGCGATAGAAGCCTCACCCATGATCTTTTGTAGCATGAATTCTGCCACCCCATCATTTCCTTCTCTCCAAGCCTGCGTCGAACCAGTGATGAGCCCTCGTGACCCGGTGCCCGGTGGAACGGGGGTCTAGGCCCAGTAGCGCAAAAAGGGAACTCACAGCTTCCATCCGGCTAGAATAGTACACGAGCATCGCCTGGATTTTAGCCCGCTGATGCAGCCCATTGACATCAGCCGCGTTTCTCAGTTCTTCCTCAAACTAGCACGGCGTGAGGCGCGTGGCGATTAAGCGGACAGATACGTGGAAAATCGGATGCATCCGGGTCTCAGTTGGATATTGCCTGCGAAATAGGATACGGGAGAAGGAGAATGACGGCACCTTTGCAGCACAGCCAAGGACGTTGGCGGCAATGTCGGCGTTGCCAATCTCTATTGACCTTGAATCAATACAAAAAGTCGACCGGATAGTTTGTGAGGAGGAAACAAATTGTCAGATGAAAAACTGCACGCATCGATATCGGCAGAACGGATGACAGCGGTGGTAAAGATACGGGCACCCTTTTCACAGCGACTCACCAGACAGGCTTGCTCCGGCTTTACTAGCCAATTGGAGGACATGGATGAGGGCTAAATGGGCAAACGTGTGGATCAATCAGTTCCCAAGACAAAGGAAGGTCGTCGATGGGACTCAGTCGGACTTTCAATTGCGGGCGTTTGTTCCAAGCCAGCTATAATGAGCTGGAAGCCCGCGTGTCGCACTTTTTTGGGGAGGGCGTGGCGTAAGGGGTAGCGAAGAATGTAATCAGACAACACCGAAGCCGGGGTTTGATTGATGTAAGCGGGCGCCAAGGACTCACAGCCTGCGACCAGCGGTCGTCCCTCCGGACCTGGAGCAACGATGCCAGCAGCGTTCCAAAGATTGACGCCTGCACGGGGTTCGTTCATTTGGCGGCATGGTGGGTTATTAGGCTCAAGAAGCTCGAGAAGGGTAGAAAACCTGACCCTCGCGATCTAGGGCATCTACTAAATCCGATTTCACCGCGTTAGTTCTTGAGCGGAGTTGACTAAACGACTCTGCCAACGATGCGACGTGGGTTAGATCTGCACCAAGGGTCGCAGACCTCGTTGCCTCTTCAGCGTTGTTCAGGTTGCGTTTGATTCTGATTAGAACATCTGGGCCGTGATTAGTGCACGCCCCTCTTTTCCTTCGGTCGGAAACAGGCTGGAAACCAGACCTTGGATGGACGTGAAAATATTTTGCAAATCTTGGGGGTGCTTCCGAGTTGGGGACATGGACGGTCAAGCGATAGACGCGTCGGTGGCTGAAATCGGCACGTGATGGCGGTGGCACGCCGAAGCGGTCCCACTGAACGCAGGACAGTGAATTTCCGGGCTAAGGTTCAATTTCACTCCACAATACGTTCGCATCGAGTGTGCTCGTAGCGATGGCCTGTATTGTACTTCCTGTCAGATAACTCGCGTCTCACGTTACGATTCAATCGCATGCAGGACAATGGGCGGTGCAGTTTACGTTCAGAGGCAGGGGCCTCTGTGCGCGGCAGCAGATAAACGTGGTCGAAACCGGAGTCGAGACCAGCGGCCGGCCGCCGATGAATCACCTTGGCCCAGGTCGTCCGCATCGAGGGGGCCCCCATCTCAGTCAGACGATCTTATCTGCATCGAGATGGCCTGGCTGGATAGTGCGCGATCTTCCCCCAAGCCCTACGGCACCCACCCAGCAGCTTGGCCGGACGTACACTTCAAGCGGTCACAAACCGGTTTACCGGTAAAATGACACAAGGCCGCGAGGGGTGTTCGTAAATCGCGCTATCGAATGGTCATGTTCGCTTGACGCCGTGCAGAGGGGGTTAGGAAGAAATTAATTACTGCGGATCCCTGGGCAGACGAAATTAGCTGTGCTGAAATTACCGTTGACCGCATCAAGCAATCCTGACCCCCCGCAAGAAGCAGGGGTAGGTCGTGCCAGGGTATGAACCCAGATGGAAGGTGTGCCGCCAGTGCATTATCGCAGCTTCATCATGCGGACGTGAATTTGTCGTGGCGGGAAACCAGGCGACCTTTCATCATAAGTAGGGTAATGAATGAGGTGTCGTGCTCCTTTGGGTCTAGCGAGTTCCAGCCATTCATGATATCGATAACGCGACAGCAGAGAAAATTCTTGGAGTGGCAACCCGAACCCCAGACCCAAGGCCACCAGTTACCCACGCCCATTGTTTAAATTTGCGTGGAGCATAACACAAGCGGGAGCACCTCACAACGGTGATGGGCAACCCATAGAGGAAAGGGTATAGCCATACAGATTGATTTCCATTCCACAGTCCGAGTCTGGCTGGGCCGATGGGTTTTGCAATCGGAGCGGTCCAATCGATGCTAGGCACCTCATGAGTAAGTAGCGCGGTCGATTCGTGGGCACCACAATTCGCCCACCTCCACACCGGTGACAAAGAGAAGAAGGTCATCGGTTCATAAGAGCGGTGACCGGAGAGGAGACGTCTCAATTTCCGAGTCTTCTGGAGAGCCTCCCACGCCCCAGGCGCAGCTACCATACAAAGGGGGGGTTAGTAAGCAAAGAGAAGCAACTCCTAGAGCGCGATGGTCGCACGGTCTCCCGTGATTCAGTACGGAGACAAGTGAGTTCGGAGTTTCACAACCCGAGAGGAGTACATCACCATTCACGTAGAACGGAAAAACACAGCCCAAAGCTAGACCATTCCAGCCCAGGAGCGCAGCTCGCCTTCCCACATGCAACGTCTGACAAGAACTGCAACCGGGAGAAAATGAAACAGCGAAGACAATAATGGGATATGATGATTCCGCAAAGCCAAAGAGGGTGTGTGAACTCCTGAGAAAGGCGCAGTCGCGTCGACGGTAACCGTAGCGCGGAACGCTGCACAAGATGTGTAAAGACTTTAGGACAGAATTCAAAGTTCCGTGGGGTTGGTTAGTCCCTGTTTCAGGTTACAGGGGAAGGCCCGCGGAGCCTGCAAGTCATCGACTCGCGAGACAAGGCCCTCACAACCTGGCTTCCGAACTGGCCAAGGCCAGCCCCACAGGACCACAAGCCGAACAGGCGGTTCGGAAGATGAAGAGTTCGTGAGAATCAGAAGAAAAAGCTCAGCGGGCACCCACACTCACCGCGCCTCGATCAGGCAGACGCGATCGGCCTGCGTGGAAAACGAGCCACATGATGCATTTGTTCTAATCGGAGGAGCCAAGGAAAACCCTTTGTGTGACGGAGTTGGAGAGGAATTCGAAGGAACAATCGCAGCACCCTGGATATTGAATCCACTGGAGCAGGCTCGAACGGGGAGGCTCGCGTCGTCATCGAGTCGATTCATCTACTGCTCCGTCGCCTCGTTGATTTGATCAAAGGGCTATCACGGACCCCTCCGCTCGCGTGGTCTCCCCTCCACTCTTCGCCCACCATACCATTCGAAACCGACCGCCCGATGGCATCTTCGCGCAAGTGGTACTATGGATACCTCAGGCCCGAGTTGTAACCACGGGCACAAGGGGGATCGAGCGTTGAAGAACATTGGGATCCGATGATGATTCTAAAGGTTAGATCTCAGACATTCGATGTTGGTATTCCTGCTGCGATGGCTCGGAAGGACCATGGGCGAGGGGTCCTCCTATTCCGCCCCCTTCCCAGACTAACTTGAGCCACACACCACCTCTCCGACCGCGCAGCTCCCGCTGATGACTCACATATTGAAGTATGCACGGAGATGGAAGACGAGCGAAAGTTCTGACAAATTCCAGGCCATCGGATGAACTCCTGTTCTTCCTCTAAATCAAGGTCCGATGATCGAAGCTATGTCGGCGATAGTAATGCCGGCTAGCATATACATATGGGTGGAGAACACCCACAGGATGTCTTCAGCACAGAGAAGAGATATCCGTGTAAAGTAATCACCATATGAGAGGCGCGAGAGCGGGAGCAACAAGCTCCCGACCGGCACAGCTGACCGTCCTGACGTGCCTAGAACTGGGCGCCAGAGAGAAAAATTAACCTTGCACCCAAAAGTCACCGCTCCCGGGCGCCTGCTTTAACCAAGTACGGCGAACTGGCGGCTGCCCGGCGCTCGGCGCGCCGGTCCTTACCCATCTTGGAACGGTGACACTAACAGGCTAGCCGGGCCAAACCAAAGTCTGATGATGGATGTGTTTTTGGATACGACGTCAAAATAATGGACAACAGATCTAAAACAAGAAAAGGGAATTCCGGCCCATTGCTTGCGATGGGGATTATATAAAGAAGGTAAAGATCCCGTCGCATCCAGTAGAAACGCCACAACAGTTCGGCGCATGCATGGGACGTGTAGACAGAGCGGAGAGCGTGAATGAAGACGAAGAAGGGTAACGAACAGGTTTGATTCCCGATCAGATTGAGCCAAAAAAAAGACCTGTGAGGGACTGTACGCAATCGTAACCCTCCCCGCCCAGGGAGAACGAGCAGTGAAAGAATGGAACACGAGCACGTGGGCCGTGGGATCCATGACCCTGAGGGGGGAGTGGACGGATGGGATTAAACATTCAATGAAGGAGACTAACCACGAAAGGGAAGCTAGATGTGGATCTGGCAGATCTGAGATCGCTAGCAATTGGGAAGGGCAAGTCCCGGCCGATGACCCGATTCAACGACTCAAATCTGGTTCGGGTTGGGGGACCCGCGACCCGTTGATCCGTCGGTCGAAAAGCAAACGGTTTACAGCTCCCGGGATCGGCTATCGCATTGTGGCAAACAAAAACACGTTGCACCATCCTGCGAACCTCGGATGATGACAACCTCGCGCCTATTACTATCACGACAACGTTGAACCTTAGGCACCTACCTCGCCTCAATCCAGGAGGCCGTTCCTTGGAGTTGTGATGCTCCGTTGTTATTGCTGCGTATGATCAGAAGGAGATACATATCCCACATCGGATCCCAATACACATCCACAGTCGCAGGCGATTATCGGTAACTTACTATCACCGAAGCAGCTCCGACGTGACCCACATATCCACAACCCAACGCCTTTTCGTTACTTTACAATACCCACCGCAGTCTCACGTTGTCACCTGAGTCACACACACAGCCCGATTCATGGGCCAGACCCCGCTCCTCACACAAACCCAAAACCCGAGGGGCAATGAATATGTAAAATGAATCACAGGACGTGTGATTTCTTCTCACCATGCGAGAAAAAAAAAGAGAGTCCGGATGCGCTCCGAGGTCGCACCGACGACGCGCCACGCCAAATCGATCAGTTCCCAACCTGCTTCCGAGCCCCCGACCGAACCTTGTCCACTTACGGAACATCATGCATCATGGATCATCGGTATGTAAACCCTGCCAGACCCATCGCGACAAATGGCGGACGACTATCCATCCGAGGCTCGCTCGCGACCATCGGATGGAACAGAAACAAGGGTTTGGACCAAGGGAAGGTCCAATCCAAATCCGCACGCCCTAACCATCCTTCACATGCACTACGTTCTTAGCCCCACTCTGGAGAATTCAGACGAAGAAAATAATAAGGAAGAAAAGGAAACGAGGCTTTCTCACTCCTCGCTCAGACCAACCTCATCGGTTCCGCTCTGGGCGCACGTCTGCCGACGAGAAAGGGGACTTGATCGCGCCCGTTTCGACCGGATCCTGGCGCGAAACGTCTCCACCATCCATTGGTCTTGTCCGGAGGCCACCGTCGCCCCAGCGATCGAGGGTACTGCTCAAACGACGACTTCGGCGTTACAATGAAGGGCGTTGCATAGCGTTCTACTTGTCAACTAGGGTAACCGCTCCGCGCTCCTGCCCGGACGGACACGAAAAAAAAGGGGGAAGGGTAAAAAGGGAGTTTCCACGCACGGGTGCTGAATACACCGAATACGTGGGCGTGAACAGCTGGCATCTTTCCATCTTTCCGATGGCCGATCGATCCTCTGCTCGCGCACCGGCCTCCGGCAAACCGGAACAACGTAAGTGCCTCGAACGTACGGGTGACGGGGATTGATGGTGGATCTTTGACGGGAGAGCGAAAGGTCAGAGCCCCAGCCGACCACATCAAACCCTCCTACTACCTAGCCGTAAGCCAAACCCGCCAGGTGGTCGGGCGATGCACCCGGACTTGTTCGATAATCAGGCTCTCTCAAGGGTTCCAGCGCCAACGATTTTATCTAATGCATCGACAGAATGAGGGTACGTGTAACGTTATGTGTAACTGCGAATCCTTCTCCCACAACCGTGTGCGCGGTTAAAGGGTGAGCCTACATCCTTCCGCATCCCCGAACCCTCCAGA
>Ga0307515_10008579_pt1 | contig 19899 bp, 8 predicted proteins | sample 17_EM_MG_FD_194513 | JGI IMG/M metagenome (GOLD analysis project Ga0307515, IMG submission 194513) | Populus trichocarpa ectomycorrhiza microbial communities from riparian zone in the Pacific Northwest, United States - 17_EM | ecosystem: Host-associated > Plants > Roots > Unclassified | place... | reverse complement strand
TACCCCCCCCTGTACCTGCATCTACTTTATGTATATATAGCCTCTTTTTCTACATAGATCAATCTTTACACGAGTTCTTCTTTTCTTACAATCGGTGCACGGACTACCGATCGACACGATGTTATCTTTTAGCACCGTGATACTAAGTACACACTCGATTTATAAGCGTAATCCGCATTACCGGCTCCCGGACCCTCAGATCGCCGGCATGGGGTTTTCTTTGAACCATTTTGGTAATCGAGGAATGTGAATGTGGTGAACAGCTTGGGCACCAGCCCATTAAGGATGCCGCGCAGCTCATTCTCATGCAGCCTGGCAGTATCTTAAGGAAGTTGTCTCGCGTGAGTTTTCGGCCAATTCCTCGCGCTTCTCTCCTCCAAGCACACCTCCGCGGACCACTCCGCCTCAGACTTCAAAAAGCATCTCGGCTACTCAACAATGGCGGACGCAGAGTCCCAACAGCCTCCTGCAGCAGCTCAGCCTGCGCAAGAATCTCCTGTAGCGGAGGAAAAGCCCCCCAAATTCTCCCCCTCCGAGTTCCGCATCTACAACCGCATGGCGGAGCACATGGACTACTACGTTAACCCCCGCCACCCTCCCCCTCCAAAGTTACTTCAACTGACGCTCTCCCTAGCACAACATGTTCCGCGCGACCTGGAACACGCTCTATACGGCCTGCACGACCTCACGGCGCCCCGTGCACCTCTCACTGCGCCAATTCCTCAGCACGGGGTTAGACTTCTGCTCGCGCCTGGAGACGCACCACGGCATCGAGGAGGCGCACATCTTCCCTGTGCTGGCGCGCAAGATGCCGGCGTTCCGCAAGGAGCTGCAGCTGCTGACGCAGCACAAGGAGATCCACGAGGGGCTGGAGAAGCTGCGGGGTTATCTTGAGGAATGTAGGACTGGGGAGCGCGAGCTGAGGCTGGATGAGCTGAAGGAGGTGATGGATGGGTTCGGGGAGGTTCTGTGGAAGCATTTAGATGCGGAGGTGAAGGAGTTAGGTGCGGAGAATATGAGGAAGTTTTGGAGCGTGGAGGAGATGAGGTGGATGCCTTTTTAGTGAAGTGGTAGAGGAGAGCGAGATGGCGTTGCAGGTATACTGCATTTTGGCTTGCTAAAATAACACTCTGGGATTGGCATGGTCGGGAGACGTGACTTTAGAGGTTGACGTAGGTAGATCTCGGAAATTCTTAGGTATGCATCTACAGGCGATTTAATTTTTTGGGTTGCATTCAATGTCGTCTTGCTCTCGCAAATCTTTCGTGCCATTTACGAGATGACCCGGCCTTTGCGCTTGGTTCACTTGGCCCCTTTTCACTGCTTTCTAAGCCTCCTTTGAAAGCAATGGTCGTAGATGTAGGGAGAATATATGAATCCTCCAAATTGTTAGCCTTTTCACTTTCATTGAATTAGCCGGGGGACGCACATGGATTGCCTCGAGTTCTGCTTCTTGCCGCCATGCCTCCGGCAGGCAGTCTCTCCATGCGTCGAGGAAGTATGCTGTAAGAAGCCCAGAGTCACCTGCCCTTACTTCCAATACCATTCTGCCTACCCACTGAACACACTTCTTGGCGTCGAGGTATGTCCCTAGGCAAGGTTAGCATGTAAGCAGCTGCACCACAAGTAAGAGTAACTCACAAGTGCCGCTGGAATTCCCATCCTCAGCTACTAGTCTACTTAGGAGTGAAGTCAACAGAATCGGTGGATATCCTTCATCCTCTATTGCTTTGTGAAGATCATCCGTTAGAAATTGTGATCCTAGATTGATCCCCTCTGCTAAGGCAGCTGCATTTATTGACCGCCAAATCTGGAGCAGGGTCTTTGCGGTAGGCCTGTAAGAGCTGCCAGCTAGTTCAAAAGCAACCAGTTCCCGCCAACCAGCTTCACATTCATCGTCTGAGAGTGGTATGTTTGAGAAGATTTGTAATTTATTCTGTGCGTTGCCCGCATCAACCGTATCTTCGCTAGTATCGTACACCGGTAGCACCGTTCTAAGGTACGGAATTGCAGAGCCGCAGACGGGATGCAGCTCTAGTGTTGCTGTGCATGTTGCTATAACAACGAGACCTGGTAGAGGTATATCGTTGCCCTGGGGTTCAGAAACGGGTTGCGTGACGAAGACCGAATTGGAGGTTTGGACCTGGCGTAATTGGAAGGTTTTGTTCGAGGTGCAGAGCACGGCATACGCTGGCTTGGAGCTTGGAGTACCGGACGGGGTGGACACCGCTTGTGATTTTATGGATAGTCTATGCAGGTTAGATCCTGGTATCTTGCTGAGGCGGAGGGGCGGGAGGGGCGGTGGTGTTTACACTGGAGGGTTCGGAGACGCTATGAGGTCAAGCAAAGCGGGAGGAAGCTCAAGTAGACGAAATTGTTGCTGCTCCTGAGAGATTGAGAAAGGAATGCCTCCTTCATCCTGTGTAGCCATGTTGAGAAGAATTGATGCAATGAGCGTAGTAGAAGGTGGGCGGGGGTTGATGATCTGCGGCGAGCCTTGTAAACCTTCCGAGAAACGCGTCGCTAAAGCGCGTTTGTGCTCTTTGAGCAGCTGGCCCAGCCCAGCTAGCCAAAAGTTGTTCCAAAAATATCCATTCGCTGGGGGAATCCTGGCAAACCAGAGTCGCACCTTTTAATCTGGCATGCAGCTGGGGGCCCCACCTGGGAATTTGCTGCTTCTGGTGCCTGCAGCTTGGGCCAAGGTCTCCTGGCCGCCTTGTTTACCTGCTACCTCACTTTTAATTCACATCGTCGACGCGCGCTCCCGCTCACGTACTTGGATGGACTCAGCGCGCCCTTCAACCCCTTCGTCGCGTTGTTTCGGTGGGTTATAGCGGAGATTTAGAAAATTTCAGAGCCTGTGGGTTGATTCAACGCGCAATTGGCTAAGATGGTCACAATCAATCCTGCACCACCGGCCTTGCCACCGGATGATCTGTCCTTGTTCTACACCACCGATGAACTTCTCTCGGACTCCCCAATACTCGTCTTCTACGGTCCTTCCGCGACTACTACGGTTGCTACGCATTCCCGGATTCAAGCTCATGTCTTCTCACCAGCTGGCCTGACCTCTTTCCCCCGGCTTACTATATCACCGAGCGCATCCTTCTACGACGCTGTCAATTGCCTTCCACGAGAAGAACAGGGAGATGAGATATGTCGAGGACTCGCATTCAGTCTTTACAAATACTTTGCGGAGCTACCTGTGAGTGTCAGGAACATTTGGGATGAGCAATGTAATTCGTTGGGAAAACTGCCCTCCGCTCCCGGGCTCTTCACCGAGTCTCACGCTGCTATCCTTGCTAGTCGCATGGTTAGGGTTGAAAATGTTGAAGAGATCATTCGGGACGTAAAGCAATCTTTGGCTGAGCAGACGTTGTCATGGCTAGATTTGGATGTGGTGCTGCCTCCTGGATCTATTAGGAAACTAGATAATCCTCGGGAGTCGACACAGTTTGACGAGTCCGGAGACGATCTTCTCAATCAGAGGTACGGACAGTATGCGCCGGTGGTCAAATTATTTGGAGAGACTGCTTTCCTCCCTACTTCGAAGCTCCGCCGAGCACCCTCGAAACCCACAGCTCTCAACCGAACTCAGGCGTTCTCAAGAAAGCAAAAGGAGAATCTCAGACGGGAGATGTGTGAGCTCCTGGATACCGAAGAGAGCTATGTCAGCAAAATATACGACTTGATACACAGCGTTGCAGCAGATTTCCGTCAGAAGGCAAGAACCAAGAGCAATGGGAGCCCAAGCCCAAGTGAGCAAGCTCTCAAAGGTCTTTTCCCTCCAAGCCTTGACCAAATCCTCGAAGTTAATGCCAGTTTCATGGAGGCTATAAGGGTCATTTTGGAAGAGACGGAGAACGATGCAATCAATGACATTGAATCATCTACTGATGACACTTTTATTGCTCCACCGCGTGGGCAAAAAGATTCGCCTGACGTTACTGGCGCACTTGCATTAGCTAAGAGCCTGGTGGAATGGTTCCCAAAATTTGGCGATTGCTACACTAGCTATATTCAAGCTCACGCTGAATTCTCGCAGTTCCTCAAGGTCTTCATGAAGGAGACGGGTTCGAGCTTCTCCAAGCGAGTACATGAGACAGGAGAGCAGAGGCTAATGTCCATGCTTATTGAACCCGTGCAACGTCTTCCACGATACAATCTGTATATCGACAATATTGTCAAGCAACTCCCTGTCAGGCATCCTGCTTTGAGGTTATTTCTCAAGGCTAGGGATATTATTTCGGAAATCTGTTCTAGGGACTCTTCGGCCCAGCAGATCAAAGTGGTTGATCGCCTTCGAAAACTTGTTTTCTCTTGGCCGCTTACATTCCAACCACAAGGGCGCTTCATTACTGCTATAGATGTGGTCGAACTCTCACCACCCTACCATGCAGAGTTACATGGTCCTGGATCGACACCTGGAACTCTCTTACTTTTTACTAGCCACATTGTCATACTCCACAAACCTGCAGGAAGCAGCGTTTCTGCACGGAGTATTCTCGCCGAACTCGATAACCCGAAGGTTGCAGAAACATTGGCCGGATCTTCAGAGATCATATTTCATCAGCAGTCGCAGCTCAGTAATGTGTTCCTCAGTGAACACTCGGGTGGCAATATTCTTCAGCTTACCTCCTCGAATATGCCAGCAAGCCATGCCGGAAGACCCCGAAGTCATGATCGTCCAAGCAACAATGTCGGCTTTCGAATGTTCTACTTAACAGGGTCTTACGAAGGGAAAGTCAATAGACTGGTAGAAGAAGTAGTTAAAGCTAGAGTGGAGGGAAGATTCTCGGAGACTGAGCGCGAAAATCACACATGGGAAGTTCGCAGCGTTTCTGGTGACCTCAGTTTGTTCTCAGCGATCTTTGAGGAAATTGAAGGTCAGCAAATCGAAGGCCGCAGAGAACCAGCCATGATCAGAGTGGTCATTGATCCATCTAGCGGTTCAAAGGAGATTAGTGTTAGGCAGGAAGGTGTTGAAGCATCTGTCATCATTTCGAAGTTAGACGAAAAATTCTACCTTTTGGAGATTGCAGGCTCAAATAACTTCGCAACTCGCGACCGTCTGATGACCACTGAGTTCCTACCTGTTTTAACTAAGCGACGTGAGTACAATGTTTTCAATTTGTTTCCCTCCCATCGTCACTCAATGTCAGTGTAAAAATTATGGGTCGGTATGTTTCGTAAGAGATATACCGAAAAAAAACCCAAGTTACCATATAACGGAAGCAGCTGCCTCCACCCCAGATATAATATGCGAGCATTGAGAAGGGCTGAGATTGATAATTTCTAGTAAGCAACTTTCTTCAGATGCACAACAACATCAAGAATCCGGCCTTAGCTACGGCGCTTCTACTCCGGAATCTACATACTCTCAAATCCCTAAAGCTTCAAGTTGAAGGCGGTGAAGAAGAGAATCCTCAACAGCGCGCATTTCGTCCTCAATCACCGGTCAAGATGTTATCCAACCTATTTGGCGGCAGTGTTGCCAAAGAGCCCGGCGGCAGTCGAAAACTACATCGTTCACAACAGCCATCACTTGGCGAGATTCCCCGAATGATGCCTACCCCCGCAAGGACGCAGAGCCGAGATGGAGAGTCGTCCCGACCCACTTCTTCTGGGAGGACAGTGGGTTTTAATAATGCCGCTGATATGATGCATGACCCCTTGTTTAAGCTGGAAGAGACGTTTGCGACATATATTTTGGCATTGCATGCCAGGAAGGGAAATATAGTGGGAAGAACCATACGCGCAAGAGCTGGTGCTGATGAACTCGTCATCAATGAACTATACAACTCTCTTTTAGAAGACCCAAATAATCATCAAGTGGCGGCGCAAGCACCCGTGGACATACTGTTTGCTGCGTTCGAGAAGTTCCTGAAGGTTGCTTGGAAACAGAAAATGGGCCCAGTGGTCTCCCAGTCCACTTTGAATTCGATGCAATCGAAATCAGACAGCCTTTACCCTGGCGAGTTTGAGGAGTTCTTTCGATTGACCTACAACGACATGACGCCCCAAAATCAACGCTCATTGCAAGCGATCATAAAGCTGCTTGACGACTTGCTCGACGGCACTGGCAATGACGGAGATCGTGGCATATTAACAGCCGCTTTTGCAGAGGTCCTAGTTCCTGAAGGCAACCCCATCGATTTCATCTCCTTGCTCGATCGCTTTATTGAGGATACCGACTCTCTATTTGGTGGGCAGGCATCTAGTGGACTTGCTACGCCTAACTATGGCTCAATGAATTCTGATACGCGAGCACGTGCTGCTAACACAGGTTCATTGAGCTCGAATGCTTCGTCCTTGAGAAAACGTTTCGGCTTTGGGACGCTGAGTAGAGAAAATAGCAAGTCCGAACACGAATCTAAGGTCGGATCACTTTGGCGTACATTGAGCAAAAGCAGCCATGGGGGGGAGAGTCAGCCACCGAGTTTATCCAAAGCGGCTTCAATAGGCCGATCCAATTCCACTGACGCCAACATCCGAATCTCACCCAAACGGCCAGTATCCCGCGACCGACCCACAGTGCTTGGAGCCTTTTCGTTCGAGAATGGAGAGGGACATTCTGGCCGTCCTTTCGTAGGCGCAGGTCTTGGGACTATTGGAGAGGTACCTGCTTCAGGACCTCCTAGAAAGAAGCGACGTAGTTCGCTATCCGACCTGAAGGTTTTACAAGCATCTGCTAACAATACCCCTACGTGGTCTCCACAGACACCACGTAGACTCGACTCCGGTCAACGTGGTACACGGCAAAGTAGCGCTTCCCCTCGTACTCCATCGCCTACGAAACCGACACATATCCCAACACCTACCCGTCTCGGATCACCGATGCGCAAAGAAAATTCTCCAGCCAATGCACTCGATCGGCATACCCTCAACCGCCCTACTCTAAAGGCAACCCCAGCGGCTGCTAAATCTGACGAAGTCACCATCACGTCGCACAGTCCTTCCAAGCGACGCACCGACTCAGTATCTGGAATCCCGACCCTAAGAAGTACGCCCAGCAGCAGCGGAGGCCTCTCCGAGCGTCCCACTTCTGGCAACGCCACAAAAATACCACCCGCCCCAGTTTCGCCCACGAAACCGGGCACTACCGCATCACCGCCAAAGAAGCTACGCATGCAAAGCCCCCAGAAGCTCCGTGAGCGCCTCCAAAACGAGCAAAGAGCAATTGATTCCGCATCGAGGGAATTGCAAGCTGAACTCTCTGCTATAGGGACTGAGTTAGCTGCTCTTTCTTCTACAAAACCACCACGTCTTACCACCGCAACCTCGGCTCCACCTACCACCGCATCACCCACCAAACTCGAAGCACGTGTAGCAGCCCTCGAAACTAGTATGCGTACTTCTCTGGATATTATCAACGCCCGCACTTCATCTATTTCTTCTGATCTCACCTCATCACTTCAGGTCTCCGAGTCCCGCGTCAAGAAGCTAGACGAATTGTATCGGGAAGCGAACGCTGAGAATGAGGCTTTGTATGCGAAATTTAACGAAGAGCTAGCCAAGGTATTGAAAGGAGTTAAGAAAGGCCAGGGAGAAGAGGAGATGCAGAGAAAAATGAAAGAGCAGCAAGAGGAGCTGGGCAGACTTCGGAAGGAGAATGGGCGGCTTAAGAGGGAGGTTGTTGGACTGAGAGCACAATTAAGGGGAGAGTAGTACCAGGTGGCGGTCATGCTCCTTTAAAGATGTGAGGCAATGCAATCATGAGTGGGAAATGTAGGTGGCGTGGACATGGCAAGGCCGTCAGGGGAGTACGGCGTTTTCAAACGGCGTTGTCGGTATCATCCCGTGTTCAGGGCTGCATATATTCAGGCCGCACTTCATTACGAGCGTACTTGCGTGGCATTTGGAATTTTTGAGAGGGAGACGCTTTACACTCCAAGGCACATCTTTTTGTCTCCATGTCCTCCCCGGCAGGCTCAGGGACAGGCTACGGCTATGACTAATATGTGATCACTTCAACGCGAGAGGGCGACAAAAACTTCATGCACTCTCTTGTATTCTATAGCTCGTCATGCGACTAGAATATCTTACGTAGAATACTCATAGAACCGAGCTCTAGAATTACAAACCAAAACCAGGCTCTCGGTTCTTTTACCTTTCATAACTTTTTCATATCCTCTTACTATGTCCCACTAATGCCCATGCCCATCGTCATCTGGATTTCCCCTCTCCTCCGGATCCAGCTTAATCAGTGTATCAATTCGCATAATAGCGACACATGCCTCAACCGCGCTCTTCAGCTGCTTCACCTTGCTCATAGATGGCTCTAGTACGCCCGCCTTGATCTCGTCAACGACCTTCCCGTTCACGAGGTCTAGTCCGTAGTTCTTGTAGTTCTTAGAGCGGGCAAGCGCTTTTTGGTCTGTTGTTGCGGCTGGATCATCGGCTGTGCGCTGGCTGAGTGCATGTCGGGAGCGTAGCTGCGCAACTAGCTCGGACGAGTCCTTGGCGGCGTTGACGGCGAGCGTTTTCGGGATGGATAGGAGGGATTGGGCGAAAGCGCCGATGGCGAGTTGTTCGCGAGAACCCTTGTTTGGTTTAGAGCCTGGCATTTAAGGGATTACAGGGAGTCAACTTACTACAGAGGTTGCCCACTCTTCTAAGTAGATGTGTAGCGCAGTTTCAACGGCACCACCACCGGGTACTATGCGTCCACTTTCAAGGGTTCGTTTCACGGCGGAGAGAGAGTCATGGACGGAGCGTTCCATCTCGTCAAGGGAGTAGTCGTTGGCACCCCGCAAGATAATAGAGGCAGAAGAGTGTACTTTCGTGCCTTTAACGAGAATACATTCATCGTCCGAGATACGCTCCTGTACCACCTCTTCCGCTTGACCTAGCAATGACGGCTCAAACTTCTCGTCGCCATTGAGATCGGAGAGCGAGGAGACAAGTGTGGCACCTGTCGCTTTTGCTATCCTGCGCAAATCCTCCTTCTTGCACCTCCGTACGGCCATAGCACCTTTCTCGACAAAAAGCTTTAGGCATAGCTCGTCAATTCCTTTGGTTGTAAAGACAACGTTGGCACCTGCTTTGAGGACCATCTCCACACGCTCGACTACAATACCGGCTTCCCGTTCGCGGATTTTCTCGAGCTGTTGCGGATCGTCGATTGTAATCTGCACACCCAACTTCATCCGTTCTTTCTGCAAATTTATGTCTAAACAAGCAATTTTAGCGTCTGGAACCCGCGTAGTCATGGCTTGTGAGGCGACGGTGCAATTCAGTGCATAGCCCTTGACTAATATTGATTCCGTAGCGCTCTTTCCATGTGCTTTAAGGATATTCACAGCCTTGACAGGGTATCTGACTTCGTTCTTGTTGTTGACAGACTTGACAGACTGCATGGCGTCCACAACCATGTTGGCGAAGAAATCCGAGTCCGATCCTATAATTTTGCTAGACATGGATGTCTTGGCAATACTTATCAGGCTCTCCCGTCCCAGGTTCTCTACCTTCGTGCTAATATTCTCGTTCATATATTTCACCGCCTCTCGTAACGCCAGCCTGTATCCCGTAATAATCGTAGTAGGATGTATTTTGTTCTTCATAAGCTCGTTCGCCCTCCTCAGGAGCTCCGCCGCTATTATCACAACAGAGGTTGTGCCATCTCCGACTTCCTTGTCTTGTTGTTGCGCGAGATCAACTAGTATCTTGCCTGCAGGGTGCTCAATATCCAGCAGACTGAGGATGGTGGCGCCGTCGTTGGTGACTGTGACATCGCCGATATCGTCGACCATCATTTTGTCTAGACCCGAGGGCCCAAAGGAGGATTTTATCACATTGGCGATTGCTTGTGTTGCGAGGACATTTTGGTCGCGGATGTCTTGTCCACTCACTTTCTGGCCGCCGAGGACTGTGATGCTCTATTAGCCTATGTACCCTGTTTGGGCGGAGGATACATACAGAGTGTGCCAGCATTTCGGGGTTGCTCAAATATTCCTGCCATAATGCTGGGTAGTGCAGTGTATACCGGTCTGCTGCCTCTCCCGAACGCGCTCTTCAGAAATTCCCACGCGAAGCTTTCCCGGATCGGCTGAACTATTCAACGCGCACAGACACTTACCCGACCAAAAAAAGCAGCCCCGCCATCTTGGCAAAGACCCCTCCAAGGATGGTTTCGCGGTGTTGACACACTATTTGTGACGCTACTCAGCTATGCTTGCGATAAATACTCGCACAGCAATTTTCCTCGACTCATACTTATTTATTTAAGAAGTCTCATATAACCCCCCACCATAGCTGGCGCAGACGGCAAAATGAAAGATCTCTCTTCGAAACCGCCCAGCAAAAAGATACAGGCAAGCCAAGAATGGCTCCGAAGAAGTAGAAAAAGAAGATGGAGGGCGCTGCCTTAATTAGAATTGATGTGAGTAAAGAGGTGGACCTGGGCGAGTGGTACTAGCAGGCCATCACTAAGGGAAACGATTAGCTACTACGACGTGGCTGGCTGCTACATTCTTGAGCCCTTCTCGTACGCCATCTGGGAAGCTATCAAATCTTGGTTCGATACCTAGATAAAGGCGCTGAAAATCAGGAATTGCCATTTCCTTACTTTCATATCGGCAGACAATCTACAGAGGGAGAAGGACCATGTCGAGGGGTTTGCGGCAGAGGTCGCGTGGGTTACAGAGGGTGAGTCGTAAATCACCAATACCCCAAATAATATATGCAGTAGCATTGACCGTTATTTCAGCGGCAAGAGTGACCTCGAGAAGCCTGTAGCAGTCCGTCCGATCTCCGAAACTGCCATGTCGACAAGATCCGCTCCCATCGCGACCTTCCTCACAAACTGAACCAATGGAACAATGGCCTTTCATCCGTTCTTGCGAGTTTCTCTGGCACATCGACAACAAGGACGAGGCGAGAGGCGAGTCTCCCATCTCCGAGTTCAAAGATGCCATTCCTGCCCTAGACAACATCCAGGCTAACATGTTCAAGAAGGCAGACGATGCCTATCGCGCGCATAGAGTTTAGGTCACGGATTGGAAAGGCTTTGTCCCAACGCTAAACGGCAAGAACGTCGTCCTAGTTCCGCACTACGAAGGTGGGAAGTGTGAGGATGAGATTAAGGAGACGAGTGCGCAGAAGGAAGAGGGTGGCAATACCGCAGAGGATGCGGGGGCCCCGGCTATGGGTGCCAAGAGTCTTTGCATTCCGTTTGAGCGGCCTGAGGGTCTCGTACAGGGCGAGACCAAGTGCGTGAATCAGACCTAGCGAAGTCTTGGATTATGTTCGGAAGGAGCTATTAGCGAACGGCTCTGGCTTGTGATGGCGGTAGGAAATTACAAAGGGGCTATAGCTGATTGTAGGTTTCGAAGCACGATTATGAGTGATGTGATGGGATAGTTCTATGAATGTCACGATCGGCTGATGGAACGATTAATGGAGTTGGGTGCGTATGGATCTTCGTAGCTCACTACAGGAAAGAATTTCTTGGACTCCGGAATAGAAAAGTTATGATTTCCTCTAGTCACCCCCTCGTTGTGTTCCCTTATCCTTCATTTCAGTCCCCTCGAATCACACATCCCCTCAGCAGTCCATGTGTCTATTTATGACACACTTGGAAAGTAATTAAGGAGGCATGACTACACACCGAAACGCCTTTAGCTGTGACAGATCATTTATGCTACCGGTGTTTTCTAAAGTCGTATGGACGCAAAGCTGCTGCAGATCTCCTCCATCATGCTCGTCCACGGATTCGATAATATTGCAGTTCTGAACACCATCCCACTGGCAGTTAACATCTCTATACGGCGGCCAATCAGTTAAAACTCAGCCAAAAAGAAAAAGAAGGGAGAACCGTACGTATGCAATTCGCACTTAAGCCACTGGGAAGACGTTGGTATTATTTCGGTTGTGCCCCCTTGACCATCTTCCATCAGAATTGACCCCTTCACTGATTTGATATTGGTGAAGTCATAGGCTTGACAGTCTCCCGGATTTTTTATAATACCAAGCAGTTGGCTGGTGTTGTTGACTCCAGTCCAAGTTAAGAACTTTTTAAAAAGGTTAGAAGTTCACCTGCAGAAATGTGAGTAGGCTTACCTCCGTCTGGATCTTCCCACTATCGTCCCTTATGCTCACGGAAGATGATAGAGAGGATAAGGTAGGGTAGGTGGTGGCTAGACCGAGGAGCACCATAAAGATAAGCGCTAGTAAGTAGTACATGATGATAGAGGTCGAAAATTGTTTGATAGTGGGAGTTGAAACGACCGTTTGGAGTTATTAGGTACGAAACTTGCGTGAAGCGGAGAATGAACTACTGTGAAAGATATGCCACCTTTCATATAGCGCGACGGATGACAGATCTATCATACTTTTTGTGATGTTATTTTGGGAGGCAGAGGGCGCAGCACATGACTCTTGAGGCTGATTGGCCATGACGCCGTGAGGCACGTGAAAATCCTGGCGCTTCTTCACCAACTAAATTCTTCGCCACACGTCTTCAACCTAAGAAAGGAGAAGCAAGAATAAAGAATAATCACGACACAGCTTTCGCAGAGAATCAAATGCCCAATGGCTTTGCCACGTTTCAAAGGCACAAGATGTGGAGTGAAAAGTTCTAGAATGTAGCGCAACATGTACGTGTACCTGGTCAACAAATCACACTGTTTAACTGAGAGCAGGATAAATGTATCACTAAAGGAAACAATACTTTTCGACGAGCATTAGAATACAGAGTTTTGAGACTCTGAATTATCGCTACGGTAAGAGGCTCCACAATGCATTATCTATTCTTCCCGCTTGCTTCATCCAGCAGGCGTCTGATGCTATATCTCTTACCCGTTGATTTGGGTTCTACGGTTATCGATAAGGGGCCAGCCAATCGGAGAACCCTGTTCAATGCAAGTGCCCAGTCAAATCCAGTAGCGAATTCTCTAAGGACCCCAACGGGTTGAGGGATACATGCTGTTCGCATCCTCTTGGATGGTCCTTAGCAACTATAAGAACCTATAGTACTTTACAACCATAAAACAGCTAAGTTATTATTAGGCCTACTAGTTAAAATATCTATCTTATTTCCAATTCTTAATTATATACTACCTATGTTACGGCACTGGCAGAAAACGGCAGAACTTGGTTAGCAGAACTTAGCAGAACTTTGCGGTTATGTGACTAGAGGACTATATAAAAGAACCCTACTTTAACCGGCGCTGCTCTTCTTCTCCTTTCCTTTCCCTAGCTTTAGATTCTTGTTTATAGATAATCTAATTGTATAGGCTTACGCGACTCTCTTGCCGTGCTTATGTCTTGATTAACTAAGTCGCTAATATTATCTAAAGCTTAAACCACCCTTTCTTCTTTCTAAGAAGGAACTTAAAAATATCTATAAGACTATAAATAGGATAAGGATATAGAATAGGACCCTAAGGATATTACTAGGACCACAAGGACAGGACCTAAAAGAAAAAAATAGAACCTTAAGGAAAAGGACCTATAAGATACACACGGACTAGAACCCCTAAAGGAATTACCCGGAATTACCTAATACCCCTACTACTATGCTACGAAATACAGCAGCAGGTAAAGCAGCTGTAGGACCCGCAAATACCTTAGACGAAGAAATAATTAATATTTTAACCCCCTAGGCGGAGCTTGCGGCAGCTAATGCTAAAATTAAATGGCTATAAGAACTGCTTAAAACTAGAGACACCCCTACATCTTAAGATAACCTATTGGATAGACTTACTACGGTCCTTAAGGCCCTAGCCTAACGCACCGCATTATTAAGATCCGCGAAGGTTGTAGATCCCCTGCTACTTACAGATAGGACTAACCCTACGTTTAATAATTAGAAGCTTTAATTGCGGGACAAGCTTAAAGTTAATGAGAATTACTTCCCTAACGACTAAGCTAAGATGGCCTATGTCTTTGGCCGTACTGGCGGAGACGCTTAGACGTACCTACGTCCGCGATATACTGCAGACTGTCACGGGACTCACACGTTCTTACGTCCCTGCGCGTTTTAACGTTCTTGACCCGTGCTCACGTTCGTCCCGAGACACCTACGCACGTTCCCCTACAACCCCTATTTATACCTATACCTGGCACACAAAGATTCTTCTTCTTTATCTAAATGTCTTTATATTAACCACGCATAGTTACATATACGTAGCCTTCTTTAATTACTACCCTGTTTAGTACATTGTATTCTAGCTCGTGCCCACTTCCGTAACACTATATTTGGATCCCTTTTTAACGTACCTGGCGGGCCTATAGGCTACTGGTCGCGGAGTATACCTTTTTACGCCTACGGGGTAGATATAGGAGCTGCTGGCTGCGGGTAGACTAGGACGCTGGGGTTCTAAACTGGTACGACAAGACACCACGCCGATACGCCTGTGGAATCACGACCTGCCGACAAGACATCGCGCCGATACGCCTGCGACCTCGATGGCTTGCACCCTACTGCTACCGACTACAAACAGGCACGTTACTGCCTTTTGGTTTGACCTAATGGCTCGCATCCTACTGTATAACGAACACGAACACGGAAGCTAGTATTTTACTACTGTCCTACCGACCTGCACGCACTGCCCTACGTACCGACAAGACCTCGCGCCGATACGCCTGCGAAACGACCCCGATAACCCGTCGTGCCAATACGCCTACGACCCTATCGCTTGCATCATACTGCTACCTGAACACAACTAGGTAGAGCCTTGCTCCCTAGACCCCCAAACCCGTCGCTTGCATCGTACTGCTGCCTAAACCGACAAGCCTCGTGCCGATACGCCTACGAGACGACCCGTCGCTGGCATTATATTGCTACCTACCCGAACCGACAAGCCTCGTGCCGATATGCCTACAAAACGACCCCATCGCTGGCACCGTACTGCTACCATATAAACTAATAAGCTCCGTGCTGATTCGCCTACGGAACCTACACTGGCACCGTACTACCACCGACAAGAACCTGCCTACAATATAAATACTGCACCGTATTAACAAGAACCTACTAAGAATATGCCTTACCACGACTACGAACACCGTACTATACTGCCGTTTAGGCCGATAAATACTGCCTAAAAACGCCCATTTTGGACCAAAAATTAGGGTAATTTTTTAGGGGGACCTGGAGTATAGGAAGGGAAGGCCGTAGAGCTGCTAGAAGCGAGAAAAGGACTATACGAGCTTCAGCAATGCGTCTCCAAGCGGCGAGAACAGGAGTATAGCTGGCGACGGAAGCTGGGCTATGCTTTAGGCCTAATAAGTTAGTGGCCTAATAATTAAACATAGAAGGACCGAACTGGAGGAGCCTGTGCAACGGAGGACGTAGAAGGGCGGAGAAGGGCTAACAAAATTTTTTTCCCCTTAGGGGGGTTTTTTTCTGTATATACGACACGCCTCGTAGGAACTCGGAAGTAAGAGGGGGGTACTGTCACGGGACTCACACGTTCTCACGTCCCTACGCGTTTTAACGTTCTTGACCCATGCTCACGTTCGTCCCGAGACACCTACGCACGTTCCCCTACAACCCCTATTTATACCCGTACCTAGCACACGAAGATTCTTCTTCTTCTTCTTTATCTAAATATCTTTGTATCAACCACGCATAGTTACGCGTATGTAGCCTTCTTCAATTACTACCCTGTTTAGTACATTGTATTCCAGCTCGTGCCCACTTCCGTGACACAGACTTAGTAAACCCTTTTGTCTCTAAAGAGGAAATAATTAACTACTTGTCTTTTTGTAACCGACTACTGAGGCTCGCATTACCTTATGACTTACCACCCGTTTCTTGACTTATATGTCTCTTGCTATTATATGTCTCATCACTGTATTACCCCTGTCTTTAATGTCTACCTATCGATTGTTTCTATTACCTATTCATTACCTATCACCGACTGAGTGGCAATGGCGACCTTGTGGCAATTAAGTAACTGTTATAAATCATCGTCGGTATCACCGACAACCTTAGCCACCTATTTCTTGTATATAGTATACTTGATTTCCATAGATTTACAATTAAGTCGTTTATTTAATTCTTCACACTGCAAAGCTTACAGTTATGAGCCCGGTCTGCCTACCGTACTGCATCTGATCTGTACATTTAGCGCTTACTAAGCAATTAATCTTCTACCTTATTTAAGAAGCCACTACTTCTACCTTTGCAGTGTCTTAAGCTTCTTCACCTATTAAACGAACGGACGATCGACTTCGACCGACGACCGTACCCGACCGACGAACGAACTGACGAATCAAATCAAGAGTTCGGAACGTCAAAATAAGGTTTTCGCCAAGCCACCAATTGGACCCTGCCTGACCCCACAAATTCTAAAAATAACGACCATAAACGAATCAAAAGTTAACCTTATCCTTAACCAGCCATCTGATTGGATTTAATGGTTCTTTATTATACAAGACACTGCTGAGACTAACAAGGTATAGTAGTACATCGACCCATCTAAGAAGAAAGATAAGCTTCCAACCCTGGAACTACCAAAACGGCCTATACCAGCGGATATACTACCTACGGCTATATCGATAGCTAAGCTAGATAAAGACCAGCTCACTGCATATAATTAGCTCTATGCTAAATACAAGGATAATCTCCGTATACACTAGAAGAAAGAATAGGCTATAAGAGATATCAGCAATTACATCGTTCGATCGACATTAGTAGCCTACCTCCCTCTTATTAACGGCCTTAAAACGGTACACGAACGGCTACAAGTACTTAAGACTGCACTAGCCCCTACTACCTTAGGTTAAAAACACGAGGTCCTTAATTAATACACGGCTTTAAAATCCTATAATAAAAAGCAGAGTATTGAAAAATGGTTAAACGGTTGGAGGAATATCTATAAACTTGCGGAGCAATTAGAGCTTCTAGACGTTTAGGGATTTAGGGCACACTACAATTTCGTTTAAGCAATTAAGCTAATCTCTTCTAGTTTCGCAGGAGCACTAGAAGTAGACCTTATTAGAAAAGAACGGAAGAACGAAGACGCACTATCTATTATTGATCTGATTAAGGAATTTAAGGAGCACTATTGCATGCAACAAGCATCTTCTACTACTGCTGCCAATAGCTCTGCATTTGTAACTCTTTAAAACAATTCCAATTTAGATTCTAACGTTAATCCTAATTCTAACAGCAATCCTAATGCAAATTCGAGATCGCATAGGGAATGCATATGCGGCCTTAAACATTAATTCGGTAACTGCTACTATATTGTTAAGTAGAAGCGCCCTTAAGGATAAAGACTAAGGCTAGATATCTAAAAGAAAGTAGATAAGAAGATCTCGTCTATACCCTTAATTAGACGCGCAGTTAACTGGATTTAGAAAGAAGAATAGGAAGCAAAGGAGAACAATTAAAAGGACGTAGGATCTATAATCGATTTTAATTCTAAAGCCCTACCTTCTAAGACACCGACTAGCTATGCTGCCGTGTTCAGTACTGGTTAAATTCCGTTCGAACTTTAGAATACCTAGATACTCGACCCTGGTGTAGATACCTATGTCTATAATAACTAAGAAGACTTTACCTTCTCCTACCTAGCTGCAGAAGACGACTACCTGATTGCTGGCGGAAATTTCGAAAGGATATAAGCTTATAGAATAGTAATGATTACTGTCGATATACCTACTGGGAGCTTAAAATTAAAGCTATCCTATATAGCATTGGTACCTACCATGTTTATAAATATCGTAGCACTATTAAGAGCTACTGATAACGATATCCATTTTGACTTAGGACGAAACTTGCTATACTGTCTAGCAACTAGCGAAATAGTATGCTATGCGAAACGACTAGGGGGCTACTGGGCACTAATGTATAGAGAGCCTACCCTAGATTTAATAACTTAATCGACCTTCTTAACAAGAAGACATTAACTAAGCAGAATAGCCTGCAAACTAGTCGGTGCTACAGCTATAAAATAGTATAAAATACTTAGCCATGCAGGACCTGACGCTATTAAGTAGCTTCCTAAGCACGTTAATAGCGCAGAACTAAACGACGAATAAGTACCGCGCAAAATTGAGTGTAAAGTTTGCTTAATATTAAAGCATATACAGCAGATCTCTTAAAGACGAGAATACGAATTTCTAGCTACTTAACCATTCGAGCGGGTAGTATTCGATATTATTACCCTTGGAGAACTAGGGTACAACGGCAATAGATATATAATGCACTTCTATTACACGTATTCCAAATTTAATTTTGTATTTACCACTAAGAATAAGGATAAAGCTACCGTCCTACCTACTATTTATAAGACCTACTATTTAATTAAAATACGATTCTACTAGGACGTTGTCTTCTTCTAGAGTAATGACGAACGTGCTTTTGGACAAATAGGAGATACCTTATAGATATAGTGCGTAGACGAAGGTATTACTTTTAAATGCCGAGCACCGTATACTGAAGAACAAATAGTGGAGCTAAACGATCTAGATGAACCCTTATGGAATAATTAAGGGCTATGCAGCTGGAAGCATCCTTACCCCTATCTTTAGGACTAGAGGCTTTCCTTACTATAGGATATGCGCTCAATTAAACACTAAATGAGTAACTAGGATGGAAAACCCCGTACAAGATCGCCTACGGCAAGCCGCTATCACTTACCTATATGTACGTATATGGCTGCAAGACCTATACGCTAGATAAACGAGTTAAAAAGGGAGATAAGCTAGGTCCCTATGCATCGATTGGATACCTAGTCGGCTATAATTTAACTAATATCTACCGTATCTAGATTCTAAGCCTCCGTAAGGTTATTCGAACTAGAGACGTTATATTTAATAAGACCTCGTTCTATAACCCTAAGGGTTAAGACATTAACTACCTACTAAGGGAAGTATTAGAAGATACCCTTTAGACAATTAGTCTACTAAAACCTCTCTATAAGGACGAATTTAAGGACAAATTAATCCTATATATAGTTAATCTGGACCCTTAAAGATCTACCTTAGGTGCAGATTAAACAACTATATTTAAATTAAACGATTTAGTAAAGCTTTATATGAAGGATACTGAGCAGTTACCGATACCTAGTAAAACGGTATCTCTAAATTTACTAGAATCGAACACCTCACTATAAGGACTTTAAGACAACATCCTAGATATAACTAAAGCAGTTTCTACCTAGCTAAGCTCTCTAAAACTATCTAATAAAGTAGCTAATATAGCTTTATAAGCTAACGAAGTCTTGGCCAAACCTTCTACCGACCTTATTCTACTAGAAGGATTAAAACGAATTTAACGTTAAGTGTATATAACAGCACTAGCTAATCTATCTACCCTATTTAGTTACTACGCTAGATTTGCTATAGGATTAGTAAAGGATATCGACCAAACTAGATCCTTATCTCTATATTATAACAATCTTCCTCCTAAACCAAAGAATCTTAAAGAACTAAAAAAGTATCCTTTAACTACTAGCTTTTAAAAGGCTATAGAAAAAGAATACAATGACCTAAAACGCCGAGGGATATTTAAGACTGTACTAAAAGCAGAAGCATGTAACAAGTAGATCCTTTTACTAAAATAGGTCTTTAAATATAAGCTTGACAGCGACGGTTACCTATAAAAGCTAAAAGCTTAACTGTGTGTCCGCGGAGACCTATTGTAACGGAACCTTATAGCAGGAACTACGATGGGCTCGTTATTGGGCTAGGTGTGTAGGAAATGCAAGTATAAAAGTCAACAACGTAATAATAACTGGTGGAGTAGTTACCTAATAGATTAACTCTAATTGTATTCTAAGAATTATTATAAGGAACATCGGGAAAATATTCGCAGGATAAGATTCAAGTAGACTTTGGTTTTCGCGTTTCGCGTAATTGACATGCAATTTGACCAACTCGACACGCAATTGACCAACTTGACACGCAATTGACCAATTTGACACATCCAAAAGTCAAATAACACGC
>Ga0307515_10008578_pt1 | contig 19900 bp, 9 predicted proteins | sample 17_EM_MG_FD_194513 | JGI IMG/M metagenome (GOLD analysis project Ga0307515, IMG submission 194513) | Populus trichocarpa ectomycorrhiza microbial communities from riparian zone in the Pacific Northwest, United States - 17_EM | ecosystem: Host-associated > Plants > Roots > Unclassified | place... | reverse complement strand
TATATTGATTGTTACAAGGAAACTGCTTGAAATTGAGATTTTATTATTATTATTATTATTAATGTTGGTGTCTCGGTTAATTTGTGTGTACCTTAATTAATCTCATGGATTTTAAAATTAATGATTATATAAATTTTTAATAATAATTATATTAACAACTACGAAACTTGAATTTGAAATTTTAGGAGGTTGAGAGGAAATAACTGTCATTATGCTAGAACCTAGCTAATAGGCAATGTTTATAGGTCCAGAATACAGGAACAAGATAAAGATGGATTAAAAACGTCACTATAAATTTTCAAAAGAAAAGAACTGTTGCTAGTTAATAGATGAAACCCTGTTTTGGGTGTTAGTCAATTTTTTACGTTTAGGGGATTATGATTTTGCACCATCCAAGGTTGTTGGAGTTTAGGTGTATCTCAAACGCTAGGTAAAATGTGTCCAGAGCACAATGGATCTTTTCAATTTTCGTGCACTGAGAAGATTTGTGTATACCCGGCCCCACCATATTATAATCTAGCCACGGAAATATTGCGATAATATTACAAGACAGGTTAGTGTCCTTCTGAGATCGATAGGGTATTTACTCGACCACTGTGTTGTTTGTAATGCTTGATGCTGGTCTTTCCTCCGTAGTAGATGATGATATCTTAAAATACAGCATGTGCAGGGAAAAGATAATTTGATTTTTGGAGAGTGGTTAATTAAATCTTCATGTCAATATTTCTTTCCTCTTGACCCATTAAGTATAAAATTAATGATAAAATTCTTGATACTTTTATCATGCAGTCAGATTTAAAAAAATTAAATTTGATAGCTTATCAGATTCATGATATCTTGGATCTAAATTATAACTGAATATAGGTATACTAAGTTTGTTATCTTATCACATTCATAGTAACTTAAATTCAACTCATGGCTGAATCAAAATGTGTTGAGCCTAATATCTTACTAGACTTTTGATAATTTAGACTCAGCTCATGATATCTTGTGCAGCGGGAAGATCAGGAAAAGTATGCCACTTTTAGAAAATAAAAAATGGCGATTGAGGAAGCACTAGGGGCAAGGTTTAGTTCATTTGAAAAAGAGGTCAGTCTTAGGGGAGACCATTCGAATGGTTGAATTAATGACTTCACTTCAATTTTTCTTATTAGAATGTCTCTTTCGATTCTTTTTATTTGACTAAAATGTATTGAAATTTAATTTTAGTTCATGGCTGAATTAAGAATCATCTAGCATCTTGCCCCATTAATATTTAATTTAGTTGATATTATGGGCTTGGATTCTTTCAAGTACAAAAATATCAAGTTGAAAATATTAATTGGTTACGTACTGAAATAATACTTGATTAAGGAAAAAAATAAAATCATCGATCATAGCAAGCAAGGTGAAAGGAAAAGAATAATCCCTTGACAAAATCGTCACCTAAGATATCTTTGATTACCAAATTATGTTTCAATCGACATTGATATAGAACATTTAGAGGCTCCATGCCACGAAACTTGGATCGCACCCATGTTTACCAGTCAATAACGTAAACCAACGACAACAATTCTCTTTCTCAAGTGGGATTACGTGCTTGTTGGTGTCATTAAACACTTTTTGGTGTATATCGTTGTCGTGGCACAAGACTAGTGGCGTTGGAGTTGGTTCCAATTTTGCCCTGTAAAGTTACAGAGACCTCTTTGATCTTTAATGGGCCCAGATACCTTTTCAAAGACGGTTCTCTGACTAAACCATTCTGGTCCAAACGAATCGGATGCATGAGTAAACGGAGTGGTCTACCAGAACTACTAGGCTGCAATGATTCTGTGGCTGCACTGAACTGAGGTTGACACGCATATACCATAAAAATATTTGTTTTTTTAAAAAAAATTGTTCTGAAAAAAATTAATATTTTTTAAAATTAATTATTTTTTGGAGTTTTTATATATATACTAATGTAAAAAATAATTTAAAAATAAAAAATAAAAAATTATTTTAATATATTTTTAAATAAAATAAACTTTGAAAGATAACTAAAATAACAATCAGTATTTACTCAAACATCTACAGTCTCTTTGCCTTCCATTAGGTGCACTCTTTGCCTTTGATGTTAGGGTGTCGTGTCGGCTTGTTCTAATCGCTGACATGAAACGAACGCAACTAGATGTACTACGGACTTTGATATTTCAAGGGACCTCGGAACTTCCTATTTTAGAATAATACCAGCTATTAGACACGTCCTTTGCAACAAGTTAGGTAAATTTTATTTTTTAAAAACGAATATATAATCTTTTTAGATGTATTTTTTTATATAAAAAATTATAACAATAGATTAAAAATGTACTATATACAATCATTTCTACGAATAAAAAAATATATTATAAGATTAAACGGTATATGGATCAATAAATTTAATCTTGCAGTATAGATCATGTACTCAATAGTGTTTAATAACTTCTTTTTTTAAATTAATGTTTTATTTAATAAAAAATAATTAAAAAAACATTTAAGAAAGTAATTGAATAAAGTTTTTTAAACAACTAAGCAGGTCTATGCAAAAAAAATCTACTAATATTATAAAAAATAATTAAAAATTTATTCATAAACTAAGTAAAAATTCAATTGTATTGTGTTAAAAAACATCATAATTTTTTTAAAAAAATATGTTAGAATAAAAAATAATAAAAACTCAATATTAAAATATTAAAATATATAGTTAGTAAAAATAATAATAAGAAAAAAATCAATAGACCAAATGAGAAAGGCCCAGGATCACGCAAGGCTAGCCCATTACTTTTGGGCTTACAAAAGCCCAAGCGAGCTAGCCTTCTAGACTAGGGTCGTGTGCCTAGGCTGTTTTTTTTTTTTAAGTTTTAAAAGGGTGAACTGAAGTGGTCGGAAAATCATGAGCAATGAATATTTTTATCTAAAAATACATTTTTCACCCAAAATTTGACCCAACACTCAATAAATTCAAAGATGATATTGGATAATAAAAAAACCAATCAAAAAATTCATAAGCAAACAAAAACCAAAAAGCTTCCTGCATAGATACGATACCGGGATAGCAAAAACATATCTAGGTAAGACTACTTACGTCGAATGAAACTTGTTGATACTAAGTTTAATATTTTTCATGGTTGATGTCAACTTAAACTTTCTTTTTTATTTGTCAAACTAAAAACTAAAATATAAAAAAAATAAAGTTTTAGATCAAAATTAAATATATAAAAAATTAAGAAATTCAAAGTTATAATTTGTAAAGCAAATAATAGTAAAAAATAAAATAAAAAGAATTACAAAGTTATTGGTTCTACCATAAATATTGTTTACTTTTAATATATTGTATAATACTTCATAGTAAGTAGTGATCATCGTATGAGAACTTAATAGACAGGTTTGTGATCAAGGAAATTTCGCTATTTTACTTTGCTTCTTGAATTTGGATTTTGTGATCAGCATTCAACTAAATCTATTAATTTAAATGCACTAAATCATTATAAAAACTATGTTTTTGAGATTATATAAAAAAATATTAAACCTCAATTAACGCTTAGCCGATTCAATAAATCTAAAGTGTCATTGTCGAATAAAAAAAAAGGATAGATATACCCTCATCTTCATTTTTTTCATGTTTGTTAGATTTTGATTATTTTTTGAATGAATTTTTTTGTCCATGTCCTATTTCATTTAGAAACGACATAGTTCTATCCCAGTACCCTAATAACCTCACAATCCACCTTGGAGTCTGGAGATTTTGTGAGGTGGTGCAGTTGACGAATCATCTACTCTGACACGCTTGTACAGTGACACCACATCATTGTGGTCGTTAATGCTCAAAAGTAGTTCATAACTCGTGGTTTACGAGGAAACAAATAAAAATTGAAAATTGCTTTAAATAGTGAAATAAACATGAAACCTTTTAAAAGTTCCACTTCACTGATCCCATAGTGGACTCCATGCCATGATCTCCGACGACAAGACATCGTCCTAAATTAATAACCCAGCCACATAATCCGAGGCTACCTTAGGTGTTAATTGATTATATTATAGATGAATTTCAATTATATATAGTCTCAGGTTCGAGTTATCTAATTGTTTATATAATGATTATTGAAGACTTATATAATTGTTAACTTTAGGATCCGTGAAATTAGTCGAGGTGCGTACAAGCTGGTCCGGACACCCACGTTAAACTAAAAAAAAAAAAAAAATTTTCAATTGAGAATACATACAATACAAATAAGGGCTTCCTAAATTCCCAATTACTGGTCCAGACACTAATTAGAAGAAGCTTAATTGATTATATTTTAAATTTATTTTTTAATAATTATAAGTTTAAATTTTTTTAAAATTATTAAATATTTATATAATTATTAACTTTAAAATTTGTAAAATTAATTAAGTATATTTAAACTGACTCGAATACCCTCAAAACTCAGCTCTAAATAAACACCAAATGACCCAGCGCTAACATGAAACTCTAATCTTTACAGGTAAACGGTACCCGCAACGGAAAAAGAAAAAGTAATAAAAACAAATATAAAGCTTCATAAGATTTCCATGATGCAAAAATGACCTTTCAACGAAAATTAAAAATCCTAGCTCCCACCTTTTCTTCCGCAAACAAACCTTCTAGAAAAATAGATACAAAGAAAAACATGGTTGGTTCAGGTTGATGCAGGCTGTTGCAGGATAGAGAAAGTCTTGGTCTTGCAGCTCGTGACGAGATGGAGATCGGAGAAACAAGGTATGCACTTGCATAGAAAGATAGCGTCGACCAGACAGAGGCTGTTTTGTGGGGTTCTGTCCTTCAGTCTGATTGTAGTAATTGTTATTTTTTAATATGATTTTTATTTAAAAGTATTTTAATAAATATTTTTTTTATTTTTCAAATTTTATTTTTAATACAACACAGAGTGATTGAAAATTATAAAAAAATTTAATTTAAAATAAAAATATTTTAAAAAAATTCAAAAGTACTTTTTAACGAAAACAAAGAAAAGTCATTGTAGTTGGCTTTTAACTTTGTCCTTCTTATGGACTCACCGAGGCACCAACTACACTTGTGACTTCCTCTTTTTTTCAGTTACTAAATAATAATTATTTTTTTATCTTCTTTAATCTCTTTCCTTCACAAAAAGAAAAAAAAATAACAATAATATTTCTGCTCTTCAGTTTTTTCTACTACTATTAATATTGTGGAGAACCAGCAAAGTATACTTCCTTCCTTCTCTCTTATCTGCTTAGAAATTTTGCAGAGCTTTAAGGATATATAGAATGAATGGCCTTACAAGTCTTGAAACAGATTACTTGGAGTTTGTTGAAGTTGATCCTACTGGCAGATATAGAAGAGTAAATACGCATTTACGCATACCCTCTTTCTTGCATGTTGTCATCAATATTTGGAAATTTGAGTTTTGAGTCTTACATAAACGTCTTTTCTTTATGCTTTCTGCAGTACAATGAAATTCTTGGCAAAGGAGCTTCAAAGACTGTGTATGGATGTTTTCTTTTTTGGGTTTTAATTTGTGGGTGGTTTTCCATTTAAATGTGAATCCAGTTTTTTCTGAACGCGATGGTTTCTATTTTTGTCTATTGCGTTGCAGTTATAAAGCCTTTGATGAGTATGAAGGAATTGAGGTAGCTTGGAATCAGGTGAGGCTTTGTGATTCCCTCCAGAGACCTGAGGATCTTGAGAGGCTTTACTGTGAAATTCACCTACTCAAGACCTTAAACCATGAAAACATCATGAAGTTTTATACTTCTTGGGTTGATACTGCTAACAGGAACATCAACTTTGTCACTGAGATGTTCACCTCTGGTACTTTAAGACAGTAAGCACTGTTCAAGTTTCAAGAAATTTAGTCTTTCCTTCTTGTTGGTTTGCTTATCTGGGTGATTGAAATTCATTAATTATTCAATGTGGGCACGTTTCATTCTTTTTTTGAATTTCAATTTTTCTGCGTAGGTATAGGCTAAAACACAGGAGAGTAAATATTAGAGCCGTCAAGCATTGGTGTAGGCAGATACTGAAGGGGCTTCTCTATCTTCACAGCCATGACCCCCCTGTTATCCACAGAGATCTCAAGTGTGACAACATTTTTGTTAATGGTAACCAAGGAGAAGTCAAAATTGGTGATCTTGGCCTTGCTGCAATCCTTAAGAAATCCTACGCTGCTCACTGTGTTGGTAAGTTCAGCTAGGTTTCTCAAATTCCTTCTAAGCTCTAATCTCATCCTTTGGTTTTTCAAACTGAACACTTACATATGGTCTATGCCTTTTTACACTTTCCCATGCACTCATAATCACTTTTCAAACAGAAATGCTTGCAGATGATTTTTTCTAATCCAGAGTGCTTAAATTAAACCAACTGCTGAAGCTTCTTCAGTGTAAGTATATATTTGAGTTTATTTTATTACCCAGGAACACCAGAATTCATGGCTCCAGAGGTTTACGGGGAGGAGTATAATGAATTAGTTGACATCTATTCTTTTGGGATGTGTGTCTTGGAGATGGTCACCTTTGATTATCCATACAGTGAATGCAACCACGCTGGTCAGATTTACAAGAAAGTCGTATCTGTAGGAACTACGAACTCTTCAGTTTTTTTACTGATCCAATTTATCTTCATTACTTTATTTTACAATTTCTTATTTTCATGTAGGGGAAAAAACCTGATTCTTTGTACAAAGTAAAAGATCCTGATGTGCGGCAATTTGTTGAGAAATGTCTAGCAACTGTGTCCACTAGGCTCTCAGCCAGAGAGCTTTTAAATGACCCTTTTCTTCTAATTGATGATTGTGGATTTGATTTGAGACCAATAGATTATTACCAAGGAGATTTGAATGGAGCAGGTCCTCTTGTGACACAACCTCTCTATGGAATTCATTGCAGCAACAGCTCTTTGACCAATGGTTACACTGATTATCTGGGTTATGATCTTGAGAATGAAATAGAATACCATCAACTTGAGCTTGAGACAAGCCCAATTGATCTTTTCATCTGTCAAGAGGATGAACATTTGGGAAATGTTGACATTGCAATTAAAGGGAGGTGGAGAGAGGATGATGACATCTTCTTAAGGCTCAGGGTTGCAGATAAGGAAGGTAAGAGAAGTTTCAAATTTCGAGACCTTATTGTGTTTTGACATAGATGTTGACTGAATAATGCAGCATAAAAATCATACTGACACTGTAATCTCTCTATGCAGGCCACATACGAAACATCTACTTTCCATTTGACATTGAGACTGATACTGCATTTAGTGTTGCGACTGAAATGTTCGATGAGCTTGGTATTACAGACCAAGATGTTTTGAAGATAGCAGACATGATCGATGGTGAAATCTCAACCTTGGTACCGGAATGGAAGAGGGGGATGGGAATAGAGGAAAGTCCACAGTGCACAGATGCAAGTTTTTGTCAGAATTGTGCTTCACATGGTAACCTACAGGATTATTTTTCATCAAACAGTTCAGGTACCAGGAACCTGGAAGTCCTTCCGTGTTCTAAACATGGATGTGCTGCTGTGCATGGGCGGTTCGAGGAAATCACATATCAAGTCAAAGGCCCTGAGCAAAGTACTAGTACTGATTGTGCCCCTGTTTCACCAAGCCAATCTACAAGCATCAATTGTACTGACATTTGGGCTCAGCGAGATGCACCCAATTCACAAGGATCTAGAGAGATTCATTGTGGTCAGGGTCACAGCACGACAAACCATACAATCTTTGAGGAGCAAGAAAGAATCGTAAACATGGACACTCTTAGAGAATCAAACGCAAGAAAATCTACCTGCGAGAATCCTTCAGCATTTAGCACCACTCACTGGGATGATCATGAGAACGAAATTAGGCAAGAATTAAGATGGCTTAAAGCCAAGTATCAGATGCAGTTAAGGGAGCTCAAAGACCAACAGTTGGGAGTCAAATCAAAACCTTCAAGCCTGAGTCCTAATTCAGATAACATGGAGCACCAGAAAGGTAACGTGCGTTCTCTGCCTTTGATGTTGCCTAAAGAAAAGAGAGGAAACAATGAAGCTGCCCTGAAGTTTCTTTCCTCTGCCAAGAATTTTACTTCTTATTTCCCTACAGATGCTGATAAAAGATGTGCTGACTCAGCAAATAAAGAGGTCCAAAATTGTGAGGAAATCAACAAGGCATTCAGCCCCGAGCAAATAATCACGGCTAAGAATTTCTATGCAGGAGCTTTGCTTCCACATTCCCTTCACAGGGCAACTTCCCTTCCTGTTGATGCTGTAGATGTCTAAATGTATTTTTATGATTTTTCTTACGAATTGGTCGACGGGTAAGTATGAATTTAAATAAATATCATGGTTATAAACTGAAATATTAATTAAAATTTTATCGCAATTCCAACAAAACTTTTTATTTCTGTGTTATTTTACCATTTATTTGTATTTTACATGCTAATTGCCCTCCTCTAAACTCTAAGCCTGAAATCTTGAATTCCCAGAAGTTCATGATTCATTTTAATGAAATCATATTGTGCCCACTGCCTCTACTTTTCTCTCACATAGTCAGAGCCTTGTCGGATAGATTGACTCACGGAGCAAACTGAAGTGGAATGGTCCCATGCAATTTGAGCGTTCATATACCTACTACCTAGTAGCAGGCATATGCTTCCAGCGTGATGTACTGGGTGATCACAAGTTGCCAACTTGAGCTGGACATATCTGAAGGATGTGTGACTGATGCAATACAGCACTATTCCAATGGGCATATATTCCTGCCTCATGCCATTATTGCGACCCGCAAATACCTTGCGTCAGTGCCAGCGTGTGGAAGAAAGCAAAAGAAAAACTACCATGCTGTGGTTCTACTTCGTTAGTTTAAGTCCTCGAACTTTTTATCTTCTTCTAATCACGTGCTGATCCTTTGATTTCAAGCAGTTGAGTGTGACGACTCTCAACCCTCTAACCTCCTGCATACGATAACGCACGCACCAGTATTCTTACATTTTTATGATACAATTACTTGAGTGCATGCGAAAAATTGTAGAATGCTCATAAATACATGAAATGTCCTTTTTTTGTCATCAGGGGATTTTCTTTTCATGGCATTGTTGAATTTTCAAGTCGAGGCTAAAATAACATAAGTAGATCAGTTATTATAAATTAAAGGATTGAGACTAAATTACAACAAATTATGAGTTTGAGGGCGTGTACCACAGTATTAGCAACATCATTGATAGTAAGAGGACAGATGGAGCTAACGGAGGAAATCAGAGTCATTTTCCCCCTTCTATAGAGTAGCTAATGATGTAGGAATCCATTCAAAAGAAAAGAAAATTCCATCCTAAAAAAGTATTAACTTTGAACTTTCGCTTTTGGAAACTTATAGATTTGTGTCATGGCGGCATTCCAAGCATGGAAAAACTTGAGCTGTAGAAAAGTTATCCAACGCGGAGAGAGCTTCCTTTATGACCTCTCATTATTGATCTTTTTTAAAAGCTAGCGCCCTCCCAACCCAACTTTTTCATGTAGAATTCAATGTAGTATGTGTTTTTTATTTAAAAATATATTAAAATAAATTTTATATTTTAAAATTTATTTTTAATATTAATAAATTAAAATAATTTGAAAAAATTAAAAAGATATTGAACTTTTTTAAAAATATTTTTAAAACACAAAACAAATGTAATTAATGCCGGCATCCCATCCCCCACTTTCTCACTTATGGCTCCATGACTTCTTGTTGGGTTTACACAGGGCTGTATGACTACGAAGCCTATAACGTGCCAAATATGCTGGTGTGTGTCTTAGTCGCCTATTAATTGGAACCTGCTACCCATAATTGTAAATATGCACGTACCATTATTGTCATCTGTGGAAATTCGAGGCTTCACATTTCCGATCAGTTTACAGAAACCAAACTTGCAGCTCGATTTCGGTACTGTTAGCTTGAGAATATCAGACACGATTAATCTAGAATGAAATATCTCTACCGAGGGATATGGCAGAGTTGCAACCGTGGCTTGTACTGGGCACACTTCTCGTTTAAGTTTGATTGCTGAAATTATTCTTCTCTAGTGAATAAGCTACATGATTATTTTACACCTTATTCTCTGTTATCTTTATCTGAAATTAATACTACGTACCCCTGCAAATAACTTTAAATCAGGACTCTCGATTTCAGAAATTAGAGCTTAAAAACAAATATTTTTAAGAAATTCCTGCTCAGGCAAGGTATTATTCTCTGCCTGCGGAGTCCATAGCACCTCGACAGCCCATATACAACAATGGTAACGTATATCAGATACAAGGTACGCATAGTGGATAATACAATATTTAGGATGTCATTATTATTACCTCAAGTTCTTGTGCATCAACATTCAAAGATCGCAAGGCACCTTTGATTTCCTCTGTGAATGAAGATAGGTAGTTTATAGAAAGTGAAGAGTCAAGGTAACTAAACTTGGCTACATAAATGGCACCAAACTGTTTGTGGGATATATGTGAAATTAAACGGGATGGTCGCATCAAGTTACAAGAACAAAAACTATCATCCTCATATCCATCCTTTGTTGTCAGATTAATTTCTTATGTTCGCCCGAAAAGTACCTGAAGTACAAAACTATGATTATGATACAAACAAGCCCTGGGTAGAGCTTGTTTATTTGGAAAATAGAAAATCAAATGGTAAGCCTACAACAAATTTCTCAACTGTTGTGATATTCGCAGAAATTGTGTCTAAATGAGGTAAGTCTTTACAGGCAGATATAAACAGAGTGAAGTTTCTTAGCACATAGAGGTGTCAAAAATATCCTAGAATATATTGTAATCAATCCTAAAAGTGGGGGAGACTATTGACATAACGAAAACATCTTCCTACTTGCAGTGTATTGCGTTCCAAAACTAAAAATTGCCTGTCATCAAAGTTTCGAACAGATGCCTTTATCAGGTCATAAAATCCGGCCTCAAACGTGGGTAGTTTTGGAGAAATCCCTGCTCAGACAATGTTTCATTCTCAGCCTGCGGAGTCCAGAGCACCTCTACAGCCTATATAGAACAATGGCAATGTTTATCAGATACAATGTACTTATAGGATCAACAGGAGGCCCAAACTGAGAAGTGTTATATAGTGGATAATAAAATATTTAGGATGTCATTGTTATCACCTCAAGTTCTTGTGCATCAACATTCAAAGATAGCAAGGCACCTTTGATGCCCTCTGTGCTTCTAATAGCAGGAACTTTGTACATACCGTTAGCAGCCACCAGGATTGTCACCTGTGAACGGGTGTCAAGAGAAAAGTATGGGTAGAATAATAAAAAATACAGATATTTCAGACTTTCAAAATACGTTCTGCAAGAGGTCAAGTTAACAAGTAGGAGCCATCTAAAGACAAGAATAAAAAACTAGTATTGGCTTCTGTCCAGCTCACGCATCACTTCTTTCTTGGATAACAAATATCCCCTTATTTTTCTCACAGCATCATTTTAATTCCATTTGAAGGAGGACGCAGGAGATTTCACCGTAAGAAGATCTAGATACAGATAGTCTAATGTTTACCAATGATAGTTTAGAAAGGAGAGATTCAGCAGACATTTCAGAGCATCAAATAATGTCTGGTTTATACATGTTTTTGTTTCATTTGAAGCTACAGCGAAGGCTATCTTCAAGTTAACAATATTCGTGATACGGAACTTCCTTGATCAATTAAATAAGCACTTAAAGTAGATTCAGTAACAATAAGAAAATGAAAGAAAAGGAGAGTTTGCCCCTGTAGCAGTGTTTTGTGATCATATTCCTTTTGTAGAATTTGCATCTAGGGTTTGGTGACCATGTGCTACCAAAAAAAACAAAAAAACTCTAAGGTTCAGAAGCGTATGCTGCTCCAATTGATCAATCCAAAGTCATCCTAAAGAGTATTTAGTAGACATGTAGTACTTTGAAAAGGATAAAGTATTACGAAAAAATAGTTAGCTCAGTATGTCAAAACAAACAAGAAAAGTAATCGATTTGTCAGAGGAAGTACTTGAAACAGATGAACTTACTATAATTTTTTCCAGGAACGCCTTCTCTTTGTATATTGACGTTGTTGAAATTTACCAGTGATCCTGCATGACACTTCTCGTTTTCTTCACTCGAGAGCTGCTTGAACCTCATTAGCACTACTCCAGTGGTACTATACTTTTCTACCTATTAGAAAATTTGTGGGGCACATAAAAACGTTCAATCGTTATATGATCTATAAGAAGAAATGAAGATAAACAAAGATTAGTGGTCAGCGACAGCTTCTATTGATTGCTTAAACATAAGGCAGTGACTATTTCATAGGTATGCAGTAAAGAGAGGGGCCGAAATCAGTTACAGAATAAAATAGGTTTGACATACCGATGAAAAGCCAGAGATCATGTATTCTGGATATCGTAGAAACGCCGACACTGTTTCTGAATCCATAGTTGAAAAAGAGACACGGCATTAGTTGAATGCCACGGAGTCAAAAACAAATCATAAATATGATGTTCCAAAAAAGATACCAGGAAAGTCCTGATCATAACTCACTTGTCAGTATGCGGTGCCATCCCCTCGCTGTAGAAGTGTTTGCAGTGCTGGAAATTTCATTGAGCTCGTTTTGAAGTGAAAGAGCCTTGCCCATTAGGCCCACCTACAATGTCAGGATTGCGAAGAACTATAAACTAGCTCTAGCAGGTTTTGGGTATTGATTTCTTTACTGCATCAGATTCCTTCTTTTACAAAGGAAAGCAGGAGTCCTTGTTTAGAAACCAAAAGGACAGTTGATTTGATTTGAATCTTTGTTCTGTTAAAGAAACCAAAACACTATCACTATCCGATATTCAGAGTGTACCTGAACCATTATAAGCGTGTACTGTTCTGATTTTATTGGCTCTCTCCTGTACTGTTCTGATTTTTTCCTTTTCCGATCTTTTTGGTATTCAGAGCAGCAGAAGGCAATCATAAAACCGGCACAGAATAAAACTAAGATCACGACGCCGGTAACAAATATTATAACATCTACTTTGCTGCCTCTCCGTCCTCCTCCCTGCCCTCTACTTCCCCCAGAGTCTATATAGTCCCAGGAAGAAGAGCCTCTTCCGACGGGGGAGAAAGAAGAGCCACCGCCTGAAGAGACGGGAGAACTTTCTCCAGAGGAGCCACCCATTGAACCACAATAGGCGGCCAAAGATATATACAAGAAAGACATTAAGAGAAGCAAAAGAAACGCAAGAATTGGTGGTCTACTAAACTTGATCGTTGATGCCATTGTGCTCTGCTTGTCTATATGTATGAATTATGTTAGGCTTTTCAAGATTCTTCTTCTTTTTTCCTGTGGGTTTTGGAGAGATTACGAGTTTTTTATTTTATTATGGATAGAATTACGAGAATAAAGAAAGTTAGTAGGGGAAAGGGGGTTGGTATTGGACTATATACGTAACGGTTTCGCTTCGCCCTATAGTTGCTAGTTAGTTAGAGTTGTAGCTTTTGGAACTGGGGAAGGATGCCAAGTTCAATCAGGTGCAGGCGTGTCAACTAACAATTGGTCCCATCTATTATGAACCCATGAATCTGGACCGTTTATCAATTCAGACGTGTAATCTATCTGATGTTGTTGTGGATGGACTGGAAAGTTACATTTGACCTGAACTCAGGCCCGTATTAGGCGAGTCTTTTTTGCAGGCCCATGTCCTTTGATTAGATATCACGAGCTGGAGCCGGATAGATCTAATCACACACTGGAGCCGGATAGATCTAATCACACACTGGAGCGTACAACCACCGAGAGCCAAACAGAACCCAAACTGCTTCACACTGTTACTGCATAAAACCCTAATAATAATACCTTCATCTTCCACTCCTTGCCCAAAGGCAGCCTCCGTCCGAATCGAAGCCTATCAGCGTCGTCAAGGAGAGAAGAAGCCTATTAGTTACAGACAACCATGGCAGACAAGGCTGTGACTATTAGAACAAGAAAGTTTATGACAAACAGGCTTCTTTCTAGGAAGCAGTTTGTGAGTTCCATCTCTTCAGTTTCCTTTCTTTGTTCTTTTTTAGGTCTGTTTGGTTTCTAGAATAATACAGTCTATAAACTAACCATGGTTTTTGAAACAGATCATTGACGTCTTGCATCCTGGGAGAGCTAATGTTTCTAAGGTATGTGGTTAGTTTTTTTTTCATGTTCTTAACTGCTTTTTTTTCCTGTGATTTTTGGTATCTGATAATGGGATATTATGAAGGCTGAATTGAAAGAGAAGTTGGCAAGTTTATATGAGGTGAAAGACCTGAATTCGATTTTTGTGTTCAAGTTCCGTACTCATTTTGGAGGTGGGAAATCAACTGGGTTTGGGCTGATTTATGACTCTGTTGAGAGCGCCAAGAAGTACGAGCCCAAGTACAGGCTAATCAGGGTAACTGCCAATCTGCTTAACTCCCCTGCTACTGCTCTAGAATGTTCATCATCTGCGTACATTTAGTGCATTTGTTGAATGTCTTGTTCCTTTGTTAGTGTCGAATCATCTTTATGCAGCTGCAATGCGTATGCATAACACTCAATATGTTAGTGAGACTAATAGTTAATTCAAGGAAAGAATGGGAAAATAATACCTGCTGATAGATTTTTTCAGCATTATTTGATTAAAAGAAAATGTGATTATCTAACCCTTTGCTTGATTTCTGATTATGTGGACTTATTGGTTTTTGCTAGCTAGAAATTTCTCTGTGAATGAACAAACCTATTCTGTTAATTCAGATTATAAATAGAATCATGTGTGCGGGTAGCCTGCTCGTAGTGCAAACAAAGAACAAAACCTAGTGTAGGATAGACATTTTCAGAACCCGTCAGGATGCTTATTAAACTTCAAACATATCGAAACCTTTTCATGATCCAAGCTACTCGATTTTTTTCACAATAACTTTACTTGCATCAACTATTTCTCCAGTCGTATAAGCACTTTGGTCAAATCAGCTCTTCTTTACATCCATGTGGTATGTATGCAAGTAGCCTGGGAATTTTCTAGCCAATACCTTAAAACACACCTTTCAGTTTCTCTTAACTTTCAAATAGAATTCTGAGAGCCTATATGTATCACTTCTTTCTATAGCCTTTTGCACATTATTCACGGAGAGTATTGTCTCCAGTTTTGAATGCAGAAATGCAAATGCATTTGTGATCCTAGGATAGCATTAGTTTTAATTGGTAAGATGGTTTGAGGGGTTATGGATAATGTGTCACTCTACATTTCCATCAAGTCTTCACCTAATTGAGAGACTACAGAAGTTAGCTGCTATAGAAGTACTTTGCTTGCTGGTTGGATCATTAACTTGTCAATTTTTTGGAAAGTCATCTCCTGTGTTATTGATTTAGAGTCCAAATGTTCTCCTTTTTCCTTATGTTAATGAGCTGGGGAGTTTGGGGCTAAGGTTAGCTAATATTCACAAACTGTTGTATGATGATGCTGGATGCATTTTTATCCTTCTTTAGACATGTTTCACAAAAGCATCTGAAACCTGCGTTATAAAGGTTTTTTTATTATGTTCAAGACAACAGATTCAACATTTGCTTACAGCTTATATGTGTAACATTTTTCTTGCTACAATTCAAATTTGACTGAATTGATTCTGGATCAATAACGAGGAATTTGGTACCGCTAAAAACCATTCAAGGTGAAGAGAATATTTTTTTTGCCAATGCAATGGAAGCTGATATAGACAAGCTGCAGTATGAAGATGTTGAATGCCTTTTTTACTCTTCTTGAGACTAGTATCAGAAATTTTTATGTTCAGACAATGCAGATTCTATATTTGCGCACTGCTTTGGTGTATTTGTTAGAATAATTATGTCTGCTTTTATTGTTAAGCCTCACAAACATCTACAGTTTAGGATATATGCTAGCTATTAGCTCTTTGATCTGGAACCATATTTTCCATACGACCACCACATGTATTGGTGAAACAAGAAACTGATTTAGTTTTCTGAAGTTCAACATGATTTTGTCAGTGTATACTGAGTACTCTAGTGCCTGGGGTTTTTGTGTTTTATGCTGAATAATTGCTTGTTTTGATGATAGAATGGACTAGCCACCAAGGTGGAAAAATCAAGGAAGCAACTAAAGGAAAGGAAGAATAGGGCCAAGAAAGTTCGAGGTGTAAAGAAGGTAATTTAGCAAGTTTTCTTTGGCAATCCCATTCCTTATTATTGGATTTTTCTAGCCTCCACATCCAAACTGTTGATCCCGGACATGTTTCTTCTATGTGCAGACTAAGGCTGGAGATGCTGCAAAGAAGAAGTGAGATCTAAGTGAGTGAGCTACCTACCCATCACAGTAATACGACTGGGAACCTGGATGTTTCCTTCTTGCATTTTATCTACCAATCCTCCAATGAAGTTTTGCAAAGTTTTTTTGTTTTGGGACGCTTTAGTTATTTTTGCCAGCTGTCTGAACATGCCCCTATAGAGGTTTAATATTCGAGGAATCATTTGTTGAGGTGAGATTGTGTGACAATTTTGCGTTGGTGATGTTGTTTTGGGTGGTCCTGATGCTGCTAATGCAAATTGTTCTCTCTTCACTCTTTTGGAATTCTTATGCCCTATACAGGATTATGAATATTTTTGTTTTCCAAGATTTCTTGTTAGTTTCTACAAGCAATTCTTGATTGTAACGCTGTGTTAGTCCTGACCTCAAATTTACTGCAACAGAAGTTGACTGTCAGTTTCTTCAAGGGGAAAAGGGTCATGGCCTGAGCGTTGAATTCTATTCTGAATTCTTCACCTGTTGTGAGCGTGGATAGTCTGGATGCAAACGCATTACCCGGTGATATAACTGGATGACATTGGTGCTGCATGGTGAATACAAGTTTTCAGTGCCTCCATGCGACATCAGTAGCTGGAAAAAATTGACTTCAGAAAATGACAATCAGGTGTAAAACTTCAGCATGAGCTGTAATTGATATCTCAATCGATCATTTCGGCGCGTTTCTATTTCGATCTTGAGCGTTGACTATCTCGAAAATTCCTCCCCTTTTTTCCTCATCCTCCCTCTCCCGTCACCAATCTCCTTCCTTCTCTCTCCGGCCCTCCCATCGCTGATCTCACATCTTTACCATCAACATCCTAAACCGAAGAAAAAAACATAATCTCCAAAACCCACAAATTCACAACCCCTCCATCTAGATTCAATCCGATGAACGTGCAGTAGTAGCTTTAAAACATGAGAATGACCCTTGAACTACACAACAACACTTCAAGAAGCCTCTTGAACAGAAAAGGGCACAATTAACACACAAGTTCTAGCGTCCAGTGATGATGTTGGTGGCCTTTTTGAAGTGCAATTTTTTTCCTAGCGTCCAGTGTGCGAGTCGATTGTGAAAGAACTTGGACTTTACACTGTTAGAATATTGCCTAGAAAGTAACCATATAAATAAGGCGCGCAAGGGGTATGCTGGCGGGGCAGGGGCCCGCACCAGCATCAGATTACTCTGGTAAAACTGTCAACTTCACCATCATAAATTACAGATAACACAAGAGTTATAGCAAGGCACAGGATTATTGAACATAATCTATTACTCGTAATAATTCTTCATAGTATTCGTTCTTGTCAGGTGACGCCCATGGAAAACAAAAAAAAAATGACAAGACATAGGCTCCACATCACTCTTCCAAAATGAAGAGTAGACTATTCCTTTTGCAGGCAAGGATCGAAATCTTTGACTGGAATATGTGAATGTTTGAAAATGAAAGCTCAGCGCACACATACATGGTTTTATATTTTAAAAGTGTTTTAAAAAAATTTAAATTTTTTATTTTTTTATTTTTATTTTTTAAAATTAATATTTTTGTAATATTTTTATATTATTTGAATGTGCTATTAAAAAAAATAAAAAATAAAAAATATTATTTTAATATATTTTCAAATAAAAAAATATTTTAAAAAATAATTATAATAATACTTTTAAAAAATTAGGTGGACGCGCGTTGGTGCAGCTTTTATTATAAAAGAAATCGAAAATCTTGCATGTTTATGGCAGTAAATGCTTCGTGAGTTTTTATATTGCAGAAAGTGCGATATAAAGGAGAAAAAAGCGAGAGCAAAGGACAAGAGAGTCCGAGAGTTTTGAGCGTAAGTACGTGTTCAACTTGTTGAATAATGATTTAAGCTTGACTGAGAAAAAAATATATAGTTGGTTAATTTTCAACATTATACTGATGAGATCATTTTGAGATCCCGTTGTTCTAATAATAAAAGTTTTTCTAGTGGATTTTGATTCTATGATTTTCCCCTTTCATATTGAGGGATTTTTCCATGTAAAATATCATTAATTTTTACACAAAACAAGGTTGAGTTCTCTGGCTAGGATGTGTTTGTTTAAGAAATATAGCGCACACCATGTATTTCATTAAAAAACAAATATTTCATGTTTTTTTTATGGTATATTTTACAAACAGTATTATTGTAGTGTGTTAGAAAGTGCGTTCCAAGCCAGCGGATTGGTGGCATGTGAAAAAAAAGAAGATAAAAAAGAAAAAAATAAAGGAAAAGGAAAAATCAAATTATAATGTGCTTGTACATGTGTTATAACATGATAGAACGTAACCTAATGACTTTAAAAAAACCAAACTTTACAACAAAATTAAAATTAAATAATAGCAGCATGGTCAAACTCTAATATTCCACCTCAACTAGTCGATTGGTTGGATCCAGTTATATTAATCAGTTGACTGTTGCATACAAAAATCATAATTTTATAAAAAATTTCTTTCAAATATGTTTTACGAATCAAAAATGTATTTGTTTAACTTGCAAACTCGAAAATATACAACAATTAAAATCTTTAAAAGTTATTGTTCACATGGTACGGTGATTTTGAGCTATGAGTCTGTCATAACTGAACGAGGATCTGCCCCATACAGATTATGTTGATGGCCTAGCTGATGTATTTATAGACCAGCGGGATGAGATCAGTCTCAAGAGGAGGTCTGATCGCATCAGACCAAAATGACAACTCAAAACGACCATAACTTTCGATTCAACCGTCGGATTGCACTTGAATTTTCACAGGAGTTTTCGGAGGCAATTTTCCTTGTATTGGCTACTGTGGCGCTACGCAGACCATCAGATCTTTAGATATTAAAAATCTCACAGACCCCCTGGTTTTGACAATTTTGAGATTTTCCTTATTATTTTTGGAACCAATTAACCAATTTCACTGATTATTACAAACTGACCGATCAATTGAGCTAAAAATAGCATGGTTTGACCATGTCGCGCTTTAGAAATGTGATATTTACTAAATGTCACTACTCTGAAGCGCAATAATTATTTTACTGCGTTTATGAAACTAACATGGTCAAACCATACTATTTTACCAAAACTTTTTGTTTTCATGTCAATTCATCTAAGTTTTTTTATTTTTTGTGTTAATTATTAAATTTATCCAATTATAACACTATCTAAATGGTGTGGGGGGATCACTGTTCACCCCCACACAAAGCATGTGAATTACAATAATTCACAGTGCTTTCCTTCTTCTTTGTTTTTGCTAACTTTTTCCCTTTTTTTTTGTTTTTTTTCAAGATTATTTTTTTTTCATTTATTTTTTCTTTTGTTTTTTCCAAAATTATTTTTGTTAATTTTACTTTTTAAATATTGACCTGATTAAAATTTTGCTTTGTAATTTTTTTCTTTAAAATACTGTGGATTGCTGCGATGTTTTTCCACATAGTTTTTCTAATTTATTTCTTTATTTTTCTCGTTCAATATTAAATTAGATTTGGACTCGTAGTGAAAAGAGCGGGGGGGGAAGAAGAAGAAGAAGATACATTCCCAAGTTCACATTGGCCTTTTTTAATTTTTTTATGTTCAAAGCATTTTTAACGTCGCTTTTACATACTTTTGGAGATCAAGTCTTGACAGGTTATTGATGTTCAGATAAT
>Ga0307515_10008577_pt1 | contig 19900 bp, 14 predicted proteins | sample 17_EM_MG_FD_194513 | JGI IMG/M metagenome (GOLD analysis project Ga0307515, IMG submission 194513) | Populus trichocarpa ectomycorrhiza microbial communities from riparian zone in the Pacific Northwest, United States - 17_EM | ecosystem: Host-associated > Plants > Roots > Unclassified | place... | reverse complement strand
CGATAGATCGAGATGCAAACTGGACACATAAAACAAGTCATTGTGATCAACGGCGTTGCAATGCGCTCAAAGTAGTAGAAAGAATTTTCCGTGCCTATGGGCGCACCGTTGGATTGTCGGCCGAAGGGCGCTCGCTAGCATGGAGCATGCTGATCACCATAGAGCTCATCTTCATGAGCTACTGCCTGGAAGTTTGGTACGAGGAGCATCGAGGCGAGATTGAAGTGGCCATGGCGGCATAAAGATTAGACCGCCCTCTTTCCGGGAAGAGTTATCGCAAGACTCTGGCTCTTTCTAGCCTTCACTTGGCGCGAGCAATTTGTGACCTCAAATTTCGAGTTAACGATAGCCGCGCGCTTGTAGCGCGAAAAGATGCGCGTAGCGGCCGTTGAGGCTCATCAAAGATTCGTGGCTGCCTTGTTCGACGATGCGGCCGCGATCCAAGACCGCGATCTGGTCGGCCATGCGCACTGTCGAGAAACGGTGTGAGATAAGAATGGTGATGCGCTCTTGCGCGAGCTGGCGGAAGTGTTCGAAGACTTCGGCTTCGGCCTGTGCGTCCATGGCGGAAGTAGGCTCGTCTAACACGAGCACGTCCGCGCGCAGGCGCATGAAAGCGCGAGACAGCGCAATCTTTTGCCACTGGCCGCCGGAAAGCTCGCGGCCGTCGCGAAACCATTTGCCGAGTTGGGTTTGGTAGCCGTCCGGCAGCGTGTCGATGAACTCGCTGGCGCGGCCTTTTTCCGCAGCTTCGCGCCAGCGGGCCTCGTCTTCGAAGAATTGCTCGTCGCCCGCGCCGACATTCTCGCCGACGAGCATCTGGTAGCGCGCGAAGTCTTGAAAGATGACGCCGATGCGTTGCCGCAGGGCTTGCTCCTCCCACTCCTCGAGATCCATGCCGTCGAGCAGCACTCGCCCGGACGTCGGCCGATAGAGTCTCGTGAGTAGTTTGATGAGCGTGGTTTTCCCCGAGCCGTTCTCACCAACCAGCGCGAGACTGCTGCCTGGTTTTAAATGCAGCGTGATGTTCTCGAGCGCCGCTTCCGTGGCTCCGGGATAGGCGAAGGAGACATTTTCGAACCTGACTCCGTCCTCTGGATGCGGGCCGCGCACGGCATCGCCGCCGGGCGGCCGCACTTCCGTTTCCAAATATTCGTAGAGCGTCGAAAGATACAGATTGTCCTCATACATTCCGCCCACCGCGGACAGCGCTGCCGACACGGCGCTTTGCCCTTGGCGGAAAAGTGTGAGGTACATGGTCATCTGACCCAGCGTGATCGCACCATGAATCGCGCTGAGTGCGATCCAAGCATAGGCGCCGTACAGCGAGATGGTGCCCACGAGGCCGAGCCCGAAACCCCAGGCGTCGCGACGAATCGTGAGCGCTCGATCTTCTTTGTAGAGACGTTGGTAGATCTCGCGGTAGCGCTGCAGGAAGCGCGGCCCCAAGCCATATAACTTCACCTCCTTCGCATGGTCCTCACGCGCGAGCACGGTTTCGAGGTAAATCTGCATGCGGGTTTCAGGCGAGCGCCAGCGAAACAAGCGGAACGCATCGCCGGAAAATTTGGCTTCAGCGATGAACGCCGGCAAGCCCGCGAGCAACAAGACCCCGACTGTCCACGGCGAGAAGTGAACCAGCAACGAACCGTAGCTGATGAGCGAGATGCCGTTCTGCACCACCCCGAACGTGCGCATCACCAGGCTCAACGGCCGGCTCGATGCCTCGCGGCGCGCGCGCGTAAGCTTGTCGTAAAACTCGGAATCTTCGAAATGCTGCAGATCGAGCGTCAACGCCTTTTCGAGAATCATGACGTTCACGCGCTGGCCCAACTGCGCTCGGAGCAGCGACTGGCACAGCGACAAGCCACGTTGAGTGGCGGCGATCGCAGCGATCAAAGCACCTTCGAAGATAACGAGCTCGACCACTCGCTGCGCATTCGCGCCGCCCGCACGCATGGAGGCGACCACCGCATCCACCAACAGCGAGCCGATGTATGCCACGCCCGCGGGCAAAACTCCGGCAATGATGGTCAGCGCACCGAGCCAAAGCGTGAGAGTGCGGCTCGTGCTCCACACGAGGTCGAGCGCGCGGCCGCTATAGCGAAAGATGCCGAAGAACTCGCGCAGATTCGTGGGCGGTCCGCGTTCGCTTGCCGGTGCCGAGCCTGCGCGCGCGGCGGCGTAACGCGCCGAGCTGTTCACGCGCGCCGTTGAACTGACTCCGCAGAAGACGCGATGGAGAGCTGTTTCGCTTCTTCAGGCGTCATGCCGGTGATCAAACGAGATCCCCTGCGATAGAAAACGTAGTTGTAAATCCAGGAGAGGAACACGGAGATTTTGTTTCGAAAGCCGATCAACACCGTAATGTGGAGCATGAGCCACGCGAACCAAGCCAACAACCCGCCGAAGTGCAACCGCCCGATCTCAACCACCGCGCGTGATTTCCCGACCGTCGCCATGGAGCCGAAGTCGAAGTAGTGAAAGCCCTTCGCGCGTGGCTCTGAGTCACCTCGCAATTCAGAGCGGATGACGCGGGCGACGTACTTGCCCATTTGCAGCGCGCCTTGCGACACCCCAGGCACAGTGCGGCCGGTTTTAGAATCCACAAGGTAGGCGGCGTCGCCGATGACGAAGACGTTCGGGTGGCCGGGTATCGAGCAGTCCGGCAACACTTTGGCGCGCCCACCCGGTCCTTGCTCGACGCCGAGCGTCTCGATCAGAGGCGCAGCCCGCACACCGGCCGCCCAGATCACATTGCGGCTGCGCAGAAATTCACCACCCGTGATCTGCACACCGTCGGGCAAAACCTCCGTCACCGCTTTGTTCACCAGAATCTCGATGCCCAGTGTCCGCAGCTGCTTGAGCGCGCGCTCGGAAGAGTCCGGCGACAGTGCGGGCAGCAGGCGTGGACCGGCCTCGACGAGAATGACGCGCGCCAGGCGCGTATCGGCCCGCTGAAAATCGCGAGGGATGACATCCACCGCCAGCTCTTTGATCGCGCCCGCAAGCTCCACACCGGTAGGCCCACCGCCCACGATCACGAACGACAAGTGCGCCGCGCGCTCCTCGCTGTCGGCTTCGATCTCCGCGACTTCGAAGGAACGCAATAAGCGCGAGCGAATCTGAGTGGCGTCCTCCACATACTTCATACCCGGCGCATAGTGATGCCAATCGGCATGACCGAAATAGTTGTCCACGGCGCCCGGTGCCAGAATCAGATAGTCGTATGAGATGGCCGCGGCGCCCACGTACAGACACGAATTCGCGACATCCACGCGCTCGACATCGCCGAACACCACCAGGGCATTCTTCTGCCCGCGTAGAATTTGCCGGATCGGCTGCGCGATGTCCGCCGGCGCAAGCGCTGCGGAAGCCACCTGATAGAGCAGCGGCTGAAAGAGGTGGTAATTGTTGCGATCGACGACCAACAGCTCGATGGGCGCCTTGCGCAAGGCCCGCGCCGCAAAAAGACCGCCGAAACCGCAACCGACGATAACGACTCTGGGATGCCGTGGGTTCATGCAAGCAATTTTGCCCGAAAACCGCGCTGGCGTTCATAACGCGGACGCTGTGAGGCTATGTGCCCGCGCGGCGGATCCGACTGCCGACGATGATATCCGCCGGGATATTCCCGGGGAGTGGGTCCGGGTAGGAATTACTGGGGCGAAAGCAGCGAGCCCGTTAGCACCCGGCGCCCAGACAAATCGGCGCAACAGTCTCAGGTCTTGGCGGATTTCTGATAAAGCGGCAACACCTTCGGCACGAGCGCTTGCAGGTCTTGAATACGACTGCTCGGCGACGGGTGAGTGCTCAAGAATTGCGGCTGCCCCGACTTCTCCTGCGCCATCATCTTCTTCCAGACGCTCACTGCCGCGTTCGGGTCGTATCCTGCGCGGGCCATCAGCTCGAGCCCGATGCGATCTGCCTCGGATTCCTGCTCCCGGCTGTGCGGCAGCTGAAATGTCACGTTGGCGACCGTGCCCGCCAAACTGGTCAGCGCCTCTCCGGCACCGGTCAGAGCGGCCGCGCCGCTCAGTGCAACCTGCTGCGCATACTGCCGCGAGATGCGCTCGCGGCTATGTTCGCGCAAGGCGTGACCGATCTCGTGTCCGATAACTGCTGCCATCTCCGCATCCGAGAGATCAAGCTTATCGACGAGCCCGCTGTACACCATGATTTTGCCGCCGGGCATGCAGTAGGCGTTGAGCTCATCGGTCTGGAGCGTGTTGAATTCCCAATTCCACTTCGGCGCGTCGGGCCGGAAAGTGGCGGTTTGCGGAACCAACCGTTGCGACACGGCGCGCACGCGCGCGGTGAGCTTGCTGTCCTTGTTCAGCGCGTCCTTGGATTTCGCTTCGGCGAGCTGCTGTTGGTAGGCCTGCGCGGAAGCCTGTTCCACTTGCTCTTCCGACACGAGCATTTGCTGTTTGCGCGTTACACCGATCGCGCCGGGGTTGGTGGTCTGAACGGTTTGACACGCCACCACGCACAGAGCACACGTCGCGGCCAAAGACAGCATTAACTTGCGGGTCATAGCAAACCTCCACCTCGGGTGCAGGTTCGAGCAAGATTCATTCCGCTGCGGCGTCGGGCAAAGCCGCGCGCGTTTTTATTGCTGAATGCTCCCTTTGCCGGGCAGCGCGCGCACTTTCGTCGTATCGACCGTGCGGCGTTGTTGCAAATGATTCAGCATGACGCGGCACTGCTCCGGCGCGACAGGCCGACTAAAGTAGAACCCCTGCGCCGTCTGGCAATTGAGCTTCATGAGCGCGGCGACTTGCTCCGCCGTTTCCACACCCTCGGCCACGGTATGCAGCCCCAGGCTGTTGGCGACGGCGATGATCGCCGTGACGATCGCCGCATCGTTCGGATCCGTCGCCATGTCGCGCACGAACGCCCGATCGATTTTCAAAGTATCGATCGGCAAATGCTTGAGGTAGCTGAGGCTCGAATAGCCGGTGCCAAAGTCGTCGATCAGGATGCGTGAGCCGAGATTGCGTAACGCCTGCAGCGCGCCGAGGTGTTGATCCGAGTTGTGCATGACCGCGCCCTCGGTGATCTCGAAGTGCAGCAGGTTGGCGTCGATATCGAATTCGCGCGTGAGATCCGCCACCGTGTCCACCAATCGGCCGTGATCGAAATGTCTCGCGGTCACATTGATGGACACCGGCAATAGCGGCAGCCCCGCCTTTTGCCACTCGGCCAACTGCTTGCACACCCATCGCAGCACCGACGAGCCCAGCTCCAAGATCAAATTGCCTTGCTCAGCGATGGGAATGAATCGGCTCGGCGGAATCTCGCCCAGCTGTGGATGATTCCAGCGCAGCAGGGCCTCGAAACCGACCGGCTTGCCGCTCTGCAAGTCGAAAGACGGCTGATATTCCAAGTAGAGCTGACTCGTGCCGATGGCGCGGCGCAAGGCGTGTTCGAGCTCCAGCCGGTCGCTGAGGCTCGTCTTCATCTCGTCCGTGAAGAATTGATGATTACCGCGGCCGCGTGCCTTCGCCTGGTACAAAGCGATGTCGGCATGCTTCAACAGCTGCTCGAGATTCGTGCCGTCGTTTGGATAAACACTGATGCCGATGCTGACGACGACGCTGAGACGCACTCCGTCGATATCGATTTGCGCGCTCAGCGTTTCTTGAATGCGCCGCGCGATGTAGTCCACCGCGCTGATGGCCGGCAAGCCGCGCGCAACGACAATGAATTCGTCGCCACCCATGCGCACAACCACATCGCCTGTTGCGACCGACGCGCGCAGACGCTTTGCAACCGAAGTGAGCAGCCGGTCGCCGCTGCTATGTCCGAGCGAATCGTTGATGTCTTTGAAGTGATCGAGGTCGATATACAGCAGGGCGATCAGTGAACGATCGCGGTCCGCCGCGGCGATGAGCTTCGGCAGGCGTTGTTGGAGATACAAGCGGTTCGGCAGTCCGGTCAGCGAGTCGTGGTGGGCAAGCCGCGCAAGCCGGCGCCGATCGCGCACCCGCTGCCGCTCTGCCCTGCGGCGCACCGTGATGTCTCGCGCGACCACGCAAACATAAGACTTTCCCTCGATCTCCATGGGCGTCGCGGTAATTTCCATCGGCACCGCGCGGCCGTCTTTGCCGGTCATCGTCAGTCTGCGTCGTGACGTACCCACCATTCCGCGAGCGCGATCGAGCACGGCAGCGGCAAGCTTCGAGCTCAGTCGCGCTAAGTCTATTTGCCCGACATCGGTGGATTCGTAAGCGAGCAGCCGAGTCAACGCAGGGTTGGCTTCGATGATGCGGCCCGTGGCCGCTTCGGCGAGCAGGATGATGTCGTCGAGCTGCACGACGACGCTTTGATAGCGCTGCTCCGTGGAAACGCGCGCGCGCTGGCTATGGTAGATGATCGCGAGCAGCGCGATCACCGTGAGCCCGAACACGAACAGTAGCGCCAAATACATTCCGGCCATCATTTCTCGGCCTAGCTCGATCCCACCACGGGTGCGTAGTGAAGTATTAGTTGTCCACCGCTGTCATTGTCGGTCGCAGTCGCGATCAACGAGCGCATGGTCGTGACGAGGGTCACGAATCGGGAGAAGCCACTGTAAACGATTGCACGCCGGTTTCGACAGCATGATGTGCGAACAGGTAAGCCGCGGCGTTCCACGACTGCCCCGGCATGCCGCGTGCGGCCAGTGTTCGGCCGTGCAGCCATTCGGTGAAGCGCCAGTTTTCTCGCTCGCAAGCGTGTGCGAGCTTCACAAGCTCCGCGCGAGCCTCTTTCCCGCGATCGCAGGCCACCAGCGCGGATACCCAAAAACCGCCGACCATCGGCCAGATGCCGCCGTTGTGATACTGCCAAACGAAGTTCTGCTTGTGTCGCGACATATAGGGACGCCAAAGCACGTTCTCGCGCCGGATCGGGCGCTGTACGACGCGCACCGGATACGGATCGTTCACGCGTCCCTGGATCAAAGCGCGAATCGTCCGCCGGGAAGCCCGCGCGTCTGCAAGTCCCAGCAGCACGGCCAGCACATTGCCGAACACGTCGCCCTCTTCGCCGAAGAACGAGAAGTTCACGAAGCTCAGATACACGTCTCGATTGCGCGAACGACGCAAGGCGTAGTCCGCAAGCAAATGCGCCCGGCGATATTCGGCAAGGGCGGCGGAGAACGGATGAAACAGCCCATTGAAGTTCGCGGACGTTTCTACGGCATGCGCGATGCCGAAGAGCTTCTTTACGTGATACCAAAGTGCGTTCGTGTACAGCACGAAGCCGGAGCGCGGCATGATATCCGCCCAATCGCTCGCTTCGTTTTGCTGGAGCAGAAAGAACCGTTGATGTTCTTGCGCGAGCAGCCAGTCGATCGCGCGCTTGATATGGCTCGCATAGCGTTTGCGCAGTCCGCTTGGCAGCGCTTGGCTGTCGAGGTAGTCGAGCGCGATGAGCCACCACAGCGTCGAGTCGATACAGCCCAAGTACCAAAAGTCGGCTTCTTGCTTGCGCACGTCGACAAACTTAGGAATCTGGCCATTCGGCGCCTGATGCGCCGCCAGCGTGTGAATGGCGTTGACGGCGCCGGCCCGTAACGTTTCGTCTCCAGACAGCACCATTCCAAACGCGCAGATGGCGGCATCGCGCCCGAAGATCGCGGTGTAGCCGCGCTTTTCCGCCCGATCCGTCGGGCTTGCCGCGAGAATGCCGGCCGGCGTGAGGTTGCCTTTAAGCAGTGCGATGGACCGCTCTCGGCAAACGCTCAATAACTCATCCGACTCGCCTGAGGCTCCCCGGGACGCTGCGACCATCTGCCGAGCGAAAGTCGGCTTTCTTGAACCAGAATCCATGGGCGCGAAGTGTACGCGACTGCTTAGCGCTCTCCGCTCTGGCATCATGGCCGCCATGGCGATTTTTGAGACGGTTCCAGGCGACATCGGACACATCATTCAGCTCGCCGTCGCACCGGTGTTTCTGCTGTCCGGCGTTGGGGTCACGCTGGGTCTCTTCGTTACACGTATTTCCCGCATTGTGGACCGCGCTCGAGCCATCGAGGACACGCAGACCCATAATCCTCAGGAGGCGGAGGATCTGCGGCTCAGCCTGGAGGTGCTGGCGCGCCGGGCCCGTTATATCAACACGGCCATCACGCTTGGCACCATTTCGGGGCTTTTTGTGGCCATGACCGTGGTATTGCTCTTCGCGAGCGCCTTCATAAAGGTGAAATTGGGCGGTGTTATCGCTGTGGTGTTCGTGGCCGCCATGCTCACGCTGACTGCCGCATTGTTCACGTTTTTGCTCGAGGTCCGACTTTCCACGGCGACACTGCGCTTCGGCAAGCGTATCTGATACTCTTCGCGCCCTTTGCCTTTGCCCATCTCGGGCCACTATCCCTTTATGAACCGCCCTATTCGTAATATCGCGATCATCGCCCACGTCGATCATGGCAAGACCACCCTCGTGGACTGCCTGCTGAAACAGTCCGGCACGTTTGAGGCCCATGAAAAGGTCGGCGAGCGCGTCATGGACTCTAACGACATCGAACGCGAGCGCGGCATCACCATCCTCGCGAAGAACTGCGCCATCGAATACGGCGGAACGCGGATCAATATCGTCGACACGCCGGGGCACGCGGACTTCGGCGGCGAAGTCGAACGAGTGCTGTCGATGGTGAATGGTGTGCTATTGCTTGTGGACGCAGTCGAAGGGCCGATGCCGCAGACGCGTTTTGTTACGCGCAAGGCGCTGGCGCTTGGCCATAAAGCTATCGTGGTCGTGAACAAGATTGATCGTCCAGGTGCGCGTCCGGGCTGGGTTGTCGATAAGACATTCGAGCTGTTCGACAAGCTCGGCGCCAGTGATGAGCAGCTCGACTTCCCCGTGATCTACGCGTCCGCGCTGCAAGGATGGGCGAACACGGATTACACCGAACGACGCCAGGATATGTCGGCGTTGTTCGAAGCGGTGTTGCAATACGTTCCGTCTCCGCCCAGCGATGCGAACGGCCCTCTGCAGCTTCAGGTTTCAACACTCGACTACAACTCTTATGTAGGGCGCATCGGCATCGGTCGCATTCGCCGCGGTACGCTGCGCGCCGGACAGAACGTGGTGTTGCGCCATGGAGATGAGGACCGCGGCCCCGCGAAAATCGCTCAGGTGCTGACGTTCAAAGGCCTGGAGCGTCAATCCGTCGAGAGCGCAACGGCCGGCGATATCGTTGCCATCACCGGCATCGAGGACGTGAACATCGGTTTGACGGTTTGCGATCCAGACTCGCCGGAAGGCTTGCCGCCGATCAGCGTCGACGAACCGACGCTCGCGATGAACTTCCAGGTCAACACGTCGCCGCTTGCGGGACGTGAGGGTAAGTTCGTCACGTCACGCCAGATTCGTGAACGCTTGCTGCGCGAATTGCAGAGCAACGTTGCTCTGCGCGTCGACGAAACTGGAGAGCCGGACATCTTCCGCGTCTCCGGTCGTGGCGAATTGCATCTCACCATTCTCATCGAGAACATGCGTCGTGAGGGGTATGAGCTCGCTGTGTCCAAGCCACAGGTGCTCATGCGCATGGTTGACGGAGTGCAGCAAGAGCCCTACGAAGCGCTCACAGTGGACGTCGACTCAGAGCATCAAGGCGCTGTTATGGAAGCGTTAGGTGGGCGCCGCGCTGAGATGACCGACATGGTTGTGGACGCACACGGCCGCGTACGCCTCGAGTATCGCGTGCCTGCACGCGGACTCATCGGCTTCCAGGGCGAATTCCTGACGATGACTCGCGGCAACGGACTCATCAGTCACATCTTCGATGGATTCGCTCCGGTGAAGGGTGACATTGCCGAGCGCCGCAACGGCGTGCTCGTCAGCAATGAGATTGGCGATGCAGTGGCTTATGCGCTGTTCAATCTGCAAGAGCGCGGACGCTTGTTCGTAAGCCCCGGCGAGAAGCTGTACGAGGGCATGATCATCGGCATTCATAGCCGCGAAAACGACCTGGTCGTGAATCCGATCAAGACCAAGAAGCTCACGAACATCCGTGCGGCCGGCAAAGACGACGCGATTCTGCTCACGCCGCCAATTGCAGTGACGCTCGAATACGCAGTGGAGTTCATCGCGGACGATGAGCTGGTGGAAGTGACGCCGCAATCCATTCGTATCCGCAAGCGTTTCTTGAAGGAAGCAGATCGCAAGCGCGCATCGCGAAGCGCCGACGCGGTCACAGCTTGATGCGCTGAGATCTCGGGAAGCTAAGAGCCTGTCCGAGTAATGGGCATCGTGGCCACAGTTGGTGATCCATTGCTCGGACAGGCTCCTAAGGAGCGGTTTCCTTGGCTTTGTCCAGCGCATTGCGCAGTTGCCGCGCCCACTCGCCGATCGCGCGCCGCGCTTCCGCCGTGTTCGTGACGCGATTGGCGATCTGAAACTGTCCGACGAAGCCTTGATCGCGCTTACGATCCTTCACATGCGCGATGAGCGTGTTCGTGGAGGAATCCAACAAGTCCGCGACCAGTGTCATCTCTCCGGTTTCGATTACGAACGTGCGCGTGATGCCGGGGCTGTCGGTCTCCGGCGCGTTGATATACAGGTCTACGATCTGGGGCCTGACTCGCAGTACATCGGGGCCCGGTTCGGTGACAAGCGGATAACCGCCACGCTTCTCCAATTCGTCGCGAAAGACATCACGCGCTATTTCGGCGAGGTCCTGGCGAATCTTCTGCGGATCCGCCGTGTCGAAGCCAATTCGACCGCCTTTCGGATCCCAATTCTTATCGAACGACACTTCGACCGGATCCAGCATCACGCGGCGGTAGTGAGCGAGCGTGGCGCCCGGTCGGATATATACGGCATCCAAACCCTTTCGCTCGACGCGCTGCAGACCTGCGTACGTGTCCGGCTCTTTGGACTGGGCCGTGCCGGTGACAAGCGTGACCGTCGCCAGCAGGGCTGCCGCTGCCCATCGAGCGGACAGGCGTCGGAAATTTTTACGGTTCATCGCGCATCTCCTGCCCCTAAGGCTATGGATAGAATAGGACGAACGTCGGAATATCATCCATAACAACAAAGGGGAGTCCTAAGAATGACTCGTAAGCATTTAGTCCGCGCGATCGCCTCGGCGTTCGGTTTTGTGAGTGCGATGTCGATGCCGACCGCGCAGGCGGACGTAACCATTCAAGAAAAAATGTCCGTCGAAGGCGCAGGTCTAATGGCCATGGCCAACATGTCCGGCACAACGACTACGTCGATCTCCGGTAACCGCGCGCGCACGGATACCGATGTACAAATGCAATCGAAGATGGTGCGCATGCTGGCGCGAGGCGCCAGCGGGCCGACCAGTCAGATCATTCGGCTCGATGAAGACAAGGTTTACGACGTCAACGTCAAGAAAAAGGAATACACGGAAATCTCGCTCGCCGAGCAGCGCGCGCAGATGGCGAAAGCTTTGGATCAGGCGAAGCAAGCTCAGGAGAAGCAGCCTGCACCGACGGGCATGAATGAGTCGGAATGTGAATGGTCCGACCCAAAGGTCGACGTGAAAAAGACCGGCGCGAAAGCGACGATTGCGGGCTTCGACGCGGAACAGACTCTCATCGTCGGCACACAATCCTGCAAAGACAAGAAGACCGGCGCGGTCTGCGAAGTTCAGATCTCTTTGGACGAGTGGCTCGCCCCAGGGTTCGATGCGGGCGCGGAACAGCAGAAGTTCTGGCTGGCTTACGGACAGAAGATGGGCCTGACCGGAGACGGTTCGCGCGATGTCACCAAACGCGCCGAACAGCTGTTCGGCCGATACAAAGGCATCTGGACGGAAGTGGCGACGAAGATGCGTAACGCGAAGGGCTACCCGGTGCGCACAAGCTTCGCGATGGGCTTCGGCGGTCCGCAATGTCAGAGCGCGGAAGGCTCGCCTGCCACGCTACCACCCGCCCCCAGCGCAGGCTCCCTGGGCGCCGCCGCCGCGGAAGGCGCGGGCCAAATGGCGGGCGAATCCGCCGCATCGAGGGCCGGGCAATCTGGGCTCGGCGGCGTCGCCGGTCAGATCGGCGGCAAAATCGCGGGCGCACTCTTCAATCGCAAGAAGAAAGAAGAGCAGCCGGCAGCAGAGGCACAACCGGCCGCCCAACCCGCCGCGGGCTCGGCGGTAACCGCGAACAATATGATCGTTCCGCTACGCGTGACCTCAGAGCTGGTTTCTGTGAAGAAAGACTCGGTGGACGCGCGCACCTTCGAAGTTCCGACCGGCTTCAAGAAAGTGGCGAACGGAAGTTGACGGTGGTGTCGTGCGCTCGCTCGATGGCATCGGCGAGCGCGGACCACCCTTCGATTCGCCGCACGCTCTCGAGACACGTGCGAGCCAATGCGCGATTCGCGCCGTGCTGTTCCGGCCCGCGTAGATGAAGAATGGCGCTACCGCACAGCACCTCAGGATCGTCGGCATAGCGCGCCAGCGCACGCCGAAAGGTGCCCAGCGCCTTTTCCCAGCTTACGATGCGCACGGGCGTGGAAATGGCGGCGTGAGTTTGCGCGATGGCCAGCCAGCCTTCCAATAGAAGCCGGTCTTTCTCGGGAAAGTGGAAGTCCACACTCAGATCGTGGACGAGCGAGCGCGCCTCGGCGAACTCCGCCGCGCAGCGCCCTTCCCTCATATCCAGCATGCGACGAATGAGCGCTCGCGCCAGAACGGCTTTTGCACCGACGGATGATGCATCTCGGGCCAAGGACTCACGCAGAACGGAGATCAGCGCCACCAACTCGTTCGGCGCAAAGTCCGACCAGAGAATTTTCGCTGCTGGGGCGGTGCCGCCGACGAGACCGAGGTAAGAAGCTTTCGGCTGCGAGTGGCTTCGATACAGCGCGCGGTCTAGAGCTTCCACGCCGACGCTTAGAATCTTCTCGACGAGCGCGGGATGCGCCGCCGGCGACGGAGACGTTCTCAATGTAGCGCAGAACGCTTTGAGACCCCCTATGCCGAGCCGACTCAGCAGATGAGCAGTGAGCACATATCCGGCCGCATACACGAAGTATTTGTCTTTCGAATAAGGCACGAGCCGTTCGAAGGACGAATCCATGCGCGCTTCGTATCCCAGAAGCGCACGCAACGGCAGTACTTCATCTCGCGACGCATCCAAAGCGGACGCACTGATTAGCTCTGACTCCACCAAGATACGACCGCGATGCGCCTGCGATTGAAAGTACGCGGCAATGCCTTCGTCTATGAACCGATTGCCGGACGACAGATAGACATGCGCGAGCTCGTGCGAAATGATGGCTTCGTGCTCAACGAGCGACGCGCGGGGTGCGAGCTTGATATAGGCGACGCCGGGCACTTCGTTCATCGCGCACTGAAACGCACAGCGCAGAGCCGTTAGCTCGACCAGCAGCACACGCTCCAACGAACCAAAAAAGCGATCTGCCGCCGCGCGGCCTTCACGGAGAAACTGCGCTGTCCAACCGACCCAAGCGGCGTCCACCGCTGGATCGAACACCAGGAACACGCCGCTGTCTTCCATGACGCGAAGCTCGCCGGCGACCAAACGGGCGAGCGTGGGAGTGAACAAATGGATGGCGCCGAGTTGCCTGAGTGCCGTGAGATCGCTTTTCGCGGCGTCCAAATCTCGATGCGTGGCGCGGATGAGTAAACGCTCGACCAGGAGATCCGCTCGGTAGGGATCTACATTCAGACGGTGCGTGAGTGTTGCGACTTCTTGCGAAACAAAAGCGGCGGTTTTAACGCGCGCTGCCGGCTCGCGGCTGGCTGGGGTTCGATCGAAATTCGGTTGGAGCATGGCGATGCGGCCTCACAAATTGTGGACCGCATCTTCCGCGCGCGACGTTCAGAACAGAAGCTTTCAATCAGGTGCCTTTCTGTCATTACGCGGGTGTGTCACTTCACATCGCGCACACCGCGAATATCGATGAACTGCAAAAACTCCATTCGCGTGCGTGCGTCTTCCCTAAACGTTCCAACCATGCGGCTCGTCACCATGGACACACCTCGCTTGTGTACTCCGCGTGTAGTCATGCATTGATGCGCAGCGTCCACCACAACGCCGACACCACGAGGCTTCAATACTTCGTTGATGCAGTTCGCGATCTGCGCAGTGAGTTTTTCCTGCACTTGAAAGCGGCGCGCATAACCTTCCACCACGCGCGCAAGCTTGCTGATGCCGACCACTTTGTTTGTTGGGAGATACCCCACGTGGACCCGCCCGATGATGGGCGCCATGTGATGCTCACAATGAGATTCGAACGCAATGTCGCGCAGTACGACGAGCTCGTCGTACCCATCCACTTCTTCAAATGTGCGCCGCATGTATTCGCGCGGGTCTACCGCGTAACCCGAAAACCAATCGCGGTAGGCATTCACCACGCGCTTCGGAGTTTCAACGAGCCCTTCGCGGTCGGGATCGTCCCCCGCCCACCGCAATAACGTGCGCACGGCGTCTTCCGCCGCGCGCCGCGAAACAGGCCGGCCTTTAATTGCCATCGTCCCCTCCGGAGTTCTTCGCTCTTAATTTATTTCAAGATCGGCTTCTGCACGGTTTTCACGTGATCGTTACCCAACTCGACGGTGCCGCTGAGAAACCCAGTGTTACCAACCGGTTGTGTGTAGAAAAGAATCTTCCCGCCGCTATTGTCACTCGAACGCGACGAGGTGGGATAGCCCAGAACGTCCAGCACCTGCTTCTCGGTCATCCCGGCTTTCACGCGCTCCCAGTTCTTCAAGTTCAACCACACCGCATTGGCCGACTGCGAGCTTCGCTCCGCTGCGCGCGGCGCATCCCGATCCGGAGTCTTCGAGGTTGAGCGCGAGATCTCTCTCTCAAGGTCGCTGATGCGCTGATCCTGAGTGCGCACGACGCGCTTCAACTCCGCGACATCTTGCATGAGCTGCCGCGTTCGAAAGTCTTCGAGCTGAGCTCCGACGGGCGAGGTGGCCGCAATCCATGCAGCAAGCCCAAGCGCCGCCGGTCCGATGGCATGACGTGTAATAGCGTTCATACAGGTGTTTTACCACTCCTGGCATTGTTTGATCGACGTCTCGGTTCCGCGAAATTCGCAATTCAATAACCCAACTCTACGGTCCAGAAAATCCGCCTAAAGCCGTTGCCTGCGCCACTGACAACCCGATTTCCGACCCATGCCATTCACAACGAGGCAAAAAGTAATGAGCAGGCTTCAGAGACGACTTCTTTTGGGCACCTGCGCAGCTGCGTTGGTGGGAGCATTGGCCTCGTGCGGCGGTTCAGACAGCCGCGCGGCGGCCCCGCCTTTGACCGTAATTCCTCCTCCCGAAGTGGTTCAAGGCGTCGCAACGCCTAGCACCGTTTCTGTCGTGACGGCAACCAACGCCGGCTGACCATCGCCCAAGGGAGATAAGCTATGTGTATTCGAAGTCTGAATAAGACCCTGCTCTGCATCGCGTTGGTCAGCGGAATTTCCATCGCGTACAGCGCTCCGCCAACGTCCTCTGCGTATCACACAGACCCACAGACAAGCCACGTCGAAGACGCAACGTCGCGCGGCATAGGCCAAGTGAACATGATCACCTGCGTCATGTCGGCGTTGAAGCCCGATGCGCTGGTGAACGAACCGGCGTATCTAGCGCTCGTTGACAAAGTGAAGTGCGACCCGGAGTCGCGCTCAAACACGTCGAATGCGGCTTCGAGTGACGGCACACAAGCGCCGTCTTATCTCAACGGCACGGTAATTTCCACTCGGGCGTCGAACACCGACCCGATGATCGTCAAAGCATGGCTTGAAGAGAATTCAGACGATGTAGCGATGACAATCCACGTACGCATTTCGGCGACAGCTCCACCGACGGCAACGAATCCTTACGGCGAGTTCCGTCTGGATTTCTGCGGACGCGCGGAAGGTTTTCCGAACTGCATGATGAACGGCTATCTCGAAGGCACCTCGACGGGCCTCAACTACTTCGAGAGTGAAACGGAAGATAACGGCCCGAGGACGGTCGCACTGCGGCTCAATGCCAGCGGCACCACCACCGGCAGCGGCCACATGCAATTCGCCGACGACAACGGACAGGCGGACTTTTCGTTTGCGTACAACGGCAGCTTGTTCCGTCGCGTCGATGACACCAGTGATCAGTGCTTTAGTCGCGATGCGAGCGATGCAGATACCGGTTTGTCCGTGTGGCGATACGGGCTCTACGACGCGCAGACAGGCTCGCGCATTGAACGCAACTCAGGCTTTCCGATCGAGTACGTCAACAACGGCGTGACGCATCACGGATACCTGGGTTACTCCGGTCTATCCCTTCCTCCGGAGGCGGCCGACACGTTGACGAATGGCGGAACCGTTCAGAAGGTGGACTATTCAAGCGGCGACACGCCGACTAAGACAAATTACACAGTCGCAAAAGCGGACGGCAAGCTTCTCAAGTACGCGAAGAAGACCCGCACGCTTCATTCGATGGACAAAATCAAATTCAACTCGTTCTTCGGCAACGACGGCACGGCATTGTTCGCCGGCGCGCAACCCAACAACATGTACGAGTTGGTTTGGGATGACGAGCACAGCCAGTTTTCGGTTACCGCGATGTTTGTGTGCAGCCAGAATGGCTGCTCGTCCCAAGTATTCCCGCAGCCGGAAGCGGCATCGCTTAGCTACCTGGTTTCGCACGGTGGCGTGCAAGGTTCATCGCAAACGCTAGGTGGGGAGGTCTTTATTGACTTGCACGGCGTAAGCGATCCGATCGATGCGAGCTCCGTGCAAGTTGTGTATCGCTCGCAAGACTTGGTGTACCCGTCCGACCTGCCGGAAACCCTATACTGCGTTAGCAACTGTCCGACCGCCGCGTCGATCCAGTCGTACTTCGCGCAAGGCTCCAGTGATGATTCGCCTTTCATGGCTTCCAGCTACAACAATTGGAATCCATCGGCCTCGTATGTCCAATACAGCGCGGACCGAACGACCGCGCTGCTGAAAGACGCGACTGATAGCCCCATCACTTTCACGGACCGCGAGGCCTTCAATCAGCGTCCGCAATTCTCCTTTGGCATACGTACCGGCCGTCTGTTTGCAACGCTCTCTGACGCCGAGTGCGAGCTCGGGTCAGGCACTTATTGCGACTCGCGCGTGAGCAGTCTCGACGTCTACTATCAATGGGAAACCGGTCCGAGTAATTGGAATCAGTTCGCCGCGGTAAAAAACAGCGCCGGCGCGTTCGTGCAATTCGATCCGCCGCTGCAGGTCACTTACAGTGTTCCGTCGACTACTGCCTTTGGTCAGTACGCGGGCACGAGCATCGTCCTGAATTACGGTGGCTTCGGCGAGTTGTGGGGTATCCCGGGCTACTGCGTGTCGCGCCAGACCAATGAGCCGCTGAGCTGTGAGAACGGGAACGAAGCACGTTATGTCCCCCTGTTCGTCGTGCCCTTCAGCGAAACGACCGGCCTGGTGCAGGGCGACGGCACGACGTATCTAGTGAAGTGGCTCGATCGCGAAATTCGGTTTGCTAACAAACCGACATCGACGTGCGATTCGGGTGGACTCACTACTTCAACCAATGCGATTTTGCCCACCGCAAATGATCTGCGAAATCCGTCGGATCCCACCTCGGCGATATACATCGGTGTCAAACCAACAGTTACGGAAGCGGTGCGCGTTATTCACGGAGATGTAAAGTTCTGACCCGTCTCAGACATAGCCATCTTGGAAAGTAGGCCATCTTGGAAAGTAGGTAATAGCCCGGGTCCAGAACATCCTCGGTACGGCCGATACTCCACGTCATAACCACAATATTTGTGGCGTGGAGTGTGCCTTTGAACGGATCCTACAATCCGTGGTTGGTTACTCTCTCGATCGTCATGGCGGTGTTGGTTTCCTACACCGCTCTGAGCTTAGCGTCGAAAGTCGCCACTGTTACTTCGCGGTCCCGATTGCGTTGGCTCGCGTTGGGCGCATTCGTCATGGGTAGCGGGATCTGGTCTACGCACTTCCTCGGCATGCTCGCCTTTTCCCTGCCGATTCTTTTGTCATATGACGTATTCCAAACGCTGATTTCGCTTGTCATAGCGATCATCGCTTCGGGTTTTGCCCTTCACATCGCAAGCGCCCCTAAGGTCTCCGCGACGCAACTGACGTGGAGCGCTGTCGCTATCGGCCTTGGCATCTCGGCGATGCATTACTCCGGCATGAATGCGATTCAGATCACGCCGATGATTACGTATCAGCCGGGATTGATGGTTGGATCGGTTGTCATGGCGATCGTGGCGTCGTTCATCGCGCTGAAGCTGTTTTTGGGATTGAGACGCGCCGACAGCCTTCGCACTCGGCTCACCCGGGCCGGAGGCGCAGTCGTAATGGGTCTTGCGATCACGGGCATGCACTACACCGGGATGCACGCTTCGGTGTTCGATGCGAGCTCATATTGTTTTGGAGAGGGAGGTAAAGATAATGGCTGGCTGGCTTTCACAGTCGCGATGCTCGCGTTCGCGCTCTTATCGATCACGTCAATATTGCTCGTCTACGAAGGACGTGTTGAATACAAAGTTCGACGCCATCGCAAGCTGCTACAGACGGCAAACGACCGCCTCCAGCACGCCGCGACACACGACTCGCTCACAGGGCTGCCTAACCGCACCCTGCTCGCGGATCGAATCGCGCAGGCAATCACACGCGGCACGCGACACGGTGCGCACTTCGCACTAATGGTGGTCGATCTGGACCGCTTCACGGCGATCAACGATTCGCTCGGGCACCAAGCCGGTGACGAGGTGCTGAAAGAGATCGCGCGGCGACTGAAGGGATTGCTGCGTAAGACCGACACGCTTGCCCGCTTCGGCGGCAACGAGCTCGCGATGATTGTCGATGAGATCACGGATCCGAACGCCGCCGAACTGGTGGCGACCGGAGTGCTCGAGCAAATTCGCCGTCCCATCACGGTGTCAGGCGTCGAGATCACGGTGTCGGCAAGCATCGGCATCAGTATTTGTCCTGACGACGGCATGGATGTCGAAACATTGCTGAAGAATGCGGACGCCGCTGCTTATCACGCTAAGAAAGCCGGCCGCAATCACGCGCAGTTCTTCATGTCCACGATGACGGAGAACTCGCGCGAAAATATGGAACTCGAAGGTGCGTTGCGCCGCGGCCTCGTTAACGGCGAGTTCGAGCTGCACTATCAGCCGAAGTGCGATGTGAACACCGGGCGCATCGTCGCCGCGGAGGCCTTGATTCGCTGGCGCCATCCGACGCTGGGGTTGATTCCCCCCGACAAATTCATCCCACTGGCGGAAGAAAGCGGCCTCATCGTCCCCATCGGGGAATGGGTGTTGCGCGCCGCTTGTCAACAGGCAGCCGCGTGGCAGGCGGAAGGCCTGCGCGCAATGTGCGTTGCTGTAAACCTTTCTGCGCAACAGTTCAAACAGAAAATGCTATTCGAGGTGGTGAGCGGCGCGTTGTCACGAGCGAACCTTGAGCCGCGCTACCTCGAAGTGGAGCTGACGGAAAGTGCAGTCATGGAGGACGCTGAAAAGTCAGTGCAGATCTTGCGCCGCTTGAGCGAACACGGTGTCCGCATCGCGGTCGACGATTTCGGCACGGGCTACTCGAGCCTCAGTTATCTGCGCCGCCTACCGCTGGACAAGTTGAAGATCGATCGCGCCTTCATCCGCGATATTGTCACTAGTCGTGATGACGCAGAGATCGTGCGCGCCATCGTCACGCTCGCCCATACCTTGCGACTCCAAGTCGTTGCCGAAGGCGTCGAGACGGAAGATCAATTGCGCTTCTTGCGCAGCTTGGGTTGCGATCATTACCAAGGTTATCTGTGCAGCCCGCCGGTCGAAGCGAAACAATTTGTGGCGCTGGTTCGCAAGCAAGCGGAGACGTCAATCGGCGTAGCAGTGAGTCGGTTGAACGACACCACACGAAACCGTGCTCTGCGAGTGATGTAGCTGCCCCGCCTAGC
>Ga0307515_10008576_pt1 | contig 19900 bp, 30 predicted proteins | sample 17_EM_MG_FD_194513 | JGI IMG/M metagenome (GOLD analysis project Ga0307515, IMG submission 194513) | Populus trichocarpa ectomycorrhiza microbial communities from riparian zone in the Pacific Northwest, United States - 17_EM | ecosystem: Host-associated > Plants > Roots > Unclassified | place... | reverse complement strand
CACCTATTTGTCCGTGGGCCATTGTGAACGCCAAGGAACCTGCTTCTGTGGATGAGCTCAAAAAATACATCGATGTGCAGAACAAGCTAATCAGGAGGTGAGCATGGCACCCTCCGGAATCGCCGGTTTGCGAACCTCATGCCGTCGGACTATGGTTTTTCAGATACAAATATCTTCAGAAGCCTCTGGAAGAATCCGCCCTTCCGACTCTTTTGCAGTATATCAACAGATGGCCGGCCGCACAGAAGGACAAGATAGCGATCGCCATTGGTGTCATGCTATCCCAAGGTCTCACAACCGCCGGCTGTCTTCAAAGTTTAACCAAGGGCCATCTTATCAAGAACGGTACGCCGCCCACCCCTCACCGTTTTAACCCCACGGAACCTGACTTGTGATTCGTCGTGTGATGCAGATGTGGCGGCCGACGTTATCGCCATCGTCTTCCGTACTTACATTGCGGAACAATCGATCGACCACCTCGCGGGTACCCTCAAGAAGGGTGGGATCAAAGACCTTTTGTTGTTCTTCCCACCGAACAAGCAGGAGGACAAGGTCCTTGACGAGTTTTTCAGAAAGCAAGGATTGGCCCAAGTCGCGGATTGGTGGACGAAGAAGAAGTACGCCATTCTCAAGGAAGACGTCATCAAAGCTATAAGAGAGCACCTAGAGCATGGTGGTTCTAACCCGGATGTAGGGAGATATTATTTTGAGGCCCAAGTCTTTTTTCTGGGATTGATCATGGGTTTTTTTTTGTTAGATCGTGTCTGCGATTCAGGCAAAGCAGGAAGAACACCCTTTGCCAGAGGCGGAACTCATCCAGTGCATCTGGACGGGTTTGATAAGTTCTGTGGAGTGGAGTGCACGTCCTGATCAGCATGAAGGGTTGATCATAAAGGAGGTCGCGGTTCGTACGCCCTTCCTTCGTTCGTCAGAGCTTCCGCCGTTACTGAGTCTAACGCTGTCCGTCGGTTTTTTCTTTTCCTTTTTCAGAGATTTGCGGAAATCCTCGAACCGTTCTGTAACAACGCAAAGACGGAGGTGACGCTCATAAACACTGTACAGGTGTACTGCTACGAAGATACCAGGGTTATGAAGTCTTTCCCTCAGATAGTGAAGGTCTGGTTCCGCCCTGTTTTTTTTTTTTTGGCGGTTTGAAGTTCTTTTCGTCTCATGAGAATTTTGGGATTCACAGACACTGTACAACAAGGACTGCGTTTCTGAACAAGCCATCGTTTATTGGTACCAGAAGGGAGCCAAGACGCATGGCAAGCAGCATTTCTTGAAAGCAGCAGAACCTTTGGTGAAGGTGGCATAGCTCAACCAAAGTTCAATCTCGTTCTTGGGGCTAATTCTATGCTCAGTTCCTACAGGAACAGGAGGAAGACGAAAGTGAAGGAGAGTGAAACTTCCAAGGGCAAAACTCCAGGCTTCGGGCTTCAAGCACCAACCGACCAGTAGGCCCTCGCACCATCCAGATTCTAGAGCAGAAGTGCAATTCGACCTCTTACAATTCGTTCACGCGGCGCCCATGTGACATGTACCTTTACACGTAGATCCCCTCAACCCTATTTCTTGTTGGCGGACCGCCACTTTTCTGCCTTTCCTCTCCAGAAGTGTAAGAGTACATACCATTATAAAACGTCAATGGAAACAAACGTTCAGACATCATCGCGATGACGAGAAAAGGAGATTGGGCAGGTGTGTGTATGGGTAACACGTATACAAGATACTTTTAAGACAATAGATCGGTTGCGATTACAAACAAGGAACAGAAGACCGGAATGAAAGAAACGGGAAAACATTTCGAGGAGGCATGGAAGGATCGTCGTCAAGAGCGACCCGTAAGTTTTGAAGTTAGGTTAGAGAGGTTCAACGAGTCTCTGGCGTCTGTGGGAACACTCCACTCCACCCGTTCGAATTCCCGAGCTGCAAGAAAACGCTATCGGATCCCCCCACGGGCAATCCCAAATCCGTCAAACACTGTTCCTGTATCCACACAGGTAAACTCGATGGACTGATCGATCCCCATTCCGCTGGCCAATTGAACCCGAGCTCCTCGGCCGTGAACGGGCCAGTGGCGGGAGCAGGAGGGACTGTTTCGGGGGTGGCTGTTTGGAACGGTCCGCTGGCAACGAGAAGGTTCTCTGGAGGCGGCCCTCCAGCTGTGCCACCTGGTAATAGTGGACCCCCGGCTGCATTGGGCATCGGGTGCGCATCATGAGCGTTGTTGTTCGGGGCCGAACCGATCTTCCTACGGAGGTTGGCGAGCATGACCCTGAGCGTAATAGTGTACCTCTCCGCAGCGATGTCACTCAACAACTGAGCGAGCTGTTCCACCTGCACCGTGATCGAGCCCAAGTCCAAATCGGCGGGGAACAGATGTGCCACCTTTAACAAGAACAAGGCGCTGAACGCGGCCGCGGCGAGGCTGTCGTGAACGGCATATCGTAACGCGGCTCGGTAAGTTGGGGAATTCAACAAGTTGGAGAGACAGTTCGAAGCCGCATCCTTGCCTTGGAACGCTAGCTCTCGCTGTTCGAAAGGCATCTTGTCCCACGAAACCCCGCGTAAAGCGACGCAGACGAGCCAGAGTTTTGCGTAGTGAAGTTCACCGGCGAGGATGATCCGTGGGAGTGAATCCTCGTCCATAGTTTTGCCTAGTGGTGTCACGAAAGATTAGATGATACTCCAAAAAATTCAAAAACGAAACTCGTACGATGCAGCTCGTCGCATTCATTGTACCAGTTATCCAGAGCTGCGTTCGCTCGACGAATGATCGCGAGTGAACTATGGTTGAGAGGGCCATTGAGGGGTGCTAAAGTCTCGTAGATTTGTGCTGCACGAGATAGAAAAAAAAGTGAGATGATCCGTACGGAAGGCGGAGAAAAACAAGCACACACTCTTCTGGGCGACGAGTTCTACCAAGGAAATGAGTCTGACGTCCGTTGGGGAAGCCATGGGATGGTTCAAAAGAACACGACTGAGTCTGATGCAGTTCTCGTCGCGGAGGATGATAGGACGTCCTGTACCCAAACTCATCCTGTGGGTTTTTGTCAGTTCTGATCAAGACGTGCAGTTCCCCGAGAAAGCGACGGACTGATGGTCAAACCAGTATAGGCACAGCCAAATTCTTGCAGAAACGACTGAAGAGTATCATTTAGCATATACAGAGGGCAATACGATCGATGAAATCGTACTCAAGTTCCTGTCTTCTTCCTCCGTGCGTCTCTTTCCGTGTTCAGAGTCGTCGGCCAGCTTCTCCAGCGCGCGATTTAATCCCAGGTCCAGAGCCATGCGCATCGCGTGTCCACTAGGTAACCACCCGTTCGTACTCCAAGCTGCGAGGAGGAGCATGCCCTGTACGGCCTCCTTCCTCGCAATTGGTCCGAATAACGAGGATCGAGCGATGCCCTGTGCCTCATCAAGGCATTTGTAGAAAGTGGAGCTGAGAGGTCCATCTCCACTGCGGATCTTGGCTGCAACGGCGAGAATCGAATCGAAGGTCCAGGGGGTACGTTCCATCAGGCTCTCAAATGAATCGTAAGAAGGGTCGAAAATTGGGACGAAGAGGTGACATCCTGAGAAGAAGCTACAGAAGTGTCAGTTTCGGTCCGTGGGGTGTAGATGGTGTGAAGACAGACATGTGGTAGAGTTCCCTAGCTTCTGTTTCGGTGACCAGACCCTGTGCGCGTAAATCTGATCAATCGGTGAAGTGAGGTGCGAGAGGGTTTCTCACCTTCTCGACGACATGAGGAAACGTGATCCGTGGAATTGATTCAGCCTTCCTCCTCTTGGGTTCCCTACTGCAGTTGGACCAACCTGGAAGTGCTCGGAACAGAGATACCAACATACCTGGGTGGGAGTTCTGGTGTATTGGCAGCTTCTACTGCGGCGTTTGCCAGACCCTGAAGGGCTTCGATCGGGGCGTTGAGTGCGGAATTTGGAAGAGAATCCTCTGGATCGTTTTCATCATCCGATGACACGTTGTTTGGGGCGATGCCGTATGTGGCGTATTTGTGCGGCTGAGACAGAATGAATGAACAGTTGGTGAGTAGGGAAACTTTCACATACCGGTGGTGCGAACCCAGGTAAAGGCGGAAACTGCTGTCGCGGTGACATTGCCCTTTGTCCAAACTCCACGCCTGGAGATGGTTGGGCAACGTGTCCGTGCGGAAGAACAGGGGGGTATGTGAGTGATGATGGAGGAGCTCCGGATACAGTGGCCAGGATACGGTCCAAGGTTGCTTGCATGCCAATCATGTGGCTCTGCATTACCTAGAGTAATGAGAATCCATCAGCGAGATGTGTACGAGTCGGGAGGAGAATGAGGATATACGAGGTATTGGCCCTCGAGACGGGACAGTCGTCTGTCGGCTGCGATCAGCGGCAGATATCGTGGGGCGTGGAGGGACTCACTCGACGCTAGGGGCCGGGCCAGCTTGAACATTTTTCTTCTCTGGCTTTTCGAAAATGCAGGGCGTGCCGTTGATTTGGCATCGACGACAGGGAGGCTGGGGCCGGGCCGGGGTGGAACGGTTAGCGGCTCGCACTCCAGGGAACATTAAAGCTGTACCTCGCCTTCGCAACGGTTCTTCCCCTTACGACACGCGGTACATGCCCGGGCACCGCGCTTCGGGATGTGCGCCGGCTGAGGCGAGACTTGAGCAACGTCGAGCTGAGCGTCCATGGGTGGGTGGTTCATGTCGTGCTGGATGAACTGCTGTGAACGTTGCGGACCGCCGTTTACTCCGTTTCCGTTGACAGGAATGCTGTCTGTACGGCGGCGTTTTTGGGGGTTTTGGCCTATGTTCGTCGGTTGCATGAACGTCGGGGTAGGGTATGACCAGAGTAGGCAGGTGGCCTCACGGCACTCTGCATCGTCGCGCGCTGGAGAGCCCGGCGTTGCCTCACGGTCAGCAAGGTTCTCCAGTAAGTACGAGTCGCTGCTGTACTCTCTCTTTGCTCTATTATCGTCCTTTATCACACACTTGAGCCAGTCAGCTTGGCCACTCGACCAACGCGGGTCTGTGTGGGGATATCTCGGTTCTGGTGCACCTGGCACGCTGACCACTTGCGTGGGGAGGCCTAAAATTAGATGTATATCGTGTGCAGCTCTCTTCTGACCCCGGATGCCACAGTGAACAAACGCGTAGGATGCGCACGGTTTTGCTGGATGCCGCCTTGAGACCCAGGTTGGCCCAAGTCATTTCCCCCGAACCCGTGGGAATAATTTCCTATTTAGGAAGGATTTGTAACTCCGCCCGGGTGTTGTCCACCCCGAAATCCACGAACGCACGGCTTTTGTGCCTCTCACACCCCCTCCACCCGTCAACGTGCCCCCTTCCTCAGTTCATGGAGCAGCGCAAACGACCGCATGTCGATGGCCCTGAGACCGCCTATCCCAAGAAGAGGGCCGCATTGGACTCGAACGGAACGCCTAGCCATGTGAATGGTGTCAGTCACCTGGACGAACCAAAGGATGGCGATAACCTCGAGGTACGGGATCTACCTTGTTACGAACGCATGTGCGATCCTAAATTAAACCGCCTAAGATGTTCCGCAAGGAGGCCATCTTCCGCCGTATGAAGTTTTATTCGAGAGAGAGCGAAAGGTGCCAGTCAAGAATCGCTGAACTGGAGCGTCATAAGTCGAGATGTGAGGCCGGACTTGCGGCCATGGAAACATGCTGGCAACAGGTAAATTTTCTCTACATCGTTTACCTTCGACCACCCACTGATTCATTCACCAAGCTTATTGATGTCATTGGGTCGTTGGTGCAACCAGAACAGCTCCCGTCAATCCAACTAGACATGAGGCGTACGTTTGGCAAAAGGTCACGCTCTGCCACCTCTGCTCATCTTTCCACAGAAATTTTTGATTTGTCCAGACATATCCCTGATGATTCTCAAGACATGGACCACCTGACCGAAGCATTCAACTCGAGGCTCAAAGCAACTGAGAAATTAGTCTCAGCTTTTATTTCCATTTGTGGGAAGGGCACCCCTGGTTTTCAACAGGAGGATTTGTTGTTAAAGTATCATGCAGCCCAGAGTGAGGTACGTCCAGCATCTTCTACCCCTGTGAATCTATGTTCAGTGCCAACCTATCCAGGCAAAGAGCCTTCACTCACAACTGGCAGTGTTACGATCTCAACTCTCGGAAGCGACAACGCAGAAGGAACAGTACCTCAACGATCTCGTGCTGGCCCAATCACGCGTCGATCGGCTCAGCAGCAAGACCATTCAAGCTATGGCCCCCTCCCCGAAAGTCAACGGAGACGCCGCCCAATACAACGAGTCTGACACAGAAGTCAAGAGCGAGAAACCGTCCTCTCCTCCAGTGAGTCGTCATCCTTAACTGCTGGAGAGGTTCGGCCGCTAATCAACCTTGAACAAATGCCATATGTAGGTCAAACCGGATTCTCCTGTCCATGATGTTGGTCCTGACTCCGAAGAGGCAGAAGAAGCCCTCCAAGCCAAACAGAAAGAGCTTGACGACCTCCAAGCTAGATTCGATCAGTTGCAAGACAAAATTTTGGAGTTTGAGAAACAAGTTGGTTCTCGTGGTGATCACTGGGATGTTGTACTCACTCAAGCTCCCAGCAAACTGCGCCGTCAGAAGTCTTCATCTCAAAATCGCCTTATTATGTGCTTCTGCTGTCTCATGCGTCAAAACTCGAGTTTGACGTGAAACGTGGGGAGAAAAAGCTCTCAGAGATGACCGCAGAACTTGAAGTGCTGCGCAAGGAAAGACAGGATTTAGAAGTCATCTTCACTGTGCGCACGGGGGTGTTCATTGCATTCGCGTTTGGAATCCTAACGGCATGTGCAGACTTTTAAGGGCCAAGAGTTCGCAGAGGTCGTCTCCAGGCTCAAAAAGCGCGACGTTGACAATACCAGGCTTCGGGAGCAGAGGGACCAGCTTCAAGCTGAGCTCACAGAACGCAAACATCTAGAGTCAGTCAAACTGAGCTCGTCAAACGAGATGAAAGTGTTGGCGGAGTCAAGATCGGTACGCTATCGCTGACATCGGCGAGATGTTGGAGCTGAAGGAATTTCCAGGAGCGAATCGTTGTGCTACAGTCCGAGCTGCGCAGGCTGAGGGCACGACTGGTGGCACAGACGGGTGACGAGGACCTGATGGACTTCATCCTCAACCAATCGGACGTGGACATGAACTACATCCAAGATCTGAAGACCCGGCTCGAGTGAGTGTTAGATCCTTTAATCTCACTGGGTCAATCGACCTACCCCCCTATAGGAAGTCCGAGGCAATTGTTAAAGGTTTTCAAGGTTCCCTCTCTGCTCTCCAAGCACAGGACTTGGAGTCTGCAAAGTGCCTGGAGGCTGAAGCCGCTGCCCGGACCCAGGTCGCCGAGTTACAGAAACAGCTCGAGTCTTACCAGGATATTCATGGACAATCTGGCGACATGTTGGAACAGCTCGAGGAGAAAGAGTCGGAGTTGAAGAAATTGCGGTTGCAGGTGACTCAACACACACAGGCAGAGACAGCCCTATACACCGAGTTGGAGAGGTTGTCCATCGCTTGGGAGGCCTTGGACAAAGAGGTCAAGAACAAGTTGTTTGACCTGGCCGCCGTGGAGGATCGCTTGAGCAAGAGCGCTGTCGAGGTACCCTTTTCGCAGCCTCTTTTCCCCTCGGGCGGCTGACTAACCACGGCTCGTTCACAATCCATAGAAGGCCAAATCGGAGAACAAGTTCTACTCCGCGATGCGAGACAAGGAAGCCATCGAGAACGAGCGGAAGAACCTCGTTAGGAACCTAGAAAAACAGGCGAAGGTCGTGGAGAGGTTGATGGCTTCCGAGGGGAGCTTGCGGGATCAACTTGTTCGTCATCTCACCCACTTTTTCGGGTATTTTTCGCTCAAACTCCCTTAGAACACGCGCGACCAGTCGGTCCAGGTGATGCAAGAAGTAATAGACATGCACGTTGCAACTATTCAGGGCCTCACCACTGGGAAGCTGGACTTCGACACCCGTCTCAGGGCGGAGCGAGGGAAGGCTGAAGACGTAAGATACCCCGCCAATGTGTGTCCGCAACCCCTGATGCCTTTGTTTCCCAAGATCGGTTCGAAATGGACCGAACAGGTCAAGCTCACCGAGAAGTACAAGTCCGAAGTATCGAGGCTTGAGGGCGCCCTGGTGAGGAGGAAATCGGAAATGGAGCGACAGAGTAAAGCAGGAAGCGCCCCGACATCGGTCAAGGAGGCACAGCTTCAGGGGGAGGTGGACAAGTGCATGAGCTTGTTGAAGTGCTCGACATGCAAATTGAATCTAAGAACGACGGTTTTAACGAAGTGCATGCACAGTAGGTTTTCCAAATTCTAATCCACCCCACGGAAGACCGTCTGACATCTTATCCTCCACCAGCGTTCTGCAAGCAGTGCGTGGATGCTCGAATATCCACAAGACAGCGGAAGTGCCCGGCGTGCAACCTTGCGTTTGGGCAGGGGGACGTACAGCAACTTTACTTCCAGTGAACCGATCTTTATCTTCGCTGGCGTTTCGTTACTTTATGTTCTCTCTTGTGTATGCCCGGGGTTCGACCCTTTCCAGGACTCTCTTACTATACTCACGTCTCTTCCTCACCCATTATTCCTCGCCTTACTACTTTATGGCTCTTTATTACATCCTTCGTACCAAAGAAATATGATCACCCAGATTCCACCTTGGGAATCGGGTTGAACTTCGAATTAGAGATTGTATCCCCCAGCAGGTGAGGTGTGAAGGTATGTATGGTATGGCACTACCAGCAAAGCGAAAGAAAACGTAAACGAGATTAACGCTTGACCCAGGCGTACTGTAAAGGGCAGACGGGTGAGTAGAGGTGGGCGGGGCCGTGGAGAGGGAGAGACGTACACGTTTGCGAGCCTTGGCCAGGCCAGTCTTTTTACGCTCCACCATACGTGGATCACGTCTAATCAATTTGGCTGCCGCAATTGTAAGAGATCAGGGAGTGTGAATGTAAAAAGGAAGGTACGCACATCTTCTCAAGATCAACTCGACGTCAGGAACGTGAGCAGCCAACCCCTTTGCGATTCCGTGTGCTACAGCACCTGACTGACCAGTCGTACCACCTCCTCGAACGATTGTGAAGACGTTGTATGCGCCAAACAAGCCTGTCACCTTGAACGGACGGACTATCCTCTCTCTGTCGGCTGGGAGAGGGAAGTATTTTGATAACGGTATGCCGTTGACGAGAATCTCGGTCGTCGGTATTGGCATGGCGGTCTTGTTTGGGGAAATGGAGATGGGGTCCACAGTACCGAACTCTGGGGGGGTAGTCTGAACCTCGGGAGGGATGGGGGCAGTCCGCTGTTTGACTGGGATGATCCACACGCGAGCAGTACTCTCCTTCCGCTTTCCGACGGTATAAGACCTCCCATGTTCGTCAAACTTGACCGGCTTCCGAATGCCCCGAGCCAAAACAGCGGCCTTGTTGTCCCGTTCAAACACTTCGAGGATGGTCGACAACCCCGAACTGAGTTCCGAGTATCCTCCGACGTCTGCGATCCTCCGATGGTCGTTAAGTTGTCCAAGAAGACCGGTGACACGTCTGTACCGCGAGGTGGTCAATTTCGCGGATAGGAGGCTGGTCATATCCTCCTTGGTTTTCCAGACGGTTTGAAGCGGTGGCAGGGCTTCCTTCGCAAAAGTTGGGAGAGGTAACAGGTGAAGGTTTTTCAACGCCCGTTGACTGTGGTGAATGGCATTTTCGAGAGAGTCGATAGAATCGTAGTAACCCGCACGACCAGTGAAGAAAGTTGGTGATTCGGGTTTCGCATGCACCTTTGGTCTGCGCGGACGGGGGTCGACGTGTTCGAGGGAAGCGGGTGGGACGTACGGTGTCGCCGTGGTCGCTAACGCACGACTGGCCCGTACATTGCGAATGACGGTTACGGTGGTCCGAAAGGTGGAACGACCGACGCCCAAGACGTTCATGACCCGATGAGAGGGAAAGCGGAATGAGATCGACTCCAAAGCGCCGTTGACACCGCTTCCAGTCCCCACAACCGACCCTCACACCATGGCTACGGTCGAACACAATTTCTCTGGTGCTTTGGCGACTTGGAAGAGTAAGAAATAGCTCACGGGATATGCTCACGCTATCGTTAATCTATTCGCTTAAAGGTGTGAATCTGTCTGAGCTGCAGAAGACTCTGGACACTCAGGGTATCGAATTGGTCGAGAATCAGAAGGAGAGTGTCGTTGGTCGTAAGGCTCTTGCAGACAAGACAAAGGGTTTGCGTCTCGAAGTTGCCTCAGCCCTCTGCTAATGGCTGTGGCTAGAATTCAAAAAGATCCCGGACGAGGAGAAACTCACGGCGTTCAAGGGCTTACTCAAGGGTGCGCCACTATTTCGTCGCACATCCACACTATTGCTGACACTGCAGTATGTAGCCTATCAAACCGAGATCGATAGCCTCACCAAACGCTCCAAATCCGCTGAGAACGCATTTCTGAACGTCTATAAAGTCCTCGCCGAAGCCCCGGACCCCTACCCCCTGCTAGAAGCCGCTGTCGTAAGTTCAATCCAGTGCAAAATCTATGCAGACACCGGCTCACGACACGGCATCCTGGGCTTATGACATACAGGACCAAACTGTCAAGGCCACCGAGGTTCGTGACCTACAAGCTGAGGTGCAGCGGCTTCGTGACGACAATGCAGACCTACGGAAACGGAACGGCGAACTCGCGAAAGCTGGCACCAGGGTCGAACAGTTGGAGTCGAAGGTACCGTTGGTCCCAGTTGTCGCATCCTCCTTGGTCAACATGCGATAATAGATGGACGAGATGATCAACGAGCGGGTCACGCAGAAGGAGAATGAGCTGCACGCGACCTATGACGAAAAGATCCGGAATTTTGAAGAAAGGTAGGTTACAACAATCGGTATGTGTACCACCGACCCGACCGGATACGATAGGGAACAAGATCTCCAGCGGCAGGTAACACTGGCACGGACACAACTCAAGGAGCTTCGGGTGTCAAACGAATCCAATCAAGCAAAGCTGCTGGATCACACCCAAAGACAAGGTAAATATCACCGAATAGTTCTGTTATTATGGGCTAATCGACCGGCATGCCCACAGACCAAGAAGTTGTCGCAAAACTGGCGGAGCTGGACATGATGGTGGCTGACTTGGAGCACGCGAACAGCCGCGTCGCGACTGTCGAACGAAGAAATGTGGGCCGAAAAAGGTTGCGTTGGATTACCGTAAACTCACCAGCGGCACAGGAACTCCTGAGAGCAGAGATTGAAGCAATCCGGAGCGGGAACGACACCCCTGACAAGTAACCATTCCTGATCGACCGGTTCTTCACTTTCGATCAAGTTATACTGACGAACTTGTAGGGTAAAAGACCTCGAAAACAACGTTTCTGAGCTGGAATCAGAATCCGAAAGACTATCGAGAGCCTTGGAAACACAGACGGCTTCGGCACGCACCAAGGAGCAGACGCTGAAGAAGAAAAGCGAAGAGTATGCCCGCGAGGTTCAGGGTTTGGTGAATGAAAATCTATCAACGTTTTCAGGATGACTCCTGACGCAAAGCATTGTAGTCTGCTGAGATCAATCACCTCAAACAGAAGCTCAAGCAATACGGCGACTATGACGAGGTGAAGCGTGAGTTGGAGATCATGAAAGTTCGTTGGTTTTACAAGGCTCTCCCTCCACGCTCTCACCAGTGAATACAGTATGTCGAATTTGCCGGCTTGGAGGAGGATCAAGATGAGGATACGGGTTCCTTGAGCGACCTCAACGAACTCGGGATCCACCTACCAAACCCTAACGCCGACAAAGCAAACGCTCAGCAGGGGAAGTCGCTCGAAGTTCTTCTTGCGACCAAGAACAAGAAAATCCTCGAGGAGCTCACACGCTTTAGGGTACGTTGGAGAGCCTGACTGTGTTGTTCACACCATTGAGCCCCGACCGCAGATCCTTCACAGTGAACTGGAGGCATCGTTACAAGCTGTCCAAGAGGAGCTTATCACGGTCCACTCCAAGCTCGAGAAGCAACAACAACTCAATGAGAAACTTGAGAACGACCTGGTAGACATCGAGAAGCACCAACAAGCGCAAGCAAACGGGACGCATGAAGCACGCGACACATTGAAGAACGCTGCATCTTCTGACGCACTCGCTGGAATCGAACTGGGGAAGAAGTCGAGTGCATGTATTTCCCTCGAAACCGATACTTTGAAAACGGTCCTGAGTGTCTATTTTCAGGGCTCGCCGGCGCGAACAACTCCAATACCGTTCACGTCAAACTCAGCGGATGCATCCATCTTGCCCATCGTGACCAGTCAGCGAGATAGGTTTAGGCAACGAAACGCTGAACTCGAGGAGGTGATCAACATATTTGGTTCTCCATCTGCCATGTTGGTTCTGATAGTAACCCTCCCCACAGGAACTCCGAAAACAATACCAGATCATAACCGACCTCCGAACTGACATCCGTTCCCTCCAAGGTGATAACCTCAAGCTCTACGAGAAAGTGCGGTACATGCAAAGTTACCAGTCGGAGGCCTCAGGTTCCGGAGTAAGGGGAACACTAGACCCCCTTCCGGCGAATTCAAACGCCCGGCCGGACGATATCAGCAAGTATCGGACGAGGTACGAGGAGGCGATGAATCCGTTTGAAGTTTTCCGTGGCCGGGTATGTGTCCAATTGAGGCTGACGCACATGACTCACGCGTTGGCAATTAGGAAGCAGCGAGGGCGTACTCGAACATGAATCCGGTTGAGAAGGCCGTCTTCTCATTGACGCGAGCGATCTTGGGTAACAAGAAGGCTCGAACGGCGTTCATATTGTATGCTTGTGCGTTGCACCTCCTGGTAGTTTACACGACATGGGAGTGTGCTTTGAGTGGGAGCTCGCAGGACCAGTTCCAGAAACAACCCAATCCATTCGTATGTCCTCCCTTCGCTCACACTTCTAACTGTGCTCAACTGATTCCACTCAGTGATGATACGACTCTCATTACCTTGTTGGAGTGTTCTGCTACTGGTTATTATACATCGCATAGCATAATTTATATCGAATTGCACGCTCATCGCGATGACCACCACACTATCCCCCGCATAAGTCTCATCTTTACCTCGGAGTCAGGGGGATTGGCGTCCCCCCTCGAGCGACCCGGTTACGTTGGAAAGCCAACGCCTTGTTGACTGCATCGAGCACCGGTCGCATTGCCTGAGCCATATATGTCAACGTGTGCGCTTGTCCCGGAACCTTCACGCTCACCAGTTCCACCCTCCTAGGGTCAACCTTCTCGTGCGGGGCAGCCTTGACAATCGCCTCAACATTTTCATGCGTACTCGCAAGGTACCCAGCCATCTTCGCAGCCTTTGCGGCACGTTGATTCTTGAGGGTCTCGGTCAGCGGTAACATAGCCTGCGAGGGGGGAGGGTAGATAGAGTGCCAATAGTGTCGAAGGAACTCGTTCGCTGCCGTTTGGCATGTAGACATTCGGCGCATAAGGTTTTCAGGTATCTCCTCTGTGTGCTAGCAATATCAGCATCATGTTATCTGTCCGCTTGAGAACTGAAGGGTATGCACTTCTTTTAGTCTTGACCTCCAACCGTGATTTTACGTTGGAGGTCATTGACGCCAAACCTGCCTCCATGGCCTTCTTTTCGGGGGTGAGCTGCAGGGCCGGGTCAGCGAAACTCACCCATTCCCCCTGATAGTGTAGACCGTACCTGTGTCAGACCCCGTTCCCAACCTTCCAGACAGCCCTTAAGCTCACTAAATGCTTGTGGGACACTGACCTGGGTGGTCTTCAGACGCGATCTCATTGGGTATAGATATACCAACCCACCTTCTTCCTGTTAGGCGTATCTTCGGCGTTGATTGCCCGGCTCTCAAAGTACCTCTGGCTGTTCTTCATATCCAAAGCAATCCCTTCCGACGCCTGAGTGTCTTGGAGGTCGTCGAGCTCAATCTGTGAGTAGTATCCTTGCGTCTGGGGATGGTCTATTAGCTGGGGGAAATGCGATACGCATGACCGGACCCACGTCCATCGAGTTGGAGTCATTTAACCTCCTACGCTTCGTGGACGGACCTTCCCCACTATAAAACATTCCTCAGTCAAACGGCCTCGGATGGTCTAACGAAAGGCCACCAACAGTGCAGATTTGAGTAGCCTCTCCGAGTGCTCATTGAACCTCCGAATGAGTGGAATGGCTGCCTTTTGCCTTCCCGCTTGCATAGTGGTATCACCTCGGTTGCCCGTCTAGTTGTTCCAACCTTCAGCTCGAGGCCAGGGTTCGGCGTCGAATCGCATTCTGCGTACCTCTCCGTGATCTTCGGCGGTAGCACCCAAATCCACGAATGTCTCCACGTCGCCTTCAACCGGTTTCCTGGGCTCCAGTCCTGGAATAATTGGTCAGACAAGAAAGAGGTTACTCGCGCGCGCTTACCGTCGTCATCTTTTACGAGGTACTGGTCAAATATTGGGTCCGCCTTTACAACGTGTTGTGCGGCAGAAGACCTGATAGATGCCCGGTTTGCGTGGAACAGCTTTGACTCGAAGTACCGTTTCCAGAATTCCTCCGAGGTGAGCTATCGCACCTATGCGTAAGCTTGTCCTGCCAGATGTTTATACAGCAGGGGCACACCTTACTCGGAACGTTTTCGCCGTAGGCTTTCCCAACGACGGGGTACTCCTCGAAGATGTCGTGAACCAGCTGCGGGGTGATCACAATTTTAATCTCTCCGTCAACAGTCTGTGGACGAGGATCGACGAGTTGACCGGATTTCCCTTTCTTTTGATTTTCCATGGCCGCTTGCGCAGACAACATATGCTTCGTGACGAAAGCCATCAGACAAGAACATCAAAAAACGATGGAGATTGTATTTGTGTACCTCTCTACCGTCCCAAAACTCATTCTCTGTTATCTGACCAGTCATAACGAGTTCGCGGTGGAGGGTTGCCAGATCTGGAGAGTTCAACAGAACTCGTTTCCGCAACTGATAATCGGCTACATCATTTCCTGACCCGGACCTGTCGCTTGCAATGGATGAGGCTCTAGGTGTACCACCTGGCGGACGTATCGTAGGTGTTCTAAGGGGTGGGGCAGCAAAGTTGTTTGGCGTGGCAGGTGTAACGGGTGAATTGGCGGACGGCTGCCCCGAAGCACGGGCGGTCCTATTCCTGCTGATATGGTTCGTGATTTCGTTTTTAAATTGTTCTCGTTCGGTGGTCGCGACAGGCGCAGGGTTGGTGAACGTGAACGTGTGACCTTCGGCAAACGAATAAAGCACGAGCTTGAGCTTCACTTGTGCGGCCCCCACTTTGCTACACAACAAAGCTACTCGCAGAAATTGAGGGGCACCAAGGCGCGCCAGATCCTACAGATGAGTTTACTGTTGTACGACGAGAGACTGCAGCGGTAGTACAGACATGAATGGTCCGTGTTTGGGATCTTGAGAGTAGGCGCCACTTTTCCATCCGGGGTCCAAGTTATGTTTGAATCGGTGAGTTGAAGTGTCCCATTTTGTTTTTTGAAAGTGGCCTTCCCGGTGCAAAGAACGGTTGAAGGCATACAAAGAGCGCGGATGATGGACGTTCCGGTCAAGGGCCGGATGTGACGCGTCCAAGTCATTTTCAACTCATTTACTTACACTCTTTCGTTTTACTGGCATGGCACCGAAGAGATTGTTGGTCGTCTTCGACTTTGATTGGTATTCTCTCTAAACTATGGTCACGGATGTGCTTGTGCTCATCGCGCCTGTTAGGTCGATGGCCGACCAGGATACCGATAGATATATCTTCGAGGTCAATGCCATTGATCTGCGCAGGAAGATGAAGGATCTGGAGGACACAGTGCAGTGGACCGATCTTGTGTAATCTCAGCACTTGAAACACCTCTGAATACTTTCTGACGCATCTGCCGTAGTGCTACAACGCTCCGGGAGTTCCACGAGCGAGGTGGAACGAGGGACCAGATTGAAACCGCGTTGAGAAATATGCCCTTCGTTCGTTGAAGCATCCGAACTCAAAACTTGAGTTGTGTCTCAACTACGTTTCTGTACAGCACCCTGCTATGGTTCGGGCTGTCAGCAACCTCAAGAAAGCCGCGGATCCCGAGACCACTTTCTTCTGCCTTTCCAACGCCAACTCGGTGTTCATCTCGACAATTCTTCAGGTTCGCCGAGCTAACAGCGGCCTTTGTTGCCACCATTGATTGCGCGACATAGGACAAGGGATTGTCGGACTTGTTCACCGAAATCGTGACCAATCCCGCAGAGTGGGACGAGTCCGGTCTTCTCAGACTTCGCAGGCGCGTTGACCCAGCCGGAGTGCAGCATAAATGTACGGTGGGATGCAGTTTCAACATGTGCAAAGGTAAACCCGCGTTGCCTGTAACCCGCTCCTTGTGGCTCACGTTACTTTAGGCGAAGAACTGGAGGCATTCTTGGAGCGCCATCAACCTGACTTTGACCAGATTATATACATCGGGGATGGAAAAAACGATTACTGCCCCGTTCTCCGTCTTAGAAGGCACGTTCAACGGATCCCGAGTGATTTCATCTGCTCACAAACGTTTTCCAGCCAAGATGCAGTTCTCTGCCGACGTCTCAAAGGGTTGGAGGAACGAATCGAAACAGAAGGTTCCAAGGATGGACTCAAGTGTCAGGTTCACAAATGGACCGGAGCCTGGGAGGTCGAAGAATTCTTCAACGGTCTGTGGTCCTAGAGCCACTTATCTCAAACGTGGGGTGCAGAAATTTATCTGGTTTTCGACTTGCTGGCATCGGCCCGCCAGTCAAAGCTCACGTTCGCTCAACAAACTGTATTCGACCACATCGCGTCCATTGACAAACGATGAGAGTGTTTGGTTTACATGGAGTCAATATAGATCCGGACGATTCTCATATGGGTTACGCCGTCTTGTGGGCGCCGTCCTTAGGGGCCTACTCGGGGTTAAACGTTAAGCGTTGGTCTCGAGAATGCGGCAGACTCTTACCTTATCCTGGATTCCCAAAACCACAGTGATGGCCTGGAACTCAGCATCAGTTGGAACGGCAACGCCGGTGCAGACTGAATCGTAGATTGATAAGCCTCCCAGGTAGATGCAGTGAAGATTCAAACTGACTGTCGATGATGCGCTGTTCAGAAGTCTTGACCCTTTGAGCGATCTGAGAGTAAGATAATCCTGCGAACCAATCAGTCATCTCTGGGTGGAAAACGCCGGATTGACAAGGTACCGGTTCTGCCTTTGGCAGCAGCTAGAGCAGCACATTGAGGGTTGGGAGCCATTTCTTCAAACTTATTCGAAATGCAGGAAAAGAATGCGCCGGAACTTTATGGCACTGGACGGCGAGATGACATATCAGGCTATAAGTTGCCACGATCTGATTGGTCCAAGTCGACTCAAACAACCACTTGCGCAGCAAAAAGTCGTCCTCTCGATTTCCAGACCACGAACGACCACTCGAAACCGCCTCTGAACCACGGAACTCTCTTCTGGCTTTACAATGGGTCCAAACAAGGACACCGAAGGCTCGGAGCCAGCCCCAATTACGCCAGGTGGCACGTACTCGATCCAGGTTTGTCGCGTCTTGCGACATCCCTTCCCCGCTCTTCCCGCACAACGCTGACCGTTCATTTCCCAGACCGTCTCTGTCGGGTGCAAGGCATATATTCGCAGGTCCAATCCAGATGGATCCACGGAGGAACGCCTCGCAGAAATCCTCTCTATTCGTGAACGTCAGACCAGCGTCTATGCGGCGCGTCGGCGACCGGGCGGCGCAGACCCATCTCCGGAAAGCCTCAAACCGGAGGACAAGTGGGAATATTTTGTCCACTGGGAACACTTCAACAAACGTCTCGACGAATGGGTTGCTGGGTCCAGGCTCGTACTCAGTCGGGATTTAGAGTGGCCGAAGCCCAAGGCCCCTCCCCAGCCCAAGAAAGCACCCGTAACCAAAATCCCTCCCGGCAAGATCCAGAAAGGCAAAAAGAAGAACAAGGCTGGTTCTGGATCTGTTGGTGTAGGCACCCCGCTCAGCTCCGCCCCCCCTCCAAAGACCCAGCGAGCTGGAAAACCCGTCCCACCCGAATACGCGGACTACTCCCCTACTCCCACTCCTGCCCCCCAGACACCGAATTATTCTCCTATTGGCCCAGCGACTCCACTACCAAGCATCTCATCTATCCCCCTCAAACGGAAAGCAGATGATGACGAGGAATCATTGTACGAGGAAGATGCTGAGGGAGAGATGGATGTGGATGCGGAAGGGGAGGTCGATGCCGAGGGTGATCCGGACGCGGATGGTGAGGTCGTGCTTCTCGACGATGACGGACCCACGGAGATCGAACCTTCTCCACCCGCCCAGCACTTCAGCAAAGAGGTCGAAATCGAGAAGCTCAGAACTTCGGGATCCATGACACAGTCGATCTCTGAAATCGCTCGCGTCAAGAACCTGAACAGGATTCAGATGGGCAAGCACGAGGTCGAGGCGTGGTACTTCAGTCCTTACCCCCAGGAATATGCCCATCTTCCGGTCCTGTACATCTGCGAATACTGCCTCTCTTACTTCGGATCCCAGTTCATGCTCGGCCGTCACCGTACCCGCTGCACACTTCTCCACCCGCCCGGCAACGAGATCTACCGACACGAAGATATTTCGTTCTTCGAACTCGATGGAAAACGCCAATTGACATGGTGTCGGAACCTCAGCTTGCTCTCCAAATGTTTTTTGGACCAGTGAGTCGATTTTCCTCTAATAAGCTACGTGTAGCTGACCCTGCTCCCCAGCAAAACGCTGTACTACGATGTTACACCCTTCATGTACTACGTCATGGTGAGTTGTCGTTGAGAGTCGTTTGATGTCCAGCTAACGCCTGTGTTCTAGTGTCAACGAGACTCGCATGGCTGTCATGTCATTGGCTATTTCTCCAAAGAGAAGGAATCCGCAGACAACTACAACGTTGCCTGTATCCTCACTCTCCCCCAACACCAACGACATGGTTACGGCAAACTTCTAATCGAGTTTTCCTACGAGCTCAGTAAAAAAGAAGGCAAGCTGGGAAGTCCCGAGAAGCCGCTTTCGGACTTGGGTTTATTAGGTTACCGAGCCTACTGGGGAGAGATAATTGTCGAGCTGCTCGTCAACACCGCGGAGGAGTTGAGCATCGACGACATTGCGCAAAAGACATCGATCACCCATGCTGATGTTATGAACACGTACGCCGTGGTCTCAATTGGAGGTTGACGTGATACTCACGTTTGATCACTTGTTTTCTTTAGATGCACGACATTACAGCTGTTCAAGCATTACAAAGGACAACATGTCATTTGTCTCTCTGACTCGGTCCTGGAACGATACGAGAAGTCGAAAGCCAAACGGAAACGTCGCATCCACCCTGAATACCTCATATGGAAACCACCGGTGTTTACCAGGGATCAGCTTAGGTTCGGCTGGTAGATTTCGTTGTCTTTAATCTATTGTATCATACATATGGTGTGCTTATCAGTCCCCCTGTGCGCTGTTCTGTTTATGTTAATACCGTTTATCGTGCCATAAATCCGACAACGTGTTTCCTTGATCTCCATTCAACGTTCCATCATGGATCAAGAACGCCCGTATGGGTACCATCAGGTGTTCGCGATACCAGGGATACCAATTAAATGGCGTACACCGTTACATAGTTCGCAGCGAACTGAGCGTAATGTAAGCGGAATGAATCACGAGCCGATGGGTTCCATGGTGGACACCCCCCGCCGCTTCCTCAAGGGGGCCACAGAATCCTCAGACCCAGAATCCCTGTCAACGAGTGCGTAAGATGAATCCAACCCGGCACTCATGGATCCCCACGAACCCTTCCTCCCCACTTTCGACTTGATAATCTCCTCTTCCCCTTCCCCATC
>Ga0307515_10008575_pt1 | contig 19901 bp, 3 predicted proteins | sample 17_EM_MG_FD_194513 | JGI IMG/M metagenome (GOLD analysis project Ga0307515, IMG submission 194513) | Populus trichocarpa ectomycorrhiza microbial communities from riparian zone in the Pacific Northwest, United States - 17_EM | ecosystem: Host-associated > Plants > Roots > Unclassified | place... | reverse complement strand
CCCCCCCACTAAAAAAAGACGATAATATACTACAAGGCCTTTATAACCCAATTTTACCATAAGTTATATAAAAGGGCCGCCTTATAGTCCCTAGTACTACTTTTAATTAGGTATATATTATACTATATTAAGCGCCTATTAAATTTTAGAAATAGCTTAGTATTAAAATTCTAATAGTATAGGAAATAAAAAGCTAGCCCACTAAATATATAAATAAGTAGCCTCCGATTTTTATAGGGCCGTATTAATCTTAAAGCGGCTATACTAGTTCTACTTACCTATATATATCGTAGATATTAAGGGTATAGGGCCTTTATTTTTAAACTTAAAGATAAATAGATTTAAGATCTTAGTAGAGTATTTATTACTACTGTGGGTAAGTATATAATAGCCTAGTAGAATATTAATAAGTATATAAAAGTAGTACTTTAGAAATAAGACTATACCTTTAGCCTAAAGCTTATAGTAAATACTTTAAAACTTATCCTTAATATAGCTATTAAGGAGGATATCTCTACCCTTATTAGTAAACTACTTTTTTTTATACTATACGTTCCTCTACTATAGCGTCTTTAGATACTCCCTAATACTATCCTCTTATAAAAATAGGTAGCTATTAATTCCTATAGCTTTCTATATTTAATAAAGGTTTATTAAAGTAGTAATATAGCTATAAACTAACTACTATAAAAAACGTACCTTCTTTTAGGGTGTATTATTATTAGCTTTATAACTCTTCCCTTTTAAAGGCTAGCTTATAACCTTTTTAATAATAAAAAATAGCTTATTCTCTATAATAGTATTACTATTATAATACTACTTTTATTTATAGAAGGCCTAAAGCTAAATAATATATTAGCTATAGAGTATAATACTTTTAGGGGAAAAAAGGAATATTATATCCTTTTTATCTTAAACTTCTTTTACTTTAGGTTATATATTAAAGATATATTCTTAGGCCTAGCGGTATATATAAGGGTAAGGCTATACTATATATTAGTATATAATTTAGTATTATTAGTATTATTAATCTTTATATAATTAGTTAGCGCTGTTTTCTATAGTAGGTATAATAATAAATATACTATTATAATTAAGAATTAGGTAAGAAGAACTTTTATATATATACTTAGGGCCCTAACAGCCCTAATTACTCTATAGTTAGCATTAATTAGCGGCTTAATTAGCGGGTGGCTTTTAATACGCGTATATCCACAGCTTGGCGCTAGTGGCGCTGTGGATATACGCGAATATTGTGCTAGGTGGCAGGCTGAATACGTGACTTTTTGACTGACCCGACGATTAGCCGAGCCTCGAATACTCACCTGAGGATAAGATGAGTGTTATAACAACTTTGCTAAATCCATAAACGCTCCTGGTATTATGGTCACGCTGCTAGGACTGCATACATCCTCCTTAAAATGAGTAATTGGCTTGGTGATAATGCGTAGTTAGATTATTGTCTTGTGATGTTTGTTGGCTAGGTGTGATTTTTCTTAAATCCTTAACGCACGTGATGTGATGACTAACATTTCGAGGGTTGAAATTTGCTCAACAGGGCTGCCCACAAAAACCAATCTACCTCCTTCAAGCTCCCACTACTCATACAGTCACTTTACTACCAGAACGCTAGCCAGGCTCCTGAAAATTGATAGTAATGACCTAGTATTCCTATTGCGTCTATGTCTCATGCGAATCGGCGTGGATCGCAGCTTAGACCTCACCGTCCCATCCTGTTATCCTGTAAGTATCAGCATCTCTCGCCGAGAGAGCACACTCTCTACCATGATGACAGCGCTATTTTTATATTTTTTTTCAACCCCTTATGATCACACAGTGATTATACACCGGCTTTATACATCTGACTATTCATCTATTCTTACTATTTTTATCTTAAGGTATTGCTGAGGTATATGCTAACAGACCCTTGGAGCCGTTGGATTGGCTTTAGGGTCGCAGGTAATTGTATTGGTTCTTATCGAGCACACACGAAATCCTTTTATTGTGGGTTCCATCGACCTTCCTATTGCGTAAGACTTGGGTAGCCTGCTTACATAGCTCTCCGTATTCAAGTCGTGAAAGAGGGTTTTCCTTTGGGTTGCGAAAACATGCGTTCAGGAGCTAGAATATACATATTTTCACGGGAATCTTATCAACGCATTCTTACGGTATTGCGAGGAGATCAATTGGCTATTTTGTTGGTAGTACTATCTCATTTACGAGTATCTATGCTACAGGAATTACAGGGGCTATCCAGATGTCCGCTGGAACCTAGATATCCGAATATTATCTCCACACCCAATATGCTGTATATCAAACTATCGATCTGCCTTAAAATGGTCTTGCTATAATTCCTCATCATAATCATCATCGTCATCATCATCGTCATTCCACGGCGGCGGCGGTGGTATACTGTAATCGTCCAAGCTTTCCGGCACCATCTGACTTGCTGTCACTATTACTGCTCCTGTTCTTTTTGAAGATGGTGACTCGGCACTTGTAATTCCTCTCAAGATATTCGGCGAAGATAAAAACGAAGGTAGAGATGAGGGTATAGTCAGAGGTGGAGGTCTAGATGGAGATACGGGCAGTTGGAGGGCGGAGTGATGGGCGTTGTGAGGCGAGGGCTGCGTAGAGTCTACGGTTGTCGCTTGAGATAGATGCGAAGATTGTGTTGGAATGGAGTTAGAGTCCTGGATTCGCTGGCCACTTTGCTCAAGGTGAGATATTCGAAAGTCAGGAGGTTGGCGGGTGTTTTGGCGTTGAGTGTAAGATTCAAGCTCGGTTTGTAGTTGGGCTGCTGCCTCTTCGGTTCCTGTCCCTATACTGTCTTGACTTTCTTCGGATTGTGATGCGTGCATAATAGCATGAAATGATTTGAACTGGATGTAAGTCGGTTGGCCTGTTTCTCGTAACTGTTCGTTTTTCTGCTGGAACTGATGCGAGATCAGGGCCTCAGATGGTCTCAAATCATTCTCAGTAATACGTTCCCCATCTTCGACATTTTCGTTTAGACCATCCATAGGATCGATATTAGTACGGGCAGGGTCGATCTGATTGGTGGCCACATGTGCTTCATCTCCAATGGCATGGTTGTTGGTATCGGTGTCTTCGTCATCACTTCCTAATTCCTCCTCTTCGTCCGAGTCTTGAATAGTGCTTTTAAAAATTCGATGGAGCGGTGTTGGTGAAAAACCTGTTCGTTCTCCCTTGACTACTTTATTTGTTTGTAGAACCAACTTTCTTATAGCCGGGTTGCTAGTAGCAGCGATGCGGCCTTTCGAAGGCGATTCTGACAGGCCTTGGGGATTTGAGGATCTTTCTTCAAGCGGATATCGACTATGGCGTTCGGTAGATTTCTGGGTTGATAGTGGAGATTCTGGAGGAGATTGAGAAGACGGAATCTCTAGCAAACGTCGTCTAGGGGGCGTTTTTGGATTTTCTGTTTTTACTTTGGTAGAGCGACGTAACGAAGCTACATGATTTGAAAGATGGTGCGCTTGAGTATCCTGGTTTGTCATCCACTCGTGCAAATGCTCAAGTGTTCCCGGGTGCTGATGCACTGGAGATTTTGGAGGGCTTCTCTCATGAGATGGCTTGCGAATGCCATGCCCTGCAAGACGTTGTTCAATAGCAAGTGTGTATCCATTATCATCATTGTCATCTTCGTCCTCATCATCGGAAGCCATTAGTGTAGGCATAAGTCCATGCGTCATCTGCGTCAGAGTCTGTTGCCACTTCTCCTCCGTTTTCATATTTCCCCGTCTCCTCTTCAGTGCAAGAATCTTCCGATTATCTTCGTAGCCAGGCGTTGGCCAAACTCCATGTATCATTTGGGTGAGAGTCTGCTGTCGCTTTTCATCTGAGGACCCCGGCTCATCCGACTCAACCTCTGATTCAAAGTCTCCTACCTCTTCAGGCTCTCCTCTCTTTCTTTTCGATGAAGATAATGTGGCCACATACCCAGTCTGTGTCATGGTCTGCTGTCTCTCCACGGAGGTGGGGGTAGACTGAGGCATCGTCTTCTTGGTTTTGCGTCGCATTGGAAAATATGTCTGTCCTAGGCGTGGTTCTGAGTAGTGAACGATTTCTGGCTTCCTCTGGGATCGTGGTTTGCTGCGGGGAGGCATGGATAGAGTTATGGGAGCTGCGTAGGATTCCTGACGCGCCTGACGAAGGATGACGCGCTGCTGTACCCATGAAGCGAAACCCTATCCCGGCCCGGACCTTCTACCAAAGTTTTAGGCCACCACTACAAGGGGGTAACACGAACGGGGCAGACGCCCTCCCTGCTAGTATGCTAGCAGAATAATAAAGCCCAACCATTTTGCAAGTGCTCGCTTATTTTAAAAACACACTAGCAGGGAGGGCGTCTGTCCCGTTCGTGGTACCCCCTTGTAGTTACACCCCCTAATTACTACGCCTAACCCCCCAATTTGATACGCGTACATCCCCCCCTAAATAGGCTTAGATCCTTCCTCTTCACGTTAGAACGTCACGTGTGTTTGACTTGTATGCATCTGCATCGCGAAAACCAAACCTTCGGCTGGTAAGGTCCTACGATAGTTAGTCCGTGCGCAGAACACCACAACACCAGAACCAAAAGTACGCGTATATCTATTATATACCGTTTATAAAGCCTTGGCGGTTTTCTATTAGTGGCTTTCTTTAGCTAAGGAATACTAGTCACCTAACTCCCTTACGTGCTACCCTATTAAATTTATTCCTATACCTACTGCTTTCTACCTTCTACCCTAGTTACTATTCCCTATATACGCCCTAAATGCCTTCCAATTATATGCCTTCCGATTATATATTTTATACTATTTATAGGCAGTATTACTCTTCTACTAAGTTTATAATAAACTGCCTTAGAGCCCTATATAAGACCTATAAACCTTATAAGCTCGGACCCCTAGAACTCGGTTACCTCCCGAACTCTATTACCCCACCAAATCGGCCACACTACTTTGGAAGCTATTTACACTCAGCAAAATTTAATTAATTATTTGCCCTTATATGCCATTTAGTATATCGGCTTCGGGCTTTCTATCTAGCGTATTTTAAAGCTTTAATTTTAGCCCCTTTACCCTTATTTCGGTCTTTTTTCCCTTTGCTTTTACTATAGCTTTGTTAATTGCATCTATATATTTTAGTATTATATTTAGATCTACCATTATCCATTTATATAATTTTGGACTTCTAAGGTCTCTGAGTTATAATTATAAGCTATATATTTAAGCGTTTATATATATAGCCTTTAGAACAACTCCCTAAAGTTGTTAACTTATTTTTTATAAAAGTAACTAAGTCTTTTAATTAAGTATATACTTATTATAAAGGCCTTAAGCTATATAATATATATTATAAGGCTTCTTTAGGGTTGCTATATTATGAAATTAATTACTATTAGCTTTTTTAATGCTTAACCCCTTTATTAAAGCCCTATTTTTTACCTAAAAATATTTAAAGCCTTTATATAGACTTTATAAATAAATACTAAAGATATACTGCCTAAAATTAGTTATTTTTATTATAAGGCCTTTTTTAGGTCTTATAGTAATACTTAGTAAAATAGTACTTCTTAATTAGAGCTATATTACTAAGATATATATACTTTATAATTTACTTAAAATATTTTAACTTAATAGAGGAGATTTAAAGTAGATTTAAGGGCTATTATATTAAATAAAGTAGCAAAAAAGAATCTATATATTGTATATTTTATATTTTATTAAAAACTTAACTATATAATGGCTTATATAGCTATTAAAGAAATATAATTAAGCTTTATTACCAAAAAAAATGGTTTTAAGTATAATATTTTTTTTAATAAATTGCCTAAATATAATACAATTAGCCATTTAGCTATTCTTTTGGGCTATATATATTTAATAAAATACTTTACCTTAGTATACTTATATTAATTAAGGGTATTTTCCTTTAAAATAAATTATCTAGCGAAGGGCAAATATTATCTTTATAATAAATACCTATTTATAATTATTAAACAAATTTGTAGAAAACTTTTTTTAAAAGATATATCTTATTATAATTAAATTTATATATACGCTTAATATAACTCTAAATTTGTCTGTATTTTAGGCATTCTTTACCTATATATTAACCTTTTTTTACACCCTTTTATAAAGGCTATAAAACTTTTAAATTTACTTTAGTTATACTCTATTAATTTATATACCTTCTATTAATTAGGTATATATAATTTTTATATAAAGATTTTATTTAGAGTAGGTAATTACCTATATTTTACTAAGGGGCTTAGTATTACTACCTTAACCAGGGACTTAAGCTATTGTTTTTTTTATAATTACGTATATAATAGGGAAATTTTTTATAAATCCTATTTAAGTACCTAATTGGTAAGGAAGGCCTACTATATAGGAGTTAATTGCTATTTATATTAAAGTACAAATTGCCCCAGTAGTCCGCCATTTAATTATCGTATGAAATTGACAAAGGGACACTATATACAAGCACTGCTTTTCGTATAGACTTATAAACATTAGATTTGGAATCTATAATAGTTGTTTATAAGTTCTACTTATTTTAGTCTCTATTGATTAATTCGTTATGGAGAAAATAGGTTAACAAGTCAGTGGTTTAATTTTGGTTGGGTGGCCGAGTTTAGGGGCTAACCGAGTTCTAGGGGTCCGAGCTTAGGGTTAACTTCCTCCTTTATTTATTCTTTTAAATTACTACTTTTCTAACCCTATATATAGGAGGGGAAAAAAAATAGTCCTAACGACCTTTAGCGGACCTCCTATAGGCTATAACCTAAACTATAACTACCGCTACTTCTGCCGCTGCCACTACTACTTCCGCCGCTACTACCACTGCTTCTATTACTGCCGCCGCTACTTTCGCTGCTACTTTTACTACTACTTCTCCCTCTACTCCCCGCCTCCTTATACCGCCTATATTAATCTAGCCGTAACTTACTACTATCCGCCCTATTACGGACTAGTTAAGAATTAGGCCTTTAAGTATAGCCGCTATTACTACCGTCCACCCTATTACGGATTAGTTAGATATTAGGCCTATAAATATAGCCTATAATTACTATAAAGCTTTATACTAAATAGATAAACGGGTTGGTTTTACGCAGGCTAAAGACCCTTACTTTAAGACCTACTATAATGTTACGGGACGGGGGCAGTAACTATAGAGCGTATGTATTTAAGGAGTCTACAAGACGTTACGCAATCAATCGTAAGGGTTAAGGGTATAAGGAGGTAATATACCTACGCGTAGCTAATATAAGCTGTACGCGAGGTGTATATAAGAGCACGGGGTTCTCCTATGGAGGCCCCTACGGTAGGATTCCGTAATATTACCCCCCCTCCTATAGAGGCGGAGCTCCGGCAACGCTGTGGTTACTATATATATATAGAAGGAATACTTAAGGTATAGAAAAGAAGAAAGGGGGGTATTGCTAAAGGCTTAAAATAATGTTATATAATAAAGCTTGGCATTGTTACGGACCTTATATCGGCAGTAGTATGACTACTGAGAGAAGACATAAACGGGTTAGTTGAGACAGCACGGGAGGCGCTGGAACCGATCGAGTCATGGGACGAGGGGTAGCCGAGTCACGTGGCCAGTCACGTTACAAGTTCGGAACGTGGGAACGTGGGAACGTGGGAACGCGACGTACCGACGTACTGACGTACCGACGTACTAAACTCTTTACTATGGAGAGGAGTTATATATTTAAAGACACACGGTCTCTACAGATAGTTTCCCTTCTTCGTAGTGAATCTCAGAATACAATTGGAGTTAATCTGTTGGGCAACCACTCCACTAGTTATTACTACGTTGTTGACTTCTTGTTTACCTACATACCCAGCCTATTAACAAGTCCACCGTAGTTCCTGCTACAAGGCTTCGTTATAGGCATCTAAAAATCCAACTAATTAAATAACTTTAACCGCCGGTTAAAGTTCCTGGATATCTTAATGATATTCCAGTTACGTAATTGCACTTTACCGCAATCTAATGGTAATTTAACGGCAATTGCCCTTACGTGGTAATATATAATGGTTTAACTCTATAAGGGCTCCTATAGAGGATTAGGTATAAAATCTCTGCTTAAGCCTAGTTTCTATAGGTTCGCGTAGTAAAAGTCGCTAATTAAATCCTTTGTATTTTTAAAGTCTTCCTATAGTTACTATTCTGGCTAATTTATATCAAATCCTATATATATAGCTCTATAGTAGAGCCGTTATCCTCTACCTTTACTAAAGTATTTAGAGTTAATAGTTTATTTTATAGTCCATTCCTTATAGTTCTTGTCTTTGTTCTTATCTTAGATTAGTACTAGTAAGGGTTTAGGCTATATCTGCCCTAGTAAGGGATTAGGCTAATAGAGGTATAGTAGCTATAGGTAAAATATAGGCTATATCCCGCAGGTGGTTAGGGTAAGTAGGAGTTCTAGCTTATATACGGCTCCCCTATTAATAACTCGTTTAATTAAATAGGGGCTAAGGTTCTTATAATTAAGTGACTTTATAGGCCTTTATATAGAGATATTATGTATATTTAGCTATACCTAGTTACCAATACGTATCTTTAGTGGTGGCGTTCTATAATAGTTAGCGAAGTAAGCCTACTTTGCTTAAGCCTAGGCCATTTCTCCCTTATAGTAGTTAAGTAGATTTTTTATATAGTCTATATACTAGTTAGCAAGTAGCATCTTAAGGCGTTTTCTATATAGTAGTTTCTTATTAATAGGTTCTAGTGGCTCTATGCTAGATTAGGGGTAATAACCCTTATTTGTAAAGAATGGGGTAAGTCCTATAGTAGTTAAGACGTAATTATTCGCTGTAAATTTACCTAGTAGGAGGTAATCTACCTAGTTATTTTAACTATAGGCGACTACTTATTATAGGTACGCTTTTATACTAGTATTAGCGTTTTTTAGTTACTTAGCAGTTTTATAATAGAAGGATATAAATATCTTAACGGAGATGCTAAGGTATTAGTAAATTCATCTCTATATATTGGAGTTAAATTATATACCTTAGTTGGACGTAATTAAGTTAGGTAACCTATATAGTTAATAAACTTTATAAAAGAAGGTGTTAGTAACGTTACTAATAGCTACGCCTTCGGTTAGGATATAGTAGCGCTCTTTTATAAGTTGGTATATTATTATAAGGATGTTCTTATAGGTACGGCCGTATTATTTATAGGGTGGTAAGTTAATAATAAAATCTATAGCGATATCTGCCTATTGTTATATAGGTACTAGTAGAGGGTGCAGTAGTCCTTGGTACTTTATATTAAAGGCCTTAGCGCGCTTATAACTATAGTAGGTGCCTATAAAGCGTTTAACTAAGTCTATTATTTTTAGCTAAAAGTAGTATTGGCTAAGGAGCTTATAGGTTCCTCCTTTGCCTAGGTAGCCACTTAATCGGAGGTTATAGGCTATTTAGATTAGTTGCCGTTATAGATTTTCTAAGTTAGGGATAAATAGGCGGCCTCTATAATAAAGCCTATTCTCTTTTACTTTTAAGGCTACTATATTAATCTAGCCTAAGCTTTAGAGGTTAATAGGCAGCGTATAGGCGCTGGCAGTCTTTGCGGTAATAAGTTAATATAGTAATAGGTTAATAGAGGTGTTATATACTGTAGTAATAAGCTTATTAATTTTAGAAGGTAACTCTAGTTCTGTAGTATAAAGCTAAGGTATAGTTAGCTTTATTATAGGTAGTATACCTAAGGCTAAATTTCGTGCTTTTAGGATTGTTTATTGTTAGAACTAATTATAGGGATTATTTTTAGATTAAGGAAGGTCTTACAAGCGGCGTATTAGGCTATTAGGTTTAGTACCTTATACTCCTAGTCTATATATAATTTTAAAGTTAAAACTAAAGAGGAACTCGTTCTAATATGCCTAGCGTTAGTTTAGCTGCTTTATAGTTATAAAGTACTTAAGGTTATAATAGTCCGTAAGGACTTTAGTTAGCTAGTTAGGCTCTACTAAGGAAAGTTCTAGTTAGAATTCTTTAAACGCTTATATAATTATAAGGAGTTCTTTATTATAAATCTTATAGTTATACTCTTATAGTATAAGCTTAGATAAGTAGAATATAACTAGGTAAAGGAGACCGTTATTACCTATTTAGGAAAGGATGCCTGTATTAACGTGGTTTAAGGAGTTAGTTTTAAAATAGAGTTATCGTCTTAGTATAAAGTGAGCTAGAATAAGTACTTTAATAAAGGCATTTTTAAGGTCTTAAAACGCCTTCTTATATTTAGGCGTCTAGGTAAAGTATAGGTGCGTTTTTCTTTCTTTTATAGAAAGGCCCTTCGTTTATATTATTGCTATAAGTAGTGCTACTACGCCTAAGAAGCTGTATATAAATTTCTAATAGAAGTTAGCGAAACTAAGGAAGGTTTATACGTCCTTAATATAGTTAAGGGCTTGCTATTTAGTAATTATATATACTTTCTTAGGGTCTATACAGACACCCTTAGTAGTAATAATTAGTCTAAGGTATTTTACTTCTATAATTAAGAATTCGCATTTCTTTAAATTAATATAAAGTCCTATATCCCTAAGGCGCTATAGGACCTTTTAAATATATTTAGTATGCTTAAAAGGGTTATTGCTATAAATAAGTATATTGTCTAGCTACGTAGAGTAGAAATTATTAAGGTCGTTTTATAAAGCGTTATTAATATAGCTTTAGAAGTTACTTAGGCCGTTATATACGCTAAAGGGCATAATAGTATATTTAAATTAGCCGAAGCGCAATGCGAATACGGTTTTCTATTTATTACCTTCCTATATTTAAAAATATTTAAAGGCGGCGATAATGTTAAGCTTAGTATAGATTTTAGCTTAATTAAGCCGCTTAAGGGTCTTACGTATAAGCGGTACTGGGTATTAGTTTTTAATTATAATAGCGTTAAGTCCTCTATAGTTAATGTAAAATTAAATACCTTCTCCTAGCTTTTTAGTAAGAAGGATAGGGGCGGCTGCTAGTAATATATTAGGACGAATAAATCCTTTATTAAGGTGCTTATTAATATACTTTTTTATAACTAGAAGTTTATCTTTTAATATTAGGTAGAGTCTCTTATAAAGTAGTATTTTTCCTTATTTAATATTAATGGTATAGTTGTTAGGTTAATATAGGGGGAGTATATCTACGCCCTTTTATAAGCATATATTAGTAAAGTTGTAGTACCTTTTAGGGAGGAGCTTGCGGAGTTCTTTATTAATAAGTCCTTTTTTAAGCTTTATAAACTTCTTAAAGTCTAAAAGTAAAAGTCCGTAGAGTTTTATAGGGGCGTTATCTTCTAAAAGGTTAACTATGTCTATCCTATTACTATAGAGGACGTAATTTTATTCTTTATTAAGCTTATATAGTCGTAATTAGAAAGCTACGGTAACGGTTTAGCCTTTTCTATATACTATACGGTAGAAGGCTAGGGCACTTATATAGTAGTAGTTAGTTATAGGTAGGGTAATAAGGGGTTCTATGGGTTAATATCTTAGGGAGTAAATAGAGGTGGCTAGGCTATGCCCTAGGCAAGTCTCTTTATAGTATTTAAAGTTAAAAGTTACTTCTCTCTTCTTCTAGTTAATGGTGGGGTTGTATTATTTAAGCTAGTTTATTCTAAGGATAATAGGGTAGTTGGTAAGTGGTATAATATAGGCCTAGAGTTCTTTCTGGTGCCTATTTATATCTAAGTAAAGTTATGCTATATAGGTAATCTTCTATACGGTATAACTACCGTTAGTAAGTTATAGGGCGCGGGCTTTAGTAAGGGGTAAGGTAGGTAGGTTATAAGTACGCACGAATTAGGTATTTATAAATTTATTAGTAGCTTTACAATTAATTATAGAATAGCTTTTATATTATTTTTTAGCAGTAGTTCCTATTATAGGTAAAACTATCTATTTCCGTTTATTTATTTTTACTAAGTTATCTATTAAGCAAGCCGATATATAGATCCCTCTATTATTAGGGCGTTTTAACCTATAACTTAGAGCTAGGACTTAGCGTTTTCTACTTTTATATCTAACTCTACTGGTATTACTATGTCTTTATCTTGTATAATAGTAATATATAGCGATATATTTAGTATTTAGGGTATTAGGCTAAGTATTAGGCGGCGGCTACTAAACCTAGCTATTAGGTAGTTTAGGTTATTGTAATAGTAGCCTTTTTAATAGTATTTATAGCAGCGTCCTAGTTTCTAGAGTAGCTCGGGCTCTCTATCTAGGAGTTTTTATAAAAAGGTTAGTATAGAGAAGTTAATTGGCTCCGGTAGCACTTAAGGTAGTAGGTATTAGTAGCTTAGTATGTATAGGTTTAATAGGCCTAAAAAGCTTCTATAGAGAGGTCTTTAGGTAAAGGTTAGCAGTAGTAATCTAATTTAGTTGTCGTTCGATCTTCTATAGAGCTGTTACTATATTATAAACATTGTTGTAGTTATAGCTAGCGGCTGCGTAACTAAGGCGATAAGTAACTTTTTTAAGGAGGTCCTTTTAGTCTTTGGTATTGACTGCCCGGCTAATCGTCGGTCAGCCGAAAAATTACGTATTTAGCCAGCCACCTAGGTTAGATTCGAGGATCTCTACAGCGCCACCAGCGCTAAGCTGTGGAGAGACGCGTATTAAGGGCCGCCTGCTAATTAAGCCGCTGATTAACGCCGACCGTAGGGTAATTGGGGCTATTAGGGCCCTAAGTATATATAAAAAAGTCCTCCCTACCTAATCCTTAATCGCGGTAGCATGTTTACTATTATACTTACTATATAAGATAGCGCTAACTAACCGCGTAGAGATTAATATCGCCAATAATACCAAATTACGCGCTAACGCGTAGTATGTCCTTGCCCTTATATATACCATAAGGCCTAAGAATATATCTTTAACGTATAATCTAAAGTAAAAGGAGTTTAAGGTAATACCCCCCTTTTTTAAAAGTATTGCGGCTTACAGCTAACGCGTTATTTAGCTCTAGGCTTTCTATAAACGGAAGCAGTACTATAACAGCGATACTGTTATAGAGAATAAGCTACTTCTCTTCCTTATTAAGGAGGTTGTAAGCTAGCCCTTAAAAGGGAAGAGCTGTAAAGCTAATATTAATATACCTTAAGAGGAAACGCGGCTCTTATAGCGGTTAGTTTGCGGCTATATTACTACTTTAATAGATCTCTATTAGATGTAGAAAGCTATAGGAATAAATAGCTACCCGTTTTTATGGGAGGATAGCGTTAGAGAGTACCTAAAGACGCTATAACAGAGGGATACGTAGTATAAGAAAGAGTAGTTTACTAATAAGGGTAGAGATATCCTCCTTAACGGCTATACTAAGGATAAGTTTTAAAGTGTCTACTATAAGCTTTAGGCTAGGGGCGCCGCCTTATCTCTAGAGTGCTACTTCTATATACTTATTAATATCCTACTAAGCCATTATATACTTACCCACGGCGGTAATAGATGCTTTACTAAGATCTTAGATTTATTTACCTTTAAGTTTAAGGGTAAAAGCCCTACGCGCTATATGCCCTTAATATTTACTATATATATAGGTAAGTAGAACTAGTATAGCCGCCTTAAGACTATTAGGGCCCTATAGAACAAAAAGCCGCTCGTTTATATACTTAGCGGGCTAGCTTTTTATCTCTTATACCGCTAGAATCTTAGTACGGAGCTATTCCTAGACTTTAGTAGGCGCTTAGTATAGTATAATATACGCCTAATTAAGAGCGGTAGGGACCGTAAGGCGGCCCTCTTATATAACTTGCAGCGAGATTAGGTTATAAAGGCCTTTTAGTATATTAGCGTCTTCTTAGAGAAGAAGATATATATTAGGCAAAGTATTAGCGCTAAGACGGCGGAGCTAAAGGGGGTTAGTAAGGACTAGATTTGGCGCGCTAAAAGGTAAAACTAAAAGTAAATAGTAGGCTATTACTTAAACTCTCTCCTATAAAAGTTTATAAGGTTAATAATAGGATATCCCTTATAAATGGGCTGCTTTAAAATCCGCTGTATAGGTATTACGCTGCCTAATATACTGCTATTAATAATATAGCCCAAACTAGATAAATAGAAGGGCTGTTTTAGCCTATAGCTATACTAGATTAACAACCTTGCTACTATAGGGGTTATAACCCTTCTCTTTTACCTCTATAAGGTTATTCTATAGGACTTAGTAACCCTTTATAAGATATTCCTAAGCTATTTAGTATAAAGCTACCCTATTTTTTAGCATAAGGTATATAAGGCCTTTGCGTAGGATTTAGAGCCCTACCTATAGGAAGAAGAGGGGAGCCTAAATTAGCTATTAAATTTTTATTAAGCTATATTACTCCTTACTAACTAACTAAAGGCTTTATATACTAAATATAAGCAGATAGCTAGTAAGGTTAAGGGCTTATTAGACTATTTAAATAAGTCTTAGCGGGCCTAATTTTTATAGCTTTAATTGCTAATATCTAAAGGCCTTATATTTTAACTAAAAGCCCCTTTAGCTATAACTACGGCTACGGCTACGGTATAGCCTTAGGGCTAGTCTACTAACCCCCTATATCCGCCTATAGAAGCGGCCCCTTTAGCTCTATTTATTACGGGATCTAGTAAACATATATCCGCCTAGGTAAGTACTATAGGCTCTCCTTCTTATATAGCTTTGCCACCGCCACCGCTACTATAGCTAGAGCTATAGTCCTAGCTAGAGCCTAGGTCTAAATCTCCACCTATATATTATATAAGCCGCGCGATAAACTCTATACGGGCCCTTTAGCGTAAGTGGACTAAAGGGCTAGAAGGTAATTCTTTTATAGTAGCGCTAGATTCTAAATAGGGTAGTAAATAGCGAGCCGGCTGGTAAAAGGAGGTTTAATAGTACTCCCTATAGCTTAAGGTTATTAAGGAGATTAAGTAGGTTGTATAGGTCTAGAAGGTTAGCGAGGAAGCGGCTATATAGTAGGTTAATCTACGGCAGGAGTAGATATAGTACTTACTAGATTAGCTTTATAAATGGCTTTAAGTGGGTATAAAAGCTTTAAAATAGTTGTATATATTATCTATATCTAACTTCTAATAAGATACTAAGGGGTCCTATTATAGCCTTCGTCTATAGCCCCTTAGGGGCTTATTTTAGTACAATATAAGTTTAATAGGGTGCTTTAGGGTGCTTATATAATGGCGGCGCGCAACTTAAAACGCGAATATCTCTATTAACCCGCGGCCGATTCTTATAATTTTAGTATAAGTAAAAAGCGCTTAGCAGGCTCTACGCATAGCGCTTAACGGGCGTTAAGAGTATGGCGTTGCTGGCGATCAAAAATCGACTGTAGATATGGGGTAATATCCACAGTCGCTAAACGCACGGGCCTCCTTACCTGCGTAATCGTGACTTAGCCACTGAATCAGCCATACAAACGTAACTGTGGATATACCATTGCTATTTAATTATCGCTTAAAATTGCCAAAGGGACACTATATATAAGTACTACTTTTCATATAAACTTATAAACATTAGATTTAGAATCTATAATAGCTATTTATAAGTTCTGTTTATTTTGGTCTATATTAATTAATTTGTTATAGAGAAAATAGGTTAATAAATCGGTGGTTTAATTTTGGTTAGGTGGCCGAGTTTAGGGAGAAACTGAGTTTTAGGGGTCCGAGCTTAGTATAAAAGGTAGATATATCTTAAAGCTAAGCAAAGGCGGAGCGTGTAAGACTAGCTGCAAGGTTATACCTAGGTTTTTCCCTTACTAGGGATTTTTCCTATAAATGGAAGGTAGAAGCCTATATAGACCTAGTGTTACAGACGCTTTAAGTACGATATTACGACTATTAGGAGAAGAGTTGAAAGAAGCTAGTTAGTTAATTTAAGTACGGTCTAGAATGGAGCCGATAGAGCTATATAACGAGGAATAGTAACTAAGGTTACGTAACGTAATCTATATAATCTATATAATTTATAAAATCTATAATAGAGCAGATAGAGTATACGTATATTATATATAAGAAGGATTTTATAGAAGTACGGTTATGTATTTAAGGACCCTTAGTCCCTACCTAGATAGTTCCTTTCTTATAGTAATTCTTAGAATATAATTAGAGTTAATCTGTTAGGTAATTACTCTACTAATTATTATTACGTTATTAACTTTAATTTATATTACCTATATACCTAGCCTAATAACGAGCCTACCGTAGTTCTTACTATAAGGTTCCGTTATATAATTACTACCTAGTTACGGTATTAAATATAGAAAGTTAAATAATATACTACTAAAAGCAACCACTATAACGCCATTAACGGCAGCAACTACTTTAAGGTTAGGTAATACTAGTATAGTAGATACTAACTTATAGCAACTAGTAATAGTTAGATAGTTATAAGAGATAGTTAACTAGTTAATAGAAAACAACGTAGTATTTAAAACTAGGATTAACGGGATAGGCGCAGCAAAGGTTAAGTTACTATTAATTAAAAGATTCTTAGGAGAAAGATTAAAGCTTAAAGGATTCCTTATATAAATGCACTTTAAGGTCGCGCAGAAAGGAGCTAAGCTAGTAATACCTATAGATTAAATAGCGTATGCAGGATTGTTCTTAACAGGAAGGGTACTTAAATGGTTTAAATTTTACCTTATAAAGATATAAGTAAACGGAATAATAACTATAAACTAAGAAGTACGGTTTATATTTTTAAGCTAAAATAGATTTATAGAACAACTTATATAAATATTTAGAGACCTAAAGGTAGTAACCATAGCGGAAAGAAAACTTTAAGACATTATATAATAAACCTTAGCAATTAAATATATAACGTAGTTTTAGACGTTAGTAATATAAGTTAAGTAGAATAATAGGGCGCTTATGGTATAGTATAAATAAGGACTTAAGGCTAAAGTCTAGGATGTAATTATCCTAATAGAAGATATGGATACCCTGCGGGACTTAATAGATTAAGTAATAAAGATTAATAACTGGATCTACTAAAGGGAGTAAACTAAAAGAGGTTAGGATAGAGTTCTATAGTTATATAAGGCGTAGAGTACGTAATAACTAAAGCTAAATTAAAAATTATGGTATGGCGCAGAGCTAATAGACCTAAGTGGTACTAAAGAAGCCTATAAAAGATAGAGTAAGAAACTATAAAAATCTAGAGGTTAAGGATCTAGTGATTATAGGACTAAGGAGTAGAGGCTAAACTAGGGATCTTAGTAGTAGAAGACGTTTAGGCGGACTTTATAGTAAAGTTAATAGTTTAAAGATAGAGTTTATATAAATTGCGGAGAATAGGGTTACTTTATAAGGGATTGTAAAGATAGTTAGAGTTATTATATAATAAATGGAACTAGACTAATAGTAGACGGCATATATATATAGAGGGATAATAGTATACTATAAGGAACAAAAAAGTGTTTAATTAAAAGTTTTGCGTTTTATTATAATAACGCATGCTAAATTTATAAAGACGCTAAGTATAGCGTAAGCTATTAGCTATAGGAGCCGAAATCTATAGAGTATAGAGGAACTAATAAACTAGTTTATAGATTAGACATTAAGGACGATAAATTTAATATAGGTAAAACATTTTATAATAATAAGGTAATAAAGGTAGTTTACTAGGAATGTATAGACCTTAAAGATATTATATAAGAGGTAAAGGATAATTCCACTATAGAATAGGGAATATTAGTAGGGATTAAGACCCTACTAGATATAATGTTTATCACTTTATAAGACGTAAAAGAAGTAGGATAGTAAACTACTTCGGCACTTAATAAAGGTAAAAGGCTAAAGGCTTAAGATTCTTAAGACAAGATAAGAGACGACTAAGATTCTTAAGATAAGATAAGGTAAGCTTAAGAACCTACTATAGACAATAACTAATAGAGCAAAGTAGTAGCTTAGTTTAAAGATATACAAATAAGCTCGGGATAGAGTTTTCTATAGGCATAAAATTCTTAAGACGAGATAAGTAAGATTTAAGACTTTTAAGATAAGATAAGAATACCTAAGCCTAGTTAGACTAAGGTAGGAGTAAAACTTAAGTTAGAAGTAAGCTTAGGATTAAAGAATCTAAGGGACTAAGAATTTAAAGAATAAATAAAGAAACCTATAAGCAGAAGACAAGGAGCTTCTTTATAGATTAGAGAATCTATAATATAAATAGTAATTAGACTAGGAGACAGATATATAGACCTAGAAGACTTACTAGAAAAATATAGTATTTAGCCTAAAGATTAAAAAATTAATACTAAGATTAAGAAGTAGAAAAACTTTAAGGATTTATTTATAAAACGTAAACCGAAAGAAACCATAGAAGAATTTAGGTAAAGAATTATTATATAGTAAGAATAGAAACTAGATAAGAGATCTAGCACGTTAGGACGTATAAGGGATAGAGCACTAGTATAAAGAATTACTAATAGGCCTAAGGCAGGCACACTAAAAGCTAAGTAGCTTACTAAACTGGAAAATAAAGAGGATCTAGGGATCCCTATTAGGTTTAAAGAATAATATACTAAAGGCTGTTATAACGTAGTAATAAGAAGATACTTCCTTATAGACAAGCCGTATATACTCTAGCAGCTGTACTAAAAGTGGCATAGATAGCGACACAATAATAAGTAGGAAGATTTCTATATATAGTTAAACAAAAAAGTTATTTAAGACTACCTAATTATGGAAAAGGCTATAAGTTACATTAGAGGAGCCTTAATTATAATATTAAAGGATCTAGAGGAGCAATTAGAGGACTAGAGAAGTAAGAGGTAAATCTTAGTACCTGCGAATGGAATCGCAACGCTTAAATTGATATAAGAAAGGTTTAAACTTAAGGATAAAGACGACTTAAGAGTTAACCTAAGACACCTAGCACACTATATGTTATTATGGATAGTATATATAGATAATGCGTGTAATATATATAAGGCACCTAAAGATAAGAACTAGAAGTATCTAATAAGAATATATTAGATAATAGATAAGGTAAAGTATTAAAACGCTAAGTGTATATATAGTTGGCACCCCATAGAAGTTTAAGAATAAGGGGACTTAATATTTTAACTAAGAAGATTTTTTACGGAAGAATGCCTAGATAGATAATAGTGGTGGAAATGCTTAGAGAACACGTATTTATAGTATATAAAAGATAAAAAGCGAATTAAGTATTAGCTAAAGTTAAACTAAGTATAGATAGAATCTAGCAGCTAATAGTTAGGAAAAGTAGAGGCCTATAGGACTAGAGGGAACTAGTAGTAGAGCTTTAGACCCTTAAGGGAATTTAAGGATAATACCTAAATTTATAAGTTAAGTGGTAAGATTAACAGTTTAAAGTACTAATAGATAGTGGAGTAATAAGAAACTATATCTTACTAGTAGCGGTTAAAAGAATGGGGTTACTATATAGGAAAAAGGAGTAACCTTACCTATTAGTAATAATTTTAGGAGATCCGATAGCCTATGGAGGAGGTATTATTAATCTTAAAACTGGACCTATTTAGTTAACTATTAAAGGGAGATAAATCGAGATGTTTTTTAATATATTACTATTAGGGAATAATAAGGTAGTACTAGGAATGTCTTAGTTACAGAAATATAACCTAAAGATTAATTAGGTTATAGGTTAAGTTAATATAAAAGATACTTAACGCCGTAAGATGTAATAATAAGCTAAGATAGTATAGTATTAAGTAGGGGCGACCTATAAAGAAATAGAAAAAGGATTAAGTTACGTACCAAAGAGATACTATAAGTATAGTAAGAAACTATGGTTACCTAAAAGTGAAAAGCTATTAGAGTATATAGTATAGGACTATAAGATAGAATTAAAACTAGGAATAAGTCTAAGGTTCTTTCTAATCTATAAGCTTACTAAAGAAGAAGG